>SAMEA3663028__coassemble_260_pt1 | contig 23037 bp, 17 predicted proteins | sample SAMEA3663028__metabat2_high_PE_014 | metagenome-assembled genome bin SAMEA3663028 (sample SAMEA3663028) | pig gut metagenome | biome: pig gut; feature: pig-associated habitat; material: faeces | place: France | collected 2012 | reverse complement strand
GCGGAATAGGCTGGTACCTCGCAATCGTGGCTCTTGCAGCCATTCGCGAGAAACTCGCCTACAGCAATGTTCCAAAGGGACTTAAAGGTACAGGCATCACCTTCATCACCGTGGGACTTATGGGTATAGGCTTCATGGCCTTTATGGGTATTTCACTTTAACAGGAGACATTCATTATGAGCAATACTATCATTTCTTCAATGGTGCTGATGGTGGTTGTCATCCTCGTTCTGGTGGCAATACTGCTGATCATCAAGGCTGCAATCACCCCTAAGGGCACTGTAAAAATCGACATCAACGACGGCAAGAAGGTTCTCGACGTCCAGCCGGGCGGAAACCTTATGGGAACCCTCGCCGAGCAGAAAATCTTCCTTCCTTCAGCCTGCGGCGGAAAGGCCAATTGCGGCCAGTGCAAGGTGCAGGTGCTTGAGGGCGGCGGAGAAATACTTCCTACCGAGGTAGGTTTCTTCAACCGCAAGCAAATCAAGGAAGGCTGGCGTCTGGGATGCCAGGTGAAGGTAAAGGACAACCTCAAGCTCCAGATGGACGAGAGCGCTCTTTCCATCAAGAAGCTCGAATGCGAGGTCATCTCCAACCACAATGTGGCTACCTTCATCAAGGAGTTCACAGTCAAGCTTCCTGAAGGCGAGCACATCGAGTTCAAGAGCGGACAGTACATCCAGATTGACATCCCTAAGTACGAGCTGGATTTCAAGGATATTGACGTGGAGCCTGAGTATAGGGCAGACTGGGAGAAATACGGTTTCTTCAACCTCCACTCTTCCAACCCAACTGACACCATCAGGGCCTACTCTATGGCCTCTTATCCTGGAGAGAAGGGCATCATCAAGCTCAACGTGCGTATCGCAACTCCACCGTTCGACCGCAGCGTTCCTCGCGAGCAGGGTCCTAAGCTCCTGCCTGTAAACCCAGGTATCGCTTCCTCATACGTCTTCACCCGCAAGCCGGGCGACAAGGTTATGATAAGCGGTCCGTTCGGTGACTTCCTCCTTCCTAAGAACGACCCTGACACCCAGGAGTACATCTTCGTCGGAGGCGGTGCAGGTATGGCTCCTCTGCGCAGCCACATTATGCAGCTCTTCAAGACTCTCAAGACCGGCAAGCCTGTTCACTTCTTCTACGGTGCACGCGCCCTCGTCGAGGCCTTCTACCTCGAGGATTTCGCTGAAATCGAGAAGGAGTTCCCTAACTTCCACTTCCATCTCGCTCTCGACCGTCCGGATCCGGCAGCAGATGCAGCAGGAGTCAAGTATGTTGCAGGCTTTGTGCACAATGTGATGTATGAGACCTACCTCAAGCAGCACGATGCTCCTGAGGATATCAAGTACTTCATGTGTGGTCCTCCAATGATGACAAGGTGCGTTCTGGATCTTCTCGACAACCTCGGCGTTGCTCCGGAGAATATCCTCTTCGACAACTTCGGCGGTTAATGACAAGAAATCATATACTCAGCTTTGCGCTCCCGATAATTTCGGGGGCGCTTTTGTTTTGCGTTCCTTCCTGCCGCAAAACGCCGGCCCCATGTCCGCCTCCCCTTGTCACCGATACCACACAGCTTGTACAGGAGGTCAAGGACAGCCTTACCCTTATTGTAAAGAGCCGCTGCAATGTCAGGACTTTGGATATACTTGTCTATGGAGGCGCTCCCCTGCTGAGACTTGAATCCTGTACCCGATATGAAGCCCGGGCTGACTCCCTGCGGGTGGAACTCAAGGATTCCCTGCCCAAGACAATAGTGGTACTGGGCAATATGCCAGGCGAGCTCAACCCTTATGCAGTGGACCATTTCGATGCCCTTGACCGGCTGGAAATGAGCCTCTGGGACGATGACCCCGGGGCGCCCTTCCTTTCGGGAAAGGCAGTCTGGAGTGGGGGCGAATGCGAAGTGCAGCTGCTGCCACTTCTGTGCTGCATTGTCATCGAAAGCATTACCAATATGAACGATGACTACACCCTTTTGGAAAATCCGAAAGTGTGGCTGAGCGGCATCAATACCCGGGCTCCTCTGATGCAGACCACCGGCTTCAGAGCTGACGAACCAGCCGAGGGAAAGGCTGTCCGGCTGCCTTGCGACATAGGTCTTTACACGCAGTATCCGGGCACAAAACTGTGGTGCTACCCTCTTGACCTACCGGACTCTCAGAGCGCGCAACTGATGGTCGAATACGGCAAACGCAGCCCGGACGGAGAGTACGCTCTGTACCGGACTGCGTTCGATTTGGGACCCATTTTCAGGGCTTCAGAAGTGGTGAAAAACCTGAATTTGAAGTAACAACTTTGTTAAATGTATTGAGCAGTAATAGACTTTTTACAAGCCTTCAAATCCTCGGGCGTACCCTCGAAAAGCAGCGCGAGCAAATAATTTCAAAAGAATTTTTGTTCAAAGCGCACTAAAAAAATGTAAATTTTTTGACATAAGTCGTATAAGTTACAATAATATGCTTATATTTGCAACCCTTTTCAGGGCCCCAAATCTTGGGGTGGGGAAAAATGATGGAAAAAATACTATCACTTTTTACGGCAACTTTTCTTGCCGTGGTCGCTTTCGCACTTCCGTGCTCTGCACGGGAGAGCGGTGCTGATTCTGTGAAGATCTTCTTCCGTCAAAGCAAAATCGACCTCCGTCCATCTCTGCACGGCAACAAGCAGGCGCTGGACGAGTTCACCGCCCAACTTGATTCAATCTGTTCAGACAAAATACATTACAGGATTCGCAACGTAAAGTTTACCGGAGGTGCCTCACCGGAAGGAAGCGTCCGCTTCAACCGCTGGCTCTCCGTGCAGCGTGCAGCCACCCTTCGCAACTATGTCAGCCGTTATGCCACCTTCCCCGACTCGCTTGTCACCACCGTTCACCTCGGCAGGGACTGGCAGGGTCTGAGACAGCGCGTGCTGGACGACCCCCTCGTGCCCGGAAGGGACGCTGTGCTCCGACTCCTGGACACCAAAACTGAACCGCTTGAAGAACTCAAACAGATGCGCGCATACAATTATCTTTTTCTTAAACATTTCCCCGAGCTGCGTGCATCCAGCCTTGTAATCGAATATGACAAGTATCCTCAGCTGCTGACAGCCAGGTTGTCAAGTGAGGCAGAGTTCTTCGGCGTGTCAGAAATTACCCCCCCCTATCGGCCGGTAAAGCCTCTTAGGCACAGCTACCTGGCTCTCAGGACCAATACCCTCTACGACTTTGCGATGGCTCCGAACCTCGGTGCCGAACTCTGGCTTGGAAACAATTTCTCAACCGGACTTGACTGGAAGTATGCCTGGATGAAGAGTGACAGGCTCCACTGGTACTGGCGCGATTACGGCGGGTCGGTCAATCTCAAATACTGGTTCGGCAAGCTCTCGCAGCAGGCTCCGTTCCAGGGACACCACATAGGGGCTTATGCTCAGGCCTTCACCTACGACTTCGAATTCGGCGGAAAGGGAGTGATGGGAGGTCTTCCGGAAGGCAACATTTTCGACAAGGCCTGCTGGATACTGGCTGCCGACTACGGCTACAGCATCCCGTTTGCGGACGACATAAGGCTGGACTTCAGTTTCGGTCTCGGCTTTATGGGAGGAGAATACCGCGAATACCACCCTGAAGACGGCTGCTATGTCTGGGACGCTACCAAGAGACAGTTCTATTTCGGTCCTACCAAGCTCGATATCTCGCTTGTGTGGGTGCTTGATTTCATCAATAAGGGAGGGAGACACTGATGCGAAGAAGATTTGCCATACTCTCTGCCCTGCTGGCGCTGCTGTGCCTGTCCTCCTGCACACACAAGAAACTGTGTATGGAGCACCCGCACCTCAAGCCGCTGAATCTGGTTTTCGACTGGAGGAACGCTCCTTCGGCTGACCCGGACGGTATGTGCGTATTCTTCTACAACCCGGACGGCACTCTTGTCAAACGCGTGGATTTCAACAACATCCAGGGAGGACAGATTACACTTCCGGTCGGTGTTTACCGCGCGATATGCTACAACAATGATACGGAGAGGGTGTATTTCGGTTATACCGATTCATATCCTCTGCACAGCATATTCTCCCCTGTCGCCGACATTTTCTCCCCTCTCGGACTGACTTCCAAGGCGGGCTCCGTGCCTCGTGCCGACAGCGAGGAAAGGGTGGTGAGTTGCCCGGATATGATTTGGGGCTGCAGTGCGCAGGATATTGTCGTGCCTGAAGGGGATGAGAACAGGGTCATTGTTCTCTACCCTCGTCCACTGGTGCGCCACTATACCCTTACGGTGCGCAATTGCGAGGGTTTGAAGTATGCCGGTCAGATGTGCGGTTCGCTCTACGGAATGTCACCGGGAATCTGGATGGGCACGGAGACCTGCTTCGAAGATAATGCGACGATTCCTTACGAGTGCTACAAGAAAGATGATACGACCATTGAGGCGAAGTTCCTGACTTTCGGCCAGAATGAGGCTGTGTGCAACCCGCACAGGGTGGTGCTCTACATCTGGATGTCGGACGGCAAGATCCGCTGCTACGGTCTGGATAGCGATAAGTTTGACCTGACGGAGCAGGTGCATAATGCTCCGGACCCTTACGATGTGTATCTGGAGATTGACGGGCTGGACCTGCCGACTCCTATTACCAACGGTTCGGGTATTGCCCCGAGCGTTGACGACTGGGTGGAAGTTGAAGGGGATATACTTATGTAAATAATTAATAAACAATATATTAACAATTATTATCAACAACAAAAAAATTATCACAATGAAAAAACATTTAGTTTTGGGTGCATTGGCAGTTCTCGCACTGGCTGCCTGCACAAAGAGTGAGGTCGTTGAGATTAACAAGTCCAACGAGATTTCTCTCAGCGCCACCACCGGCAAGAACCTCACAAAGGCTGCGACTGGGTCTGGCTATTGCAACAACAATCTGCCTGCTGACTTCCAGGTTTGGGCTGCAACTCAGGGAAAATCCTATTTTGAGAACCAGAAGTACAAAGAGCAGTCAGGTACTTATATTGCTGACGGAGCTGCCCGCTACTGGCCTGAAGGATCTGAAACTGTAGATTTCTTTGCTGTGAAGAATCACAATGGAACACCTGCTTTCACAGCATCAGGTCCTACTTCACTTGCTTTCACCGGCTATACCGTTGCTGCCAATGTTAATGAGCAGACCGATTTCATCTATGCTGTGACAAAGGATGCAACCAAGGTAGCAACTCCTACTACACTGAATTTCCGCCACGCTCTTTCTCAGATTGAGTTCAGGGCTAAGAATGGCAACAAGAACATTCGCGTTTTCATTGACGGAGTTAAAGTGGTTAATGTGAAGAAAACCGGTAATTTCACAATGACTGCAGCGACTACTGGTAATTTCGAGAATCACTATAATGATGTAACTAATGAAACCCCTACCCCAACACGAACAGGCCGTGGAACTTGGACTGGACAGGACGGTAAAGCTACTTATGAAGTAAGCTTTAGTGAGGTAGAAGTTGCTGGTGATGGAAATGCGGTGAACCTTACCTATACTGGGGCAGAATACAACGATAATTCTATGTACCTCCTTCCTCAGACTCTTACTGTTTGGGATGGTACCGGTGCAGCTGGAGCCAGTGGTCAGGATGATGCATACTTTGTTGTAAATGCACTTATCTATAATGATAAAGATGCAGATCCTGCACTTACTTTCACCAAATCAGACAATGTAGTTCTTTGGGGAAAAAATGATGGTTCCGGCCATTGGACTTCAAAACCTATCGCTGTTAAGCTTCCTGCAATGACCTGGGAAGATGGTTTCCGTTATCTCTATACCTTCAACTTTACCGAATACGGTGTGGGCGGTAGCGACCCAGGCTCAGGAGACGATGTTCTCACCCCTATCACCCTCGAAGTTACCGTTGACGACTTCGTTGACGTAGTACCCGCTGATGATATTACCGTTGAATAATTTATTCGCCGGGCGGGCTTGAATGCGCCCGTCCGGTGACCAAAAACACTGGAAGAGTTGAACACCTTGAAAAAACTGCCTCTGAAGGCACTCGCATCCACGCTTCTTGTCATCCTCACGATGGCAGGATGCGTGCGCGAAGCCTTCGTGGACGCACCTGACCTCGGGCATATAGCCCTCATCGTACAGGACGACGACCTCCTCACCAAGGGCTCTTCCGAAAACGAAATCGGCAGCTTCGAACTCGAACTCCCCGACAACCAGTCAATGACTGTAAGCATAATCGAAGACCTCCCGACCCGTTCAGCTCCAATCCAAACCAGCGAAAACCCTCTGTCCAAACTCTATCTCTGGGCAAAGCTCACCGACAACGGTGCCAGCTACATAGAAGCCGAAAGACTCGACGGCAGCGGACCGACCTGGAAAACCGGCCATTTCTGGCCAAACACCCCCCTCTCCTTCCTTGCCTGCAGTACCAGCGGTGCAGAGCTCGGTTTCTCCCCTGCCATCAGCACCAGCGGAGCCCAGCTCGTAACAAGCTTCGATTACACGGTCAAGAAAGGCAGCGGAGAATACACCGAACGCGACGCCGAAGTGCAGGATGACCTGCTGTTCGGTATGGCCTTCAACCGGAGCTCCGGCACTGATGTTCCTATCGAAATGCGTCACGCGCTCAGCGCTATCCGCTTTGTAGTCGGCAAGATGCCTTACGGTATTAAACTTGGCTCAATTGCCCTCACCAATATTTGCGAAAGCGGTCATTGCACGGTAAGCGGAGAGGTATCTGATTTGGGCTTCAGTTGGAGCGGTCAAAGCACCCCTGTCAAATACAGCCAGACTTTTGACCAGGATATGAAAGAAGGAGACCCAATCGGCGGCAAGGAGAAGACCTTTATGATTATCCCTCAGGGCTTTGACACCGAAAAAGCCGAGCTGGAAATCAGTTTCACTATTGAGGGACGTCCTTATAAGCTCAAGAAGTCCCTCAAGAGCATAATGGGAGACACGAAATTCGAGGCTCACAGGCGTTATACCTTCCGTCTTGGAATCCCTGACGAAGTCGATATCACAGTGGACGACAATGTACAGGACGACTATATCAAGAACAATGTCGTCATACAGAACACCGGCTTCGGTCCGGGTTATGTGCGTATGGCTCTGGTCGGCAACTGGGTGAATTCTAATAACATCATCGTTGCCCCTTGGCTACCTGAGGACGGAGTTTTCGAGAACTGGAATCCTGATTGGGAGCGCCGTTCCGACGGATTCTACTACTACAAAAAACTCGTGCTCGGAGGAGCCATCGTTCCTTCCCCGTTCGATTCCTATACCATCACGACTGTCCTCCACGACGGACAAACACTGCTGCTCAGCGTGATGACCCAGATTATTCATCAAAGTGTAATCGATAACGATACAGCCAACACCATTTGGCCTTGTCACCCGGAATATTCGAATTAATATGAGATTCAACAGAATTGCTGCTATACTTTTGTGTTTGTCCTTCAGCTCGGTCAGCGCGTTTGCCAATGACTGGGAAAGTGGAGGTCAGACCAAGAATTCTATGCCTTCATCGGGGAACTGGACCTACAATTATCTGATTCAGGATGACAGCGGCAACACCACCCGCAGGGTAAATACCGTTCTTGCCGGAGCCAACACCAATTCCTCAGGCGTGAAAGAGGTGGTTCTTACCGGGGATGTTATGCTACGCCATTCAGTTTTTGTAGGACTTTCCAACGGCAATACACCCACTACGCTGATTATTAAAAACGGAACTGACAATGTAATCAACTTTTGGGACGATTTGGATAATCCGAATGATGGGTTCGGCGCAGATCAGTTTATGGTCATGTTTTCAGTCTGGGAAGGATGTACTTTGATTATTGACGGAGACCCGGACGGAAACGGTAAGGGAAAAATCATATTCGGAGGCAATGCCAATCATCGAGAGTCCCAAGGGGGGCTGGTAACAAAATACGGCTTTATCGAATCTACCGGAAATCTGGAGCTTAAGGATGTCATAATAGAACACGTCAAATTCGATGAGACAAACGCAAAGGCTGGAGAGTGCTCTGTTCTGAAGATTCACCCTTGGTATGTGCTCGGTTCAGGCTGGACCTACGAGCAGGGATACACCAAACTGACAAACTGCGAAATCCGCAACATCACTATGCCTGGAGGTGTCGGAGCGGTGATGTATTGCTATCTCATTACCCAGAACAAGCCGAACAATACCCGTGAACGCTGCACGATTACAATGAACAATGTCAGCATTCACGATGTCAGCCAGGGCAGCATCAGCAATGACGGTAACGGAGGCATAATACGCTTCCGCGGAGACTGGGTAGGCAATTTGAATATGACTGGTGTCAACATTTACAACTGTACTTCTGAAGCAAGCAGCGCCGGAGTCTATTGGAATGCGCTTGGCAGAAGTTCCGCGCCTTGTGAGATGACTCTTGACGGCTGTACATTTCAGAATCTTAAAGTCACGGGAGGCAATGCAGGAGCCTTGCTGATTGAGGGCAGAGCCCGTTTTGTCAACAATCAGACTAAATTCATTGGGAATTCGTGCTCACAGTTTGGCGGAGGTGTATATATCCATAACTACAAGAGCACCGATACTCCACAGTCTGGAGAGTCTTTCGCCTATGATATCAACCAATATGCCTATTTCGAAGGCAATTCCGCGGACCATGGTGGCGGTCTTGCCATCTATATAGATGATAACAGCTCACTACCACAGTCGACTGCTTTCAAAGTCAATGTTAATGGCGCTGTTTTCAAGAACAATACGGCTAGCGCCGAAGCCGGTGCGATGAAAATCAATCTGGGTTCCAATAACTACCAGCTCTCCCTTAACCTGAATTCAGGTACTTTCGAAGGCAATTCTGCTCCGAACGGAGGGGCAATCTACTCCTGGAGAGGTGCAGTCTCTTCCGCAGAGAACGGCAGTTGTAAATTCACCGGGAACACAGCGACGACAAGCGGAAGTGCCATTTTCGTAAACAACAGCAATTTCACCCTCAGAAATGCTGAATTCTCGAATAACACTGCCACCAATCACGACGGTGCCATCTATGTGGTGAACTCCACAATGACTATGGACAACGGATACATCCACGACAACCTGAGCGGAGGCTATGGCGGAGGTGTTCATGTGGTCAATTCGACTATGACCATGAACAATGGACGCATCAACAACAACACTGCCAAATTGCGTGGAGGTGGCATTTATCTGAACAATTCCACTTTGTACTTCAATGACGGTCATATCAACGGCAATAAGGTTTTCGACAGTGCCAATGCCAATAATGGGCAATACGGCGGTGGAGTATGTGCAATTGCTTCCGATTTCATAATGACCAACGGAGAAATCAACGGAAACAGTGCAAAACTTCACGGAGGCGGGGTGTACTTCGACAACAGCAAAGGCGGTGACAGCAATACCGGCGTTGCAAACAGAAAGTTCTCCTTCTCCGGAGGAAGCATCTCGCACAACACCAGCGGAGGTTTCGGTGGCGGAGTATGCATATACACAGGCGGCCAGGACGGATGCTCCTTCAATCTGACCGGAGGTGACATCAACTACAATGTTTCCGAAAACGGAGGCGGCGTATATCTCAACGGCTGGGACAAGTACACAATAAACCTGCTGAACACCAATATCCAATACAACGATTCCTATGTGGGAGGCGGAGTTCTGGTCTATAATGCCAACCTGTACTACAAGAACGGACTTATCCGCTTCAACAGGGCAAAGAAAAGGGACGGCAGCACCAAACCTGCAACAATGTACCAGGTTAACCACTGCTTATATGATTCCGGAAAAGGAGAAGATTATGTCAACACTGCAATCAGCGGAATCGGAGGCGGAATCCACTCAACCTGGGGTGAAATCAACTTCGACACCAGCGAGAAAAAGTTCGGCATATACAGCAATATAGCTGATTACGGTGCTGATGACATTTTTTCCAATGCCGAGCGCACCAGCATAAACCTTCCGGACCCGGTAAACATGGAAGTCATAGGCTTCGAAGTGCCGAAGGAGAACCAGTTCTGGGCACAGGACTATATAGAAGGAGATACCAAGTACGGCGAAAGACCTTCGGCGGCAGAAGCAGTAACGCCTCAGACGCGTTACCGCATTCTGCTCAATAATCTTGAGAATAATCTTGTGAAAACCAAGATTCCGGCAGGCACCTACAAGACCGAGTATATCTGCGCGGCTCTGGGTTACTGTTTCGCTCCGGTAAAGATTATCAAAACGGGCCTTCTTGCAGGCGAAACTGCGATTATTAACTTCTATCACAAGGAAGTGAGCAACGGCCACACTGAAGAGCCGTATATGCAACTTGTGATGTTCAACGACACCGGCATCGATGGTGCCAAGGTAGAAAAGCAGATAAATCTGCTCCCGGGAACTTGGACTCTGGTGGAAAGCAACTGGGGTTGGACCTATACCGGTTCGACCGAAGGTGAAGACGGCAGCAAAACAGTTGACGGCCAGGCTGCAATAGTGCGCACCGGCCTGCTTGACACCTCCCCTGAGGCCGACCGCACCTTCAAATTCTCCAACCGCAAAAACGACAAAACCGGCCCTGCTAAAGAAAGCATCAAAACCAACGTAATGAAACCGAAGCAGTAAGCCGTAATGCATACCCACCATACCCTATTGGCTGCAGCTTCCGCTGCCTTATTTGCCGCCATACTGATGGCGGCAGGCTGCGTGCGCGAAGCCTTCGTGAACGCCCCTGACCCGGGTTATATCCACCTCCTCGTACAAGGACGACGAACTATTGACCAAGGCTGGAGAATGCGAGCAAAGCACTTTCCAAATTGAACTGCCAGAAAACATAAGTATTCCTGTCAGCATCACCCAAGGACCGGCTACCAAAAGCAACCCTATCAAGGAATCCGGCAACCCCATCTCCAGCATCTGGCTCTGGTCTGACCTTGTTGAAACCGGACAGAAATATATTGTGGGTCAGAAAATCGACCAAGTATCAGGAGAATGGAAAACCAACCGCTTCTGGCCAAACGACAAAGCCCTATCCTTCCTCGCCTGCTCCTCCAACTCAGGGCAGCTCAACTTCACCCCTGCCCTGACAACTCCAAGCTCGGGTGCAAGCAAGTGTACATTCAGCTACGAGGTCCACAAGGGAAGCGGAACTCTGGCAGATAAAGACGCCCAGGCCCAGGAAGACATACTTTTCGGGATGAGCCACAACAAAACTTACACAGCGGGCAGCTCCGTCACAATGACAATGCACCACGCCCTTGCGGCCATACGCTTCAAGGTCGGCACTGTCCCGGACGGCATCACCCTCAATAGCATATCCATCGCAAATGTGTACGGCAAAGCCGACTGCTCGGTCAGCGGAGACGGTGATGGGCTCGTTTTCTCCTGGAGCAATCACAGCGGCGTTTGCAGCTACACCCAGACTTATGGGCAGAACTTGACGGTAGGAGATGACATCGGAGTAAAGGACCATACTTTCATACTCATCCCTCAGGCATTCAACAATGAAGATGCCCAACTTCAGTTGGAGCTCACCATTCAAGACAGAACTTATTTCCTAAAGAAAGCCCTAAAGGATATTGTTCCTTCCTTTGACGCTGATAGATTATACACCTTTACGATAGGCACTGGCGATGAAATGGATGTCGAAATCACCGACAAAGTGGACGGCGCAGTAAAGAGTGGAGTCGAAATCAAAAATGCAGGCTTCAGCCCGGCTTATGTACGAATTGCCATTATCGGATATTGGAAGGATGCAAGCGGCACGATTGTCATCCCGTGGACAGAAGGTGAAGGAGAGTTTGAGGGGTGGAGTCCCAAATGGGTTCAGCAGTCTGACGGATTCTACTACTATACCGAGATGCTTGCAGGACACAGCATAGCAGAACCTCCTTTCCAGAAATATACACTAAAGGTAATGAAACAGGAAGGTCTCAAACTGAACTTCAATATTTGCGTTCAGGTAATTCACCCTTCTCAAAAAGATTTGTGGCCTAACCACCCTTCAAGCTGGTAGTCAATAATGCTTACGACTGTTATGAAACATCTCAGAAACATACTCATAGTACTTGCACTGCTATTCTTCCCTTTGAACTGCTTTGCGGAGGTTTTGATTGATTGGAATGCCGGAGCGACCATCAATACTGATTATGTTCAAACAAACGGAGAGACATACCGTATCAGGATTAAGGGCAATATCACTATGAACGGTTACATTGTGGTGGGAGACGCTGCGACGGCGCCTAACGTCACGCTGATAGTGGAGATTCATCCTGATGTTGCAGGTCCTGTAACCTTGAAAAACAGCGGGTCTGCCGAGTCCTTCTTCAGAGTAAACCAGAACAGCAAATTGATTATTCGCGGTAAAGACAATACGCACCGGATAATCTTGGACGGAGGAACATCTGGTACCCAATACGAAATGATAGGAAGTGCCGGCACACTGGAAATGCAGTATGTCACCGTCCAGAACAATCACAACAACAAGACAGACAATTCCTATGGAGCCATCAAAATCAATCCTGGATGGACAGATAACCAGAAGCTGGGAACTACTACTGTCAAAAATTGCAGTTTCATCAACTGCTCCGCATGGATGGGTTCGGTACTGTTCACAGAAAATAAAAATGATTGTCTGGCGAATAAGGACAATAGCCCAACATCTTGCGCCATTCTTTTCCAAGACGTAGTAATTGACGGCTGTAGCACTACAAAAGGAGATGGAGCACCTTCTTCAGACCCCTCTCAGGACACCGACCCCGGATCCGGTTGGGGAGGCATACTCAGATTCCGAGGCGGATGGGTGGGAAATCTTACCTTGAGAAGGGTTGAAATCAAGAATTGCTACTCGCCTTATGGATGTGCCGGAGTCTTCTGGAATGCTATGGGCGATAAGAATAATGCCGCTCGTCGTCCGATTTTGACTGTGGACGGATGCAAGTTTCACGACAACAAGAGCGACCGTTCCGGAGGAGCAATGCGTATCGAAACTTTTTGTCAGTTCACAGGTGAACAGACCGAGATTTACAACAATACCGCCAAAATTATGGGTGGAGGCATACATATGTATGGCTTTGCCGGAGGCAATCTAGGAAAATTCGATTTCCAGTACTATCTGACTGACAAACTGTATGTCCACGACAACACTGCCCAGTACGGAGGCGGACTTGGTTTCCAATTGACTACAGGATGTAAGCTGGACGCCGGTTCTTCATTCAATCTGCATTTCAACGGAGCCCGATTCGACAACAACAGGGCAACAGTAAAGGGCGGTGCGGTCTATTTTGAGAATCTCTCGGATCCTGCCAAAAATTATTCCTTGACTTCTATCTGAACAGAGGTTCACTGAATGGCAACAAAGTATATCACGACACTGAAGACCACTGGAACAGCGAGCCTCCGAAAACTTTCTATGACAAGAAAGATAGCGGTGGTAATGTAACTGCCCAAGAGAGCTACAAATCCTGCGGAGGTGCGGTGTATGTCTACAATGCCAATATCGGTTATGAACCTGCCCAGGCAGGTACCCTCACGATGAACAACAACAAGGCAATGCGCCGCGGAGGTGCTATCTGCGTTACCGGAACCAAAGCCTCTGCAACACTCAGTTCTCTTGAAGCTAACGGAAACAAGGCTCAGGACGGAGGCGCATTGGCTTGTATGAGTACCTCGGGAGTAGCAGAAAGCAACTATTCCAAGATTTCCCTTGGAGATATGAAGCTGGACGGTAATACATCCATCGGCTGGGGCGGTGCAGTATATGTCGAAAGGAGCAGGCTTGAAGTGGACTCCTCTGCCCAAATCCTCAACTCAAGCACCTGGATTGGAGGAGGCATCCATGCCAGAGATGTTTCCGTAATAAACATTGGAACAGCAACCATCAGCGGAAACAAAGCTGTCACATCAAGCAGTGACGGAGGACTTGGAGGAGGCATTTATCTTCAAGATGCCTCACGCCTGACTCTTGGCTCTGCCACAATCAACGGAAACTATGCTACAGAGCGCGGCGGCGGCATCTTTCTGACAGGTTCCTCCACGAACACGATGGGAAGTGCCACTCTCGCTTCAAATACAGCCAATTACGGTGGTGGACTGTGTTCTCAGGACAAATCCAAAAATGAAATCGGAAGTGCCACCTTCGACGGCAATATTGCCCAAATCAACGGCGGTGGCATTTATATGGAGTCTGGCGGGCTGCTGAATATCAATACGGGAGCAAACTTTACCAACAATGAAGCTGTTTCTGACGGCGGCGGTGCCATTTGCGTAAAATCCCACGACACCACTTCCGACCGCTACATTACCGGAACAATCAAAAATGCAAATTTCCGCTACAATAAGGCATACCGTGGTGGAGCAATAGAGTTTGATGGCGTGGATGCCGGAGACAATGCCAATTTTGTCCTGGAAAAAAACATTATGGAGAGCAATGTCGCCAAACTGGGCGGAGCTCTTCTTATCAATGAGGCCAAGGTAACTTACAACGGAGGACTCATCCGCTGGAACAGAGCCGAATATGAGCCCGGAGGCCCTCTGACAAGTTTCGGTTACTTCCCTTACAAATACAATGACAACTGCTATGTAGATCGTAAATTTTCCGGTTTCGGAGGCGGAATCCTGATTTCCAAAGACGGTACTTTCACAGTGAGCCGTACCCATCCTTTCGGCATTTACGAGAATTTCGCGGATGTGGCAGGCAATGACATCAGTACTGCCTGCTCGGACTGGAGCGTGTACAAGGGTGCTTCTCCTATGAGGGAAGAATACAAATACTACCCTGCTTCCCTTGATATCCCTACTCCGCAAAATCTTGACCTCTCAGGATTCAAAGTGCCGGTGAGCAAGACTTCGATTGCCTGGATGGAGGACTACAATGCTTCAGATGCGGCATATTTTGCCGGAACCAAACAGATGACGCCTGGTACCCAGCAAAGGTACTACGATATGCTCAAGACTATTGATGGAATCCGTAATCTTGGACAGATAATAGTCGATACAGAGCATTTGAGCACCAAGTATCTCCATCTAACGATTGGGTATCATTATGTATTTGTAAGAATCAAGAAAAAGGGTCTCCTTAAAGGCGAGAGTGCTGTTTTCAGATGCTCCTACAAGGAAAACGAAAGCGACGAGCAGTACAAAAAGTATTTGGATGTGATTTTGACCGGAGTGTCGGATGACGGTGCTGAAGTGGAACAACTGGTGGCTCTCAGCGTCGGTTACTGGCAGGTCAGCGAGACTGACTGGTCATTCACTTACGACAATCCCGACCCTAAAACATTCCAACTCACCAAAGTTGATGCTCAAAACGGTGTCATCAAGGAACTTGAATATGTCAACACCAAAAAGACAACCCCTCCTATTGTCAGCGACGAGACAATGATTATCAACGAGTTGAGTTTCTAATCTCATGGCTTGAGGCAGCCTGTCGGCACTACCCATACTCAATCACGCCGTTCGACTCCCCCGCACCTCATTCCGGCCAGATTTTCTGCGTCTTTCTGGCCGTTTGACACCCAGAACAACCATAAAGCAATTTTCACCCCTGTTTTTTGCGCTTTGGTTCTCCATAGCCGGGAGCATCCGTTTCTGAAAGATATGCTGGAGCTTTGTGTGGCTGTAAGGCATAAGTCATAGGTTTGACAATCTCAAAACGGAGACCGAGAGCATCGATTATTCTCAGGAAAGTACTTGCTCCCGGTTCAATCTGGCCTTTCTCAATACGGGATATATAGGACTTGTTCGCCCCAATCTTCTCAGCCAATTCCGCCTGAGTCATAGCTTCCTGCTTCCTGGCCTCATAAATCAGTTGACCGACACAATAGTTGTAAGCATCTCTCCTGAACGCACTTCTGGATTCAGTTCCAACCTCACCGAATCTATCGTTCATCATCTGGTCAATATCCACAATATTACTTTCCCTTTTCTGCATAATACTCATTCTTTAGTTTCTTTGCCTGCTCTATTTCTTTTCGAGGAGTCTTTTGAGACTTCTTCCGGAAGCCATTGAACAATATCACAACATTGCCTTCATCAAAAATGAAGAACACTCGGAAAATATTCCCGCAATGCTCAGCACGGAGTTCAAAAATACCATCTTCAATATGTTTGACAAATCTGGTACTTAACCTTTCTTGCATCTTCAACATATCAAGAACATAGAACACCTTCTTCGACTCAATATCACTGAGAGAATTGATGAAATCAATGAAGTAATTCTTGTATGCATGAATCTTCCTCTCCATATCGCAAAGATAAGAATTGTTTAATTATATTACAACATATTTACAAAATTGTTTTATGAAATTACAAGTTTAACAGGTCAATATGAATATTACTTCCCCTTACGGCCAAATTTCATTCCGCCAAACGGCCAAAATTTATTCCTCCATTTGGCCAAAGTGCGCTACACCAATTGATCCCTTCGTCAATGTCTTGGCAGAAAGCAATTTTCACCCCCTCTTTTTGCGCTTTCGGCTCCCGGAAGGGCGCGGAGCAATTTTCACACCCTATTTTTGCGCTTTTGGCTCCCGAAAGGGCCGCAGAGCAATTTGAAGGGGTGATTTTTGCGCTTTCAAACGCAATAAACACCCCAGTGCTATCCCTCCTCTTTCCTGATGTGACACATGGGGAGGGAAATGTGCGTGGGAGGGCGTTTTTGCTCCTGATGTTACACATCGGGAAAACGGGAATGTGGCCTGGAGGGGGCTGTGGGGCTGGTTGGGGACTTCCTGATGTGACACATGAGGAGGGAAATGTGCGTGAGAGGGCGATTTTGCTCCTGATGTTACACATCGGGAAAAACTGATAGCTGGCAGGCATGTGCCTTCCAGGACCCATGGCCGCCCATGGCCATGTGAATGGGTGGCGCTTAGCGCCGGGATGGAGCGCGTAGCGCGGAAGGTCTCGGAAGGCACTGCCTGCCGGCGAGGTAACGTGATGTGGGGCAGGTTGGGAAAACGGGGATGTGGCGCAGAGGGCTTTCTTCATATAGTCCGAAGAAATTATTATATTTGTAAGATTGGAGAACGGGCCTCCACAAGGATTCCCAAACGGGCCTCCAAAAGGACAGCAAAACAATTAACAAAACGATAAATTACTATGTTCAAAGGTCAACCAAAAGGTCTATTCGCCCTGGCCCTCGCCAACACCGGTGAGCGCTTCGGCTACTACACCATGCTCGCCATCCTCACCCTGCTGATGCAGGCCAAGTTCGGATGGGACGAGGGCGCTGCCGGTCAGGTATATGCCATCTTCCTTGCGGGTGTGTATTTCATGCCGTTCTTCGGAGGAATCCTCGCCGACAAAATCGGTTACGGCAAATGTGTCACCATCGGTATTGCCGTAATGTTCCTCGGCTACCTCGGTCTTGCAATCCCGACCGGAGCCGGACTCGCCGGAAAGCTGATAATGTTCGGCGGACTTGCCCTCGTAGCCATAGGCACAGGACTCTTCAAAGGCAATCTCCAGGTCCTCGTCGGCAATCTCTATGACGACCCGAAGTATTCCGCGAAGCGTGACTCCGCCTTCAGCCTCTTCTATATGGCCATCAACATCGGCGCAATGTTCGCCCCTGCAATGGCCAAGAAAATCACCAATATCTACCTCGGCAACCACGGCTTCGTCTATGACGCCGCCAACCAGGCTCCCGAGTACCTTGAGGCCCTTTCCGGCGCATACGGACTCTGCTTCGGAGTCGCTTGCGTATCCCTTATCCTGTCAGTAGCCATCTACTTCGGCTGCCGCAACTGGTTCAAGCACGCTGATGTCAACACCAAGCAGGCAGCAAAGCAGGCTGATGCAAATGTAGTCGAGCTCACCCCTAAGCAGACCAAGGACAGGATGGTAGCCCTCATCCTCGTATTCGCAGTCGTTATCTTCTTCTGGATGGCCTTCCACCAGAACGGTTCCGCTCTCACCTTCTTCGCGAAGAAATACACCAACCTCACCGTATCAGGCGGCCTGAGGCTCGGCTTCAACATCGGCTCGCTCGCTATGATTGCAGCCTCCGTCTATACTCTCTTCTCAGTATTCCAGTCCGACGCCAAGAAGACCAAAATCATCTGCGGAGCTGTTACCCTGGCTCTCTGGGGAGGCGCCTATGCACTCTATGCCACAATGGCAAACCCTATCGCTGCACAGCCATCCGACTTCCAGCAGTTCAACCCGTTCTTCGTAGTGGCCCTCACACCTATCTCAATGGTTATCTTCGAGAGCCTCGCAAAGAAGGGCAAAGAGCCTTCAGCACCTAAGAAGATTGCGCTCGGTATGCTCGTTGCCGCTCTCGGCTTCGTTATCATCACCTGCGCTTCCTTCGGCCTCACCTCTCCTAAGGACCTCGCAGACGGACAGACCCAGAGCATACTCAGCCCAGCCTGGCTTATCGGGACATATTTCACCCTCACCTTTGCCGAGCTGCTCCTCTCCCCTATGGGTATGAGCTTCGTGACCAAGGTAGCGCCTCCTAAGTACAAGGGAATGATGATGGGCGGATGGTTTGCCGCTACCGCCCTCGGCAACTATCTCTCAATGATTCCTTCAAAGCTTTGGAACAAGATTCCTCTTATGGCCAACTGGGGAATACTCATCGGTCTCTGCCTCATCGCTGCTGTCATAATGTTTGCGATGATGAAGAAAATTGAGGCTGCGACAGAGTCATAACAGCAAAAGATATTGCATTTTGCAATAACAGTAATAGTTCTTTCAACGATATTTGCAGTACATAAAACATCTCAGTTATGAAAACGAAATTCTACATTTGCCCGACTTGCGGCAACATTATCTGCAAGATAGTCGATTCAGGCGTTACACCTGAGTGCTGCGGCTCCCCTATGGACGAGCTTCTCCCAAAGACAAAAGATAGCGGTCTTGAGAAACACCTTCCTGTCTTCGAAAGACTTGATGCCTGCACAGTGGAAGTGCGCGTCGGTTCCATCCCTCACCCTACCACAGAAGAACATCACATTGTTTTTGTCGCGATTGAAACAACTTCAGGTATTCAGATTCGTGAGCTTGACTACAAGAACGGTCTCGCACCTAGCGCAAAGTTCTGCTGCTGCACGGGTCATCTGAAGGGTATCTACTCATATTGCAATCTCCACGGACTTTGGTACAAGGAAGTCAACGAGGACGATTTACAATCTTGCAAGTAGCTGTAAACCAAGCCTGCAACTGGCATAGCAATTGCCGTTGCAGGCTTAAATTTTATTCATTATGAAACATACATATAAGATTTGCATCGCGCTCGCAGCCCTGCTGCTGCCTTGCGCAATCCATACTGCGGATGCATGCACCGGCATCGCGCTGAAGACTAAGGATGACGCCTATGTATTGGCAAGAACGGTGGAATGGCTCAAAACCCCTATGAACTGCGGCTACGCAATCGTGCCCCGCGGCTACAAGCAGACCTCTATGGGACCTGCCGGCAAGCAGGCAATGAACTTCAAGGCACGCTACGGTTATGCGGGAGTTTATACCGAATATGAGCCGTTTATTGTTGACGGACTCAACGAGAAGGGCCTCAGTGCAGGTCTGTTCTTCTTCCCTGGCTTTGGCACATATCCTGAATTCGACGAAAGCAAACTGTCTTCCAGCATCTGCGATATGCAGCTGGTAAGCTGGGTTCTTTCCAATTTCGCTACCATTGACGAGCTTAAGGAGGGACTTGCAAAAGTTCAGGTATGCTCCCTCGACCCTGCAGTAGGCACGGTACACTGGCGTTTCAGCGAGCCCGGCGGACGCATCGTAGTACTCGAATTCATTGACGGCAAGCCGGTGTTCTATGAGAACCCTCTCGGCACACTCACCAACTCTCCGGATTTCGCCTGGCATCAGACCAATATGCGCAACTACATAAATCTGGTTCCTGGAGCAGCTGACAATCAGACACTTGCAGAAGGCTTCGAACTTGAGCCTCTCGGAGGAGGCACCGGACTGCTCGGCATCCCGGGAGACTTCACACCGCCATCAAGGTTCGTCCGCGCTGCCATATTCTCCGCCAATGCGCCGATTCTTGACAATACTTTTGACACAGTGACAATGGCATTCCATATCCTGAACAACTTCGACATTCCGATTGGAGTGCAGCACAAGAAGGGTCAGTGCCCTGAGGGCCTTCCGAGCGCCACCCAGATAACCACCTCCGCAGACCTTTCAGGTTTGAAATATTACTTCAAGACAGCCTGGAACCAGAACATCCGCTGCATTGACCTGAGCACAATCGACTTCAAGCGCGTCAAATACCAGAGCGCACTTTGTGACCCGGACAAGACTCAGCCGGTAGATATGATAAAAGTTAAATAATTGAATTTCAGCTGATACGGGCGCCTACTTATCCAGGCGCTCGTATTTGCTATGCTGACTGCGGTACTCAGGCACAATCTCTTTCATCTTGGCAACTATTGCCATATCATCATAAGAGTAGCTGAGTTTGAGGAGTTCCTCCTCGTTTTTCTTTGCAAGAGCGTAATCGTATTCGCGCACCGAGGCAACCATAATCTTAGGATGTGAGGTTGGCTTGGTGTTTTCGTTTTCGGAGAGTACTTCCTCGTACAGCTTTTCTCCGTCACGAAGACCGGTGAACTCGATTCTGACATTCTTGGCTCCAGAAAGGTTAATCATACGCTTTGCAAGGTCCACGATACGAACCGGCTTGCCCATATCGAACACGAATATTTCTCCTCCCTTGCCCATAGTACCTGCTTCAAGCACGAGACGGCAGGCCTCAGGGATGAGCATGAAGAAGCGGATGATGTCAGGATGTGTGACGGTGACCGGACCGCCCTGTTTGATTTGCTTTTTGAAGAGAGGAATCACGCTTCCGTTGCTTCCGAGCACATTTCCGAAGCGGGTAGTAATGAACTGGGTAACAGCAGGTTCACCATTCTCCATAAAGATTTCGCCCTTTTCGATGGCACGGTTGAGAGACTGGCAGTAAATCTCGCATATACGCTTGCTGCAGCCCATCACATTAGTCGGGTTGACCGCCTTGTCGGTGGATATCATCACGAACTTCTTGGTGCCGTATTTCACTGCAAGGTCGGCAATGACTCGGGTACCGTAGATATTGTTCTGCACAGCTTCCGACGGATTGTCCTCCATCATAGGAACGTGTTTGTATGCAGCGGCGTGGAACACATAGTCAGGTCTGTACTGTTTGAAGATGGTTTCCATCTTGGTCTGGTTGCAGATTGAGCTCACAATGGTCTCACAGTCAAGGTATGCATAGTGCTTTGCCATATGGAGCCTCTGGGTATGCATAGGGGTCTCCGCCTGGTCCACTATCACGAGATTGCGCGGGTGGAATTTGGCGACCTGATGCACCATTTCGCTTCCTATGGATCCGGCACCTCCGGTAATCAGCACGACCTTGTCGCGGAGTTGATTGCCTATGGCCTCGAGATCCACTTCGATTTTCTCGCGTGGCAGCAGGTCTTCGATATCGACTTCTTTGAGCTTGGACTGTCCTTCCAGGCTCTTTCCGTCCCACTCTTCGGCTTCAGGCTGCATCAGGATATGTATGCCGTTCTTGATGAGGCTGTCCACGAAGTCCGCTTTCTCCCTTATATGCTCAACCTGCAGAGGGCTGACTATCAGGAACTTGATGCCGAGATGGTCGATAATGTCAAGCAAGTCTTCGTCATCCTTGTACACCTTCACTCCCAGAAGCAAATCCGGGATATTGTCCTCAGTATCAGGGGCAACGAAGCCTTTCAGCTCATAGACCAGCGGATTCTGGCTGCGGATGTCCTTGGCCAGGGCAACTCCTCCGTCACGGATGCCGTAAATGAAGGCTTTCTGGGTGTCGGAGTTGCGGCGGAATACGTCATACAGAGTCTTGACGATTACACGCTCCATCCACATCAGCAAGGTAGTTGCTATGAATATGTACAGGATACAGAGGTAGGACGGCATCATAATATACGAAGCCGGCACATTGAACCTGTCGAGTGCAAAGGCAATGAGACCTACAATCAGTGATGCCAGCACATTGGCAAAGGCCACACGCTCCAAATCCACGAAGGAGGAGAAGCGGATGATGCCGCTGTATGTGCGGAGCAGCCTCCACAATACTATGAAGACTACCAGCACTACCAGAATTCCGAGCACAATAGGCCCGGTATAGGGTGTGAAATAGTGCACTCCTTCGACAAACAAATCTGTAGCAAACGCTGTAATGACAAGTATCAGGCTATCCAAAGCAAGGACGCACCAATAAGGCAAAGACGCTTTGGAGAAATACCATCTGGAAATCTTATTCAAAATACTCATAAGAGTCGGATAGTTAATTCATATATTTTCGGTCAAATTTAGGAAAAATTATTCATATAAAGAGTAAATATATCCAGTTCATTATGAGTCATTTTGCAAATGTGCTTTTGACAGCTGTGTAGCGGGGGTGTAAATCTTTTTGAGTATATTTGCAAAGATGGGACAGAGGGTATATGTTCAGGTTCTCCTGCCGCTCAAATTGGAGTGGACTCCGTGGTACTGCACGGAGGAAGCGGTGCGTGTCGGACAGAGGGTGGAAGTCATCTTCGCCCGCAAAGCCCGGACAGGAGTGATAGTGCGCATCAGCGGGCAGCCGGACATAGACCCGTCAAAAGTTGAAAGACTCCAGAATACCGACACCGGTCTTTCAGACATTACCCCCAATGAACTTCGCCTGTGGGACTTCATCTCCAACTACTACCTGTGTACCCCTGGGGAAGTGTTTAAGGCGGCTTATCCTGCATCCAAACTGCGCAGCGAGTGCATAGGAGTGCAGATTGATCGCAGGGCAGTCCAGTCCCGCGAGCGTATGGAGGCCGCACTCCAGCGCAAGGTGGACACACTGGCGCAGAGGCTCGCTGCAAAAGATGAGCAGCTGCGCTCCCGTGCAGAATCCGGGCGGAAGGTTAAACCCGAACTTACCGAACGCCTTAAAGCAGAAAGGAATGCGCTTGCCTCCCAACTTGAAAAGGCCAAAGATTCACTGGGACTCTTCCGCGCTGGCAATGCGCCCGTCATTCAGGAAGCTGTCCAGGACGCCCTGGGGAGCGCCCCTGCCTCACAGTCAGCGGCCCAGGCAAGTACCTCTGCCACGCCTGCAA
>SAMEA3663028__coassemble_252_pt1 | contig 23578 bp, 20 predicted proteins | sample SAMEA3663028__metabat2_high_PE_014 | metagenome-assembled genome bin SAMEA3663028 (sample SAMEA3663028) | pig gut metagenome | biome: pig gut; feature: pig-associated habitat; material: faeces | place: France | collected 2012 | reverse complement strand
ACGCGACACTCTCTTCTCACACCGCACTGGTTTCTGCGTCGATTCTCTTGCTACTATCCCGTTCTCAGGCGGTATGCCTCTTGAAATGGACGCCGTAGTGAAGACCGTTTCCGGTGTGAAGGTTCCTCTCTTCGAGGCCAGAATGCCTTACAGGGCACTTCTCAAGGGATTGGACAACCAGCTCCGCATCAACCTTGACTCCGAGTGCAAGAACAAGAACAGGTACGAAGGACTTCAGGTCGGCAGCGTGACCGCCCCTAACAATAACGCCGGCAACTGGGAATAGTGGCTAAGACATTGTTGACAACGAAGTGCACTCTGGTGCCTTCAGGCTTCTATAAAGACGATTGTGCGGGAGAATATCTCGCACAAGTCGTTGTTATGGACGGCAATGAGCAGATTCATTCGCTTCTGCTGCCTCAGTATTCGGCCTGGCTGGTCTGGGGAGTATCTCCCGACTGTGAGGTGCTTGAGCTTGAGTCGGACCCTGAGGATAAGGAAATGCCTGAACTCTACTACATCCTCCGTGACCTGCAGAGCTGTCCTGACTACAACAAGATTCTGATGACCTGGCGAAGCGGTGCGCTCCATCTGGCGATAGCCCAGGGCAAGACCCTGCTTTTGGCAAATACCTACCAGGCACCTGACTTCGCTGCCGCACAGTATTATCTTTTCCTGGCAATGAAGTCGCTGCAGCTGAATCCTGAGGTTTCTACCGTCTGCACGCGTATGCCGCTCAGCGCGGAGCAGGAAATCTCCCTGTACCGTTATTTCAAGGCTGTAGAGCAGTTTCGGCCGCTATGAGGATAATCGGAGGCGCTCTTAAGGGCAAGACTATCAATCCGCCTTACGGCTACCCGGCAAGACCCACCACGGACTATGCCAAGGAGGCTCTGTTCAATGTAATCGACAACAATTGGGAGTTTGAGGACCTGAAGGTTCTCGATCTCTTCGGAGGCACCGGCTCAATTGCCTTTGAGTTCGGCTCCAGGGGAGTGGGCCGTGTGTGGTCTGTAGAGATGAACCGCGACAGTGCCCAGTTTATCCGCAGCGAAGCTGCCCGTCTCGGGCTGAGCAATGTCACTGCCGTTCACGAAAATGTGTTCGATTTCCTCGGCATCTGCCGTGAGAAGTTCGATATAGTTTTTGCTGACCCTCCTTATGCCCTTGAAGGGCTTGAGACCATTCCTGACAAAGTGTTTGAAGCCGGGATCCTCCACCCGGACTGCTGGTTCATACTGGAGCACGGCGGGGACCACGACTTCAGCTCCCATCCGCGCTTCTTCAAGGAGCGTGTTTACGGGAGGGTGCATTTCTCTTTCTTTATTCAGGATTAAAGTCCGAGAGCCTTGGCTTCGTCCCAGATTTCATCCATCTCGGCGAGGCTCATATCGGTTAGTTTGCGGCCCACCTTCAGAGTCTTTGACTCAAGATAGGTAAACCGGTTGCGGAACTTGGTGCAGGTGCGGCCGAGAGCCTTCTCCGGGTCCACTCCGTGCAGGCGTGCTGCGTTGATGACCGAAAACATCAGGTCTCCGAATTCCGCTTCAATCTGGTCGGCGTCATTCTCGTCCAGAGCCTGCTCGACTTCACCCAGCTCTTCTTTGACTTTGTCGAAGACTTGTCTGGGCTCTTCCCAGTCGAAACCGCAGCCCCTTGCCTTTTCCTGCATCGACATAGCCTTCAGCAAGGCAGGCATAGAGTCGGGAATGCCTCCCATTACGGTTTTGTTGCCTCCCTTTTCCTTGGCTTTGACCAGTTCCCAGGTGTCTGCAATTTCCTTTGCGCTGGTAGGGGTCCCGGCCTCGGGTCCGAAGACGTGAGGGTGGCGGAAGACCATTTTGTCGATAATTTTCTGCATACAGTCGGCTATGTCGAAATCTCCCTGCTCCTGAGCAATACGGGCGTAAAATACCATATGGTAGAGCAGGTCTCCGATTTCTTTTGCGGTTGCATCCATATCCCCCTTGATGACGGCGTCGCTGAGTTCATAGACTTCTTCTTCGGTCATCGGGCGTATGGTCTCCATAGTCTGGGCGGCATTCCACGGGCATTTTTCCCTAAGTTTGTCCATCAGATCTAGCAGCCTCCCGAAGGTCTCCAGCTTTTCTTCCCTTGTATGCATCTTTATTTATTCTTATTTTTGTGCGCAAATATAGAAATAATTCCCAAATGAAGGATATACGTTTTGTAAGTGCCGATGAGGCAGTCAGCCACATTCCATCCCACTGTCATGTGCATCTGAGCAGCGTGGCCAGTGTGCCGCACTGCCTGATTCAGGCTCTGTGCCGCAGGGCTGATGCGGGCGATGTGACCGACCTGCATTTCCACCATTTCCACACCGAAGGTCCGGCCCCTTACAGCGAGCCGCGTTACGAAGGCATTTTCTTCGAGCAGGGCTTTTTCGTGGGACCCAATGTCAGGGCCAATGTCAACGCGGGATATGCCGACTATCTGCCCGTCCATCTGGGTGAGAGCCAGGCCCTTTACCGCAGGGGAGTGATTAAGCTTGGAGCTGCTCTGGTCAATATTTCCCTTCCTGACGAGAACGGATATGTCAGCCTCGGCACCTCGGTGGACTGCTCGATTGCCGCAATCGAGACGGCAAAAGTGGTGATAGGTGTGGTAAATCCCCACGTTCCCTTCGCCTACGGCAATCTGGTAAGCCTGGACGAGTTCGACTATCTCGTGCAGGACGATACTCCGCTGGTAACCGCAGCCTTTGCCGAACCTACCCCGACGGAGGTCCTGATAGGAAAGAACTGCGCCGCCCTCGTGGACGACGGAGATTGCCTTCAGATGGGAATCGGAGCCCTGCCGAACGCCCTTGCAGCCCAGCTCTCAGGCCACAAAAACCTCGGCCTGCATACGGAAATGTTTGCGGACGGACTGCTGAGGCTCATCAAGGCAGGGGTCATCAACGGTGCTGCCAAGAAAATCGACACAGGCAAAATCGTATCTTCTTTCCTTCTCGGAAGCCAGGATGTCTATGATTTCATAGACCATAATCCGGATGTGCTGATGAAGGATATCAAATACACCAACGACCCTTGGGTTATCAGTCAGAATCCTCATATGAAGGCCATCAATTCCGCTACCGAGGTGGATATCACAGGCCAGATTTGCGCAGATTCCATCGGAACAAGGATTTTCAGCGGTACCGGAGGACAGCTCGACTTCGTCAAGGGGGCAACTATGTCCGAAGGGGGCAAATCCATCACCGCCTTCGCTTCCCGCACCAACAAGGGCAAGAACAAGATTGTATCCGCGCTCAACACCGCCGGGGGCGTAGTTACCCCTCGTGCCGATGCACATTGGATAGTGACCGAATACGGTGCTGTTGACCTCTATGGCAGAAGTCTTCAGGAAAGGGCCAAACTGCTCATTTCCATTGCCCACCCGGATGATCGCGAGATGCTTGACAGGGAAGCTTTCGGGCGTTTCGGTCCTCACTATCACAATTTCAGCATTTGATTTTTTATTGCTAAATTTGCGGCCCTATGGCAACAACATTACTAGAAAAGGTACTTTCACTGCAGGACAAGTTCAAGAATCTTCAGGAGCAGCTCTCCAGCCCGGAGGCTATGTCCGATATGAAGAAATATGTCCAGCTCAACAAGGATTACAAGGAACTCGAACCGATTATCAAGGCCGGACTCGAGTACAAGAAGACACTTGACAATATAGCATCCGCAAAGGATATTCTGGCAAACGAAAAGGATGAGGACCTCAGGGAGATGGCCAAGGAAGAGATTTCCGAGCTTGAACCCAAGATTCCTCAGATGGAGGAAAATATCAAGCTCCTTCTGATTCCTGCCGACCCGGATGATTCGAAGAATGCCATTGTCGAAATCCGCGGAGGTGCCGGAGGAGACGAAGCTGCTATTTTTGCGGGAGACCTATTCCGTATGTATCAGCATTTTGCCGAATCAAAGGGCTGGAAGCTCGAGGTGACCGACCAGACTCCGGGAACTTCCGGCGGCTTCAAGCAGATAGTGTTCAAACTCAGCTCCAATACCGACGGAGTATATGGAGTTATGAAATACGAATCCGGAGTGCACCGCGTACAGCGTGTTCCTAAGACCGAGACTCAGGGTCGTATCCAGACTTCCGCTGCCTCCGTTGCAGTCTTCCCTGAGGCGGGAGAGTTTGATGTTGAACTCAACTGGAGTGACATCAGGCTCGACCTTTTCTGCGCATCCGGTCCCGGAGGGCAGGGAGTCAACACTACCTATTCGGCAGTGCGCCTTACTCACATCCCTTCCGGACTTGTGGTCCAGTGCCAGGAGGAGCGTTCACAGTTGAAGAACAAAGACAGGGCCTTCGAAGAACTCCGCACCCGTCTGTACAATCTCGAGCATCAGAAATATCTTGACGAGATTGCTTCCAAGAGAAAGACTATGGTTTCCACCGGAGACCGTTCCGCCAAAATCCGCACCTACAACTACCCTCAGGGACGTGTGACCGATCACCGCATCAACTGGAGTATGTATAACCTCCCGGTCTTCATGAATGGAGATATCCAGGAGGTTATAGATCAGCTTCAGATTGCCGAGAACGCCGAGCGTCTCAAGGAAGCCGGAGATTAGTCTTTCAGACTTGCCATTTTGTCCAGTACGAGATTGATAAGCTGCGCTACGCGTGGCTTATAGTCTGTATTGGCATCCTTGAGATAGCGGTGCGCGATAGCGCAGCAAACAGTAACGGCTTCGTGGCCGAGCTGGGCTGCCATTCCGGCCAAAGCCGAGCCTTCCATCTCGAAATTGGTGATTTTCCAGTCACCGAAGCGCCAGCTCTCGATTCTTTCGAGCATATCAGGCATTGCGAGTTGCTGCCTTACCACGCGTCCCTGCGGACCGTAGAAGCCCGGAGCCGCTATGGTCATTCCCCGTACGGTCGAATCCGCCATAAGGTCTATCATCTTCTGTGATGCGTGGACGAAATACGGGGTGTTGATGCGTGAAGGCCAGTTCATATGCTCCATAAAGCTCTTCTCCATCTCCAGGTTGGTGATTTTCTCGCAGTTTGCGTACCAGTTCATGAGGCCGTCGAAGCCAACAGAATAGTGGGAGAGTATGAAGGAGCCCAGCGGAATTTCCGGCTGGATAGCGCCGCAGGTCCCCAGACGAATGATGCTCAGGGTCTTGTGTTCCGGCTTGACCTCGCGGGTTGTGAAGTCCACATTGGCGAGAGCGTCGAGCTCTGTCATCACTATGTCTATGTTGTCAGGTCCGATGCCGTGTGAAAGCACTGTGATGCGTGCTCCCTTGTATTCGCCTGTTACCCAGGCAAATTCGCGGGACTGACCTTCTGCCTCGACACTGTCGAGAAGAGGTTTGAACATTGCTACGCGTCCCGGGTCACCGACGAGAATCACTCTGTCAGCGAGCTGGTCAGGACGGATGTGGATATGGAAGACGGAGCCGTCTCCATTGATGATAAGTTCTGATTCTGGAATTCTCATTTCTTTAGCGTTATTTATTTCTTTTTGCTCCTTCTGCTCTCACGCAGGCGTGAAGCGCTGTGCACGAGAAGCTCATCCGCATAGATGCCTCTGATTGCAAGAATCTCGAAAATCAGCGAGATGAGCGGGAAGATGATTGTCCAACGGAAGACCATCTGGGGGTCAGTGGTGAAATAATCCACCGCAAGCCAGATCTGCAGCGCCAGCAGCACAACGCCTGCTCCTCCCGCAAGCCTTATCTGAAGCGGCCTGTGACCCCAGCAGAAAAGCGCGACCAGATTTGCCAGCAGGGCAAGTATGATCAGTACCGCATAAGGCAGTTTGGCCATATAGGCTACATTCTCAGGCTCCGAGCCCGGAACGATGATGGTTGCCACGTTGCCAAGTGCAAGTGCTGAAAGCAGCGCTACGATGATTGCAAAATAAAGTGTCTGTACTCTTTGCCACATAATTATTGAAGTTTTAGCTCGCAATCTTTTCCGGAGAAGAAATAATCTTAAGTATGCTTACCGGATGGCCGGAGCAGGCCTCGTCAGGATCCACCTTCCTGGCGCAGAGCAGGCCGGCCTTTTTGGCATAAGCCGATATTACGCTGTGGTCCAGCCCTACGGATTTGAGATATTTGATGGATGCGCTGCCGGAAGAACTGCTTATCGCGAGCAGAAGATGGGTTGCTATTATCCTGTCGGAAGCGGCAATGGTCGCTTCCACTATGCAGAGGTTGAGGGTATTCTGTGCGCTGCGCGAGAAGTTGATGGTGTCGGCCTCTCCCCAGGAAATGTGCTTGGGCCGGAATATGCTGCCCTCCACGCAGTTTTTCATTTCCTCCAGGTCCACCCCGAGCGCTTCCAGTATGCGGCAAGCGTCGTTGTCGGCGTGGCGGAGTATCCCGAGAAGGATATGGTCCGGGGAAATGGAATAGTCTCCCGTCCTCATTGCTTCCTCCTTGGCGTAGGCCAGTATTCTGAGTACCTCTTGTGAAACCTGTGTCTGCATACGCAAATTTAGCAATAATATTGTTGCCCACGCCAACTTTTTTTGCTAAATTTGTACACTTTAGACAATATGTGTTATTAGATGGAAAAAATGGATACAGAAGAGATTCAGCACGGCATCATCGAGCCGGTCGAAATCGACCACGAGATGCGTTCGGCCTACATCGATTATTCGATGTCAGTCATCGTGTCCCGTGCGCTCCCTGATGCCAGAGACGGTCTGAAGCCGGTCCAGAGGCGAGTGCTTTTCGGAATGGACGGACTTGGACTTTCATATGGCGGACAGACCAAGAAATCTGCCAGAATCGTAGGAGAGGTACTCGGTAAGTTCCACCCGCACGGCGACAGCAGCGTCTATGACGCTATGGCCCGTCTTGCTCAGGACTGGAACCAGAGATACCCTCTGGTAAGCGGACAGGGAAACTTCGGTAGTATGGACGGCGACCCGGTTGCCGCAATGCGTTATACCGAGGCAAAGCTTGCCCGCCTCGCAGACGAGGTGCTTTCGGACCTCGACAAGGATACGGTTGACTTTACTCTCAATTTTGACGACACCATACTCGAGCCTACGGTCCTCCCGACCAAGGCGCCGTTGCTTCTTCTCAACGGTTCTTCAGGTATCGCCGTCGGAATGGCAACCAACATGGCTCCGCACAACCTCGGGGAGTGCTGCGATGCCATTTGTGCCTATATCGACAATCCGGATATTGATGTTGAGGGCCTGATGCAGTACATCAAGGGCCCTGACTTCCCTACAGGAGGCATAGTGATGGGCCGTCAGGGAATCGTGGATGCCTTCACCACCGGACGAGGCAAGGTTGTAGTCCGCGCCAAGACCGAAATAGAAGAGGATGACAAGGGTCGCCAGATGATTGTGGTTACCGAGGTACCTTATATGGTCAACAAGGCCGAGATGATTGCCCGCATCGGAGAGATGATACGCGACAAGAGAATAGAAGGCATCTCCGACATCAAGGAACTCACCAACCGCGAGGGAATCCGAATTGAATTCGTGCTCAAGAGGGATGCCAACGCCAATGTGGTGCTCAACACCCTTTTCAAATACACTGCCCTGCAGTCCAGCTTCGCCTACAACAACGTGGCTCTTGTAAAGGGCCGTCCGAGGACTCTTTCCCTCAAGGATATGATTCAGTGCTTTGTGGATTTCCGCCACGAGGTCGTAGTTCGCCGCACCAGGTTCGAGCTCGACAAGGCGCTCAAGAGAGCCCATATCCTCGAAGGTCTTCTCAAGGCAATTGACGTGATTGACGAAATCATCGCCATCATCAAGGCTTCCAAGACGGTTGACGATGCCAAAGCTGAACTTATGGCGCGCTTCGGCTTCGACGACATCCAGGCATCCGCCATTGTGGACATGCGCCTGCGCCAGCTCACAGGACTCGAGAAGGACAAGCTTCAGGAAGAATACGACAAGCTTCAGGCTTTCATCGCAGAATGCGAGAAGATACTCGGCAGCGTCGAGGAGCAGCTTGCAATCGTGAAGAGGGAGTGCCAGGAACTCAAGGAGAAATATGGCGACCCGCGCCGCACCGAAATCACCCTCGGCTCCGACGAGTTCAACCCTGAGGATTTCTATGCTGATGAGGATGTGGTTATTACCATTTCCCATCTCGGATATATCAAGCGTACCTCCCTGTCCGAATTCCACGTACAGTCACGCGGGGGCGTAGGCAAGAAAGCCAGCGCTACCAGGGATGAGGACTTTATCGAGCACATCTATGTGGCCAATATGCACAGTACTATGCTCTTCTTCACGGAGAAGGGAATGTGCTACCGCCTGAAGGTTTTTGAAATCCCTGAGGGAACAAGAACTTCCAAGGGCCGTGCGGTGCAGAACATACTTACCATTGACCAGGACGATAAGATTAAGACCTATCTCAATGCTGCCAAGATTGAAAGTGCCGAATACACCAACAGCCACTATGTAGTGCTAGTTACCAAGAGAGGCATCATCAAGCGTACACGTCTTTCAGAGTTTGCCAACTACCGCAGCCGCAACAAGGGACTGATTGCCATCGGCTTCAAGGAAGGCGATGCCCTGCTCGATGCCATTCTCACTTCCGGCAATGAGGAAATTATGATTGCCGGCCGTGACGGACGCTGCGCACACTTCAACGAAACCGATGCAAGGGAACTCGGAAGAAGCTCTATGGGAGTTCGTGGCATAACTCTTGATGAAGGTGATGAGGCTGTGGGTGCACTGAGCTGTGACACCACCGCTGAAGACAAGGATAAGCACACTGTGCTTGTGGTTTCCGAGAATGGTTTCGGAAAGCGTTCCGAAGTAGGCGAATACCGCCTGACAGCCCGTGGAGCCAAGGGTGTCCGCACAATTGACATAACCGAAAAGACCGGAAAGCTCGTTACCATCAAGAATGTTACTGAGGATAATGACCTTATGATTATCACCAAGTCCGGCCTTACCATAAGGATGGCAGTAGCCGATATCCGCGTTTGCGGCCGTGCTACTCAGGGAGTCAAACTCATCAACCTCAGAGAGGGTGACAGCATCGCTGCCGTTTCCGTAGTGGCTCACGAAGACAGCCAGGAAGCGGAAGACGCAGCTCCTGAAACAACAACAGAGCAATAATAACGTTAACCGTATAACAAAATGAAAAGATTCTATTTAGCAATTGCCCTCCTCGCTACCCTCGCACTTCCGGTGCAGGCGCAGCAGGTCAAGAGCACAAAGGCTGCAAAGGCAGCCGTTGAGAAGGCAGCCGCTGACACTCTCAATCCAAAGAAGAACACCAAGCCTGCAACCTGGATCAAGCTCGGAAAGAGCTTTATGGATGCTTATTCAGCTCCTGCAGGAAACGCTTGGGTCGGTGCAACTATGGCTGATGCCCAGATTGTCCTCGGAGAAGAGAAGCCGATTCGCGAGGAAGTTGTGGAACTTGGCGGACAGCAGATGACAAAGGCTGTTTATGAGACCAGGAACTACTACTACGCAGCAAACGGAGTACTCCAGATAATCGAAGTGACCGAGCCTATCTATGCTGACGCTCTCGAGCAGGCTATGCACGCTTATGCTACTGCACAGGCCTTCGATGAGAAGGGCTCAAAGAAGAAGGATCTTACTGCCGCTTTCCAGACCTTGAACAGCAAGTTTGTTGAGGAAGCATACAATGCTTACACCTTCGGCGACCTCGAGAAGGCCTCCTACTATTTCGGAAAGGCAGTCGAGGCCTCCGTACAGGAGCCTTATGCTACTGTTGATACTTCTTCCGTTTACAATGCCGGTCTTACCGCTTATATGCTGGGTCAGACAGATAGGGCAAAAGGCTACTTCGAGCAGAGTGTTGCTCTCGGCTACTACGGAGAAGAGGGTGATGCTTATGCAAAGCTCGCCGACATCGCAGACAAAGCCGGAGACAAGGCTCTCTGCCAGCAGTATCTCGAAGAGGCTTTCCTCAAATTCCCTCAGAGCCAGGGCGTGCTGATCGGTCTTATCAACTATTATCTCAATTCAGGAGAGAATACCGACCGTCTTTTCGAGCTCATAGCTGCCGCAAAGGCAAACGAGCCTGACAATGCATCCCTTTACTATGTTGAGGGTAATGTCAATCTCCAGCTCGGAAGGGCTGAAGCTGCGATTGCCGCATACGAGCAGTGCTCACAGATCAATCCGGCTTACGAGTTCGGTTATATCGGAATCGGACAGTACTGGTACAACAAGGCCGTTGAACTTCAGGACCAGGCAAGCGCAGAGCTTGACGACAAGAAGTACGACGCTCTCGTAGCCGAGTTCGAGACCAGCCTTAAGAACTGCATAGAGCCGTTCGAAAAGGCCTTCGACATCACAAAGGATGAAGGCATCAAGGTCGCTATCTGCGAATACCTCAAGAACGCCTGCTACCGCTTCTGCTACGACAAGAACTACAACGAGGACCCTTACTACAAGGCTAAGTACGACAAGTACAATGAGATAGCTAAGGCTGCTCAGGCTCAGTAAAGGCCTTTACGATTTTGCTCACCAGGGGGTGTCGCACAATGTCTTCATTTCCGAAGACGATGGTGGCGACACCCTTTATGTTTTTCAGCTTGTTTACGCCTTTCAGCAGACCGCTGTCCTCCTTGTTGGGCAGGTCAACCTGGGAAGCATCGCCGGTCACTATAAATTTAGCATCGCAGCCCATTCGGGTAAGGAACATTTTGAGCTGCCCGAGATTGGTGTTCTGAGCTTCATCCAGAATCACGCAGGCCCTGTCGAGGGTGCGGCCGCGCATATAGGCGAGCGGAGCAATCTGAATCGTTCCGTCCTGCATGAACTCCTGCAGTTTGCGGGCCGGAATCATATCTCCGAGGGCATCGTAGAGAGGCTGCAGATACGGGTCCAGCTTGTCCTTCAGGTCTCCCGGCAGGAAGCCCAGCCTTTCACCCGCTTCAACTGCGGGACGGGTCAGGATGATGCGGCGTATCTCCCTGTTTTTAAGGGCCCTGACCGCAAGAGCAATGGCTATGTAGGTCTTGCCCGTTCCGGCAGGACCGAGAGCGAAGATCAGGTCGTTGTCAAAGTAGGCCCTGACCATTTCCTGCTGCTTGGCATTGCGTGCGCGTATTGCTTTGCCTTCGGTATTGTACACAATAACCGACTGCGCTCCCGTCCTGAGGTTCTCGGACGGAGTAACACCGCTGAACAGTTCTTCCACATCATAGACCGTCAGGTTCATCTTGTGATGCCTGCGGTCCACCAGTTCTGCGAACTTCTGGGTGAATTCTTCAAGGTCAGAGGATTTTCCTTCTATTGCAATCTCGCTGCCTCTTACTACCGCCTTGACAGTGGGAAAGTATGAGCAGAATTCTTCTATGATTTTGTTTCCGGCGCCGTAGATCTCTATCGGATCCATAGCTCCCAAGCTTATGGTTTTCTTCATATCTGCTGCAAATATATTCATTTTCTTTTGTCCTTGTTTCTTCTTAAATTTGTAGGATAGATTAAAATAAGAGAAAATACCATATGAAAAAGATTCTAGGACCCGTTGCAATCGCCCTTCTGGCGCTATGCGTCAGCAGTTGTGATTTCTTCCGCGCTCTCGCGGGCCGTCCAACATCAGCCCAACTTTCCAAAGATACCACCTGCGCCTGCTGCGCTCTGCCTGATACTCTTGTTTGTGCCGACACCACTTCCTGCTGCGCAGTTGAAGACAGCGCTCTCGCCGTAAAGGACATCTGCTGCACTGCCGGCGACAGTATCATCCTTGCTGCAAAGGACAGTTGCTGTGCAGTTGAGGACAGCACTCTTGCTGTAAAGGACAGCTGCTTCAAGGCAGAAGAGCCTTCCTGCTGCGAGCCGGAAGATATTGCTCCTGCCGCTGCTGATGAACCGGAACCTGCGGCAAAGCCGGCCGCCAAACCGATCCCGGCAAAGCCGGAGGTAAAGCCGGAAGCAATAGAAGAAGCTATTATAAGTAATATAGGACAGAAAACAGGCTTCCTGAAGGTCAGCGTTTCCTACAATGACGTGAAACTGCTCAACACCGTCGAGAGCGGATATTACATCCTTATCGGCACCTTCAAACAGAAATCCAATGCCGACAGGCTTGCAAAACAGGCCGAGAAGGCAGGGCAGAAGGTTACCCGCCTCGAATACGCCAACGGAAGGACTTCCATAGCCCTTCGCCGCAGCGACAATCTCAGTGATGCCTTCGTGGCTCTCGGAGAGGTCCGCAAACTCAGTTTCAGTCCAAAAGATGCGTGCATTATTGTTGTAGAATAATATGGAATACAATTTCAAAGAAATAGAAAGCAAGTGGCAGAAGAAGTGGGCCGCTGAAGGTACATACAAAGTCACGGAAGACGGCTCCAAGCCCAAATTTTATGTCCTTGATATGTTTCCCTATCCTTCGGGAGCGGGACTTCACGTGGGACACCCGCTCGGATACATCGCGAGCGACATATATTCCCGATACAAACGCCTGAAGGGTTTCAATGTCCTGCATCCTATGGGCTATGACGCCTTCGGCCTTCCTGCTGAGCAGTATGCGATACAGACCGGCCAGCATCCTGAGGTGACAACCGCCAAGAATACCGCCCGCTACCGCGAGCAGCTTGACCGCATCGGTTTCTCTTACGATTGGGACCGCGAAGTACGCACTTGCGACCCTGCCTATTACAAATGGACCCAGTGGGCCTTCATCAAGATGTTCGACAGCTGGTATGATCCGCAGAAGAACTGCGCGCGCCCAATTGCCGAACTCGTAGAGAAGCTCTCTACGACAGGCTATGAAGATATTACCCCTGAGCAGTGGAATTCAGCCTCCGAAAAAGAGAAATCCGACATCCTGATGCGATGGAGAATCGCATATCAGGGCGAGACTTCCGTCAACTGGTGCGAAGGCCTCGGCACCGTCCTCGCCAATGACGAGGTTAAGGACGGTCTGAGCGTACGCGGCGGCTTCCCTGTGGAGCAGAGAAAGATGAAACAGTGGCAGCTGCGTGTATCCGCCTATGCGGAACGCCTGCTGAGCGGCCTCGATTCTCTTGACTGGAGTGATTCCCTCAAGGAAATGCAGCGCAACTGGATAGGCAAGTCTGAAGGAACGGAGGTCGTTTTCAATGTGGAGTGCGACGGCAGGACAACACCTGTCACTATCTTTACTACCCGAGTGGATACCATCTTCGGAGTGACCTTTATGGTTCTTGCTCCCGAGAGCGAACTCGTATCCACCCTCACTTCCGCCGCCCAAAAGGAGGAAGTCGAGGCTTATGTGAAGGAAGTGCGCAAAAAGACCGAAAGGGAGCGCATCTCCGAGACAAAGAGCGTAAGCGGCGTATTTTCAGGCTCTTACGGCATCAATCCTCTTACAGGAGAGAAGGTGCCTGTTTGGATAAGCGAATATGTCCTCGCAGGCTACGGGACAGGAGCCATTATGGCAGTACCTGCCCACGACAGCCGCGACTACGCTTTCGCAAAGAAATTCAATCTCCCTATAGTGCCTATTATCGAGGGATGCGACGTTTCGGAGTCTTCCTTCGATGCCAAGGAGGGCAAGATGTGCAACAGCGGTTTCCTCAACGGTATGGATGTGAAGGATGCCATTGAGGCCGCAAAGGACTATGCCGAGGCGCACGGTCTGGGAAGGCGCAAGACGAATTATCGCCTGCGCGATGCCATCTTCAGCCGTCAGCGCTACTGGGGCGAGCCTTTCCCTATCTATTACAAGGACGGCATTCCTACCCCTGTGGATATGGAAGACCTGCCTCTCACCCTGCCTGAGATTGACTCATTCACCGCTTCATCCAACGGAGAGCCGCCTCTTGCGAGGGCCAAGGACTGGACCTACAAGGGCTGGCCGCTGGAAACCAGCACTATGCCTGGCTTCGCCGGCTCATCCGCATACTACCTGCGCTATATGGACCCTCATAATGACAAGGCACTTGTGAGCAGGGAAGCGAATGGATATTGGCAGTCAGTTGACCTTTATGTCGGTGGTACAGAGCACGCTACGGGTCACCTCATATATTCCCGCTTCTGGAACAAGTTCCTCTATGACCTGGGTTACGTATGCTGCGACGAGCCTTTCAGAAAGCTCATCAACCAGGGAATGATTCAGGGACGCTCCAACTTCGTTTACCGCGTTGTAGGCACCAACACCTTCGTTTCCTATGGCCTGAAGGACCAGTACGAGACAACCGAGATTCACGTGGATATCAATATCGTCCATAATGACAGGCTCGACCGGGAGGCGTTCAAGGCCTGGCGTCCGGAATATGCCGATGCCGAGTTCATACTCGAAGATGGCGAATACATCTGCGGCTGGGCTGTGGAGAAGATGTCCAAGTCAATGTACAATGTGGTGAATCCGGATGATATCTGCGATACCTACGGAGCCGACACCCTGCGTCTGTATGAGATGTTCCTCGGCCCTGTGGAGCAGAGCAAACCTTGGGATACCAAGGGAATAGACGGCGTGAATCGCTTCCTCAAGAAGTTCTGGAGGCTGTTCTATGACCGCGACAACTGGTGCGTGACGGATGAGGAGCCTACAAAGGCGGAACTGAAGGCCCTGCACAAGCTCATTGCAAAGGAGCAGGAGGATATCGAGAACTTCAGCTACAACACAACTGTTTCCGCCTTTATGATTGCACTCGGTGAACTCGGAGATTGCCACAAGAGGGCTATACTCGAGCCTCTTGTAGTGCTGCTCTGTCCTTTTGCCCCTCATATGGCGGAAGAACTCTGGGAGGCTCTCGGACATACTGAGAGCTGCACCAAGGCAAGCTATCCGGAGTATGTTGCCGCCTACACGGTGGAGGACAATGTGACCTACCCTGTGCAGTTCAACGGCAAGATGCGCTTCACGGTGGAGATGCCTAAGGCTGCCACACCTGCCGAGGTCGAAGCTGCCGTCCGTGCCCTGCCCAAGACTGCGCAATATGTGGGAGAGCAGAACATTGTGAAGGTGATTGTAGTTCCCGGAAGAATTATCAATATAGTCGTAAAGTAGTTATGAACAGGAAGAAAGTCTTGGGTCAGATACGCGATTTGTTCTGGCTGACCGTGGCTTGTTTCATCTTTGCCTTTGCCTGGGAGGGGTTTATGATTCCGAACGGGCTTTCGGCCGGTGGAATGATGGGTCTGTGCACCGTGCTCCAGTACGCGACCGGAGGGGTTATCCAGGCTCAGTACAGCTATATAGTTGTCAATGCAGTGCTCATCATCATTGCGGTGCTGGTAATGGGTATAGGCTTCGGTTTCAAGACTATCTACAGCATAGTGGTTTCCACCCTTGCGATGCAGCTGCTCGGAGGTATGGAATTTCTGCATTGCCTGCCCGGGCAGTTCTTCTATGTGCGTGAAACTCTGCTTATTCCGGTAATTGCCGGTGTTCTGGAGGGTGTAGGAATCGGAATGGTAATCCGTTACGGAGGCAGTACCGGAGGAACGGATATCGTTGCCCTGATGATAAACAAATACTGGCCGGTGTCCCTGAGCAAAGCTTTCCTCATAATGGACTTTTTCATCATAGCGCTGATTCTCTTCCTTCCTGGAAAGACCTTCGCGGATATGATTTACGGAGTTGTGGAAATAGTGCTCTTCTCCTCTGTGCTTGATACTGTTGTCGCCGGACAGAAGTCCTCCTATCAGCTTATGGTGTTCTCCGACCACTATCAGAAAATAGCGGACCACATCATCAATGACCTGGAAAGGGGAGTTACCGTACTGAAGGCTCAGGGCTGGTACACCAAGTTGGACAAGAATGTGCTTCTGATTCTTATCTCCAAGAAGGAACTTCCAAATCTTATGAAAGAAATCAAGAATACGGACCCGCGTGCATTTATGTCCGTTTCACCTACAAGTAGTGTATATGGAGAGGGATTCGAGGAAATCAAAGCCGGAATCCCTACTAACAAGAAATCTGAGTAATGGGTATTTTTCAGAACAAGTTTTTCAGAGGACTCAAAGAGTATTCAATCATAACTCTCGGAATCCTGTGTTATGTGTTGGGATGGAGCCTCTTCCTCGTCTCCAATCATCTCGTTGGCGGAGGAGTGACAGGTATCGCATCCATAGTGCAATATGCGTCTGGTGGTGTCATCAAGATGGGTTACACCTATTTCGTGGTCAATATTCTCCTTCTCATTGCGGCCCTGCTTACTCTCGGGCGCAATTTCGGACTTAAGACCGTTTATGGCATCGTAATGGCCTCCATCGGTCTCAATGTATTCCAGGATATACTTCCGGTTGAAATCATCCAGGCTCTCGCCATTGACAACGGCAAGCTGATGTCAGTGATTATGGGTGGAATACTTGTGGGAGTCGGCATCGGTCTTACAATGTCCCAGGGTGGAAGCACGGGCGGAACTGATATCGTTGCCCTGATAGTGAACAAATACCGTAATGTATCTCCGGGAAGGATGCTGCTCGCAATTGATGCGGTGATTATTTTCTCATCCATCTTTGTCCCTTCATACAACACCGACGGCTCTCTTGCTTCCTTTGCTACCAAGGTGACTACGGTGGTTTACGGTTTTATCCTTATCGCCATCAACAGCACCGTGCTGGATCTGGTGCTTCAGGGTTCGAAACAGAGTGTTCAGGTCTTTATCTTCTCCAAGAAGTATGAAGAAATTGCGGATTCCATTACCAAAGACCTTCACAGAGGGGTGACAGTTCTGGACGGAAAGGGCTGGTACACCAAGCATCCGACAGAGGTCATACTGGTTATGACACGCAAGTACGACCTTAATTTACTTTTGCGCTATGTCAAGAGCATAGACCCCGATGCATTCCTCTCAGTGTCATCTGTGACCGGAGTCTATGGTAAAGGCTTTGAGTCAATAAAGCTTGTACGAAAGAAATAATTTTCATATTTTTTCGTCACATACACTAAAAAATCCCCGTCAGAAACGCATCTGATGGGGATTTTTTTAGATATATTTGTTCATAAGACCATTATGAAACACAAAACTATTTTTGACCAATTGAAGCTGAAACTGCCGGGATTTTCAAAAAGAAGAACCCCGGCCCATCCTTCCGCCCGCTACCATTCTCGGGATCTTTCTTATCTTGAGGACAATACCGAAAATATGAACAGACTATTCGAGAAGGTGAAAGTCTTTATGGAGAATAACAATCCATACTTGTACGGTTCTTTCTCCATAGGTGAACTCAGTCAGAAGATATACGCCAACCGGACTCACGTATCCAAGGCGATTAACCGTCTTGCCGGGATGAATTACAGTACTTTCGTCAATACCTACAGGGTAAAGCATGCGGCGGACCTGATTGCCAAAGACCCGCGTATGAAGATGGAAGAAGTGGCGAAACTGTCAGGGTTCAATACCATACCCACCTTCAATTCCGCTTTCAAGGCAATTATGAATGAGAGGCCGAGCGAGTATCAGGCCAAGGTACAGAAGAGGTGATGCTCATTTCTTCCTTTTTTACAGGATGAACGAAGCGTATGTTCCAGGCGTGAAGGCAAATGCCGCCGTCCGGATTGGAACGGGGCGCCCCGTATTTGAGGTCACCTTTGATCGGGCAGCCCAGATGGCTCAGCTGGCAGCGTATCTGATGGTGACGGCCGGTGAGCAGCTCCACTTCCAGAAGATGGTACTTGTCAGTGCTTCTGATGTACTTGTAATTCAGCTTTGCCAATTTCGCGTCCGGCCTTCCTGCGGGAACAATGTATGATTTGTTCTGCTTTTCATTTCTGACCATCCAGTCTTCCAGGTGGCCTGTATCCGATGACGGTCTTGCACAACACAGAGCCCGGTAGGTTTTGTGGACTTCACCGTTGCGCAGCATTGCGTTGAGGCGCTCCAGAGCCTTGGATGTCTTGGCAAAGAGGCAGATACCGCTGACCGGACGGTCGAGCCGGTGGGCAACTCCCATATAGACTTTGCCCGGTTTGCCGTCCCTCCAGGCTATGTAGGCCTTGAGAGTTTCAGCCAGGCACTCGTCTCCGGTTTTGTCTCCCTGCACTATTTCGCCCACCTTCTTGTTGATTGCAAGCAGGTGGTTGTCTTCAAAAAGAATCCGGGACTCTAGGTCCCGGATTTCATGTTCGGATAGTTTCCTGTATTCCAAAATACCTGTACTACTGAATGGAAACGTTTACGCGACGCTTTGAACCGTCGATTTTCTTGGCCTTGCAAGGGCAAACGACCTTGACATTCCTCATAGGAACCTGATATGCGTAGAACCATGCGGCAACGAGGTTTGCACGCTCAACGGCAATAGCCTTGTTGTATTCGGAGTCCTTGGTGTCGTTTGCATAAGGCTCGATAAGAATAACTGCCTTCTTGTCAGTTGCATTGAAGGTGTTGAGGAACTCCTGGAGGAGGGCCTTGGTCTCAGGGTTGAGATCGCATCTTTCTGAAGCGTAGGTAACACCTGCTACAGGCATTGCGAAAGTAGTGGAGCCGTAAGCTGTTGCTTTCATTGCGTCCTTCACTGCCTGCTGATAAGCCTCAGCTGATTCTGCTACGACTGCGTCAGGATCAGCAACTGCTGTCACTGCATCTGAAAGTTCAAATGTGCGTGCTGCAAGTGCTGCTGCTTCTGCTGCAGCCTTCTCTGCTGCTGCCCTTGCTGCTGCCTCTGCTGCTGCCTTTGCCTCAGCCTCAGCCTTCTTCTTCTTTGACTGGCAAGAAGTTGCGGAAACCACTACGAGGAGTGCGAGTCCTGTAAGCTTGATGATGTTGTTAAGTTTCATAATACGTATGTTTTTTTTGTTTTTCGTCAAACAATAGCGTTTTGCTGATTATCGCTGCGAATATACGAATAATATTGCTGCTTTCAAAGTTGATTCTTGATTTTCTCACTTCCTCTCCGGTATTGACATTTTGTCAGTGAGCGCACAATGGCACGGCCTTCGTAGTTATTCAGAGCGTCGCCCGAGTGGTGACAGAATGAAATTGATTAAAGATTAAAAAAGGAATAATATTATGGGAAAAATTATCGGAATCGACCTCGGAACAACAAATTCCTGCGTCGCAGTAATGGAAGGCAACCAGCCTACCGTTATCATCAACAATGAAGGCCATCGCACCACTCCTTCAGTAGTGGCATTCACCGAGAGCGGTGAGCGTAAGGTCGGTGACACCGCAAAGCGTCAGGCTGTCACGAACCCTAAGAACACAGTATTCTCCATCAAAAGGTTTATGGGTGAGACCTATGACCAGGTCGGAAAGGAAATAGCACGCGTACCTTATTCAGTTGTCCGCGGGGAGAACAATACTCCGCGTGTCGAGATTAACGGCAAGCCTTATTCTCCACAGGAGATTTCAGCCATCATCCTTCAGAAGATGAAGAAGACTGCTGAGGATTATCTCCGTCAGGAGGTTACCGAAGCTGTCATTACAGTGCCTGCATACTTCTCAGACTCACAGCGTCAGGCTACCAAGGAGGCCGGCCGCATCGCAGGTCTTGATGTGAAACGTATCATCAACGAGCCTACCGCAGCTGCCCTTGCCTACGGTCTTGACAAGAAGAACAAGAATATGAAGGTCGCAGTCTATGACCTCGGCGGCGGTACCTTCGATATTTCCATCCTCGAGCTCGGAGACGGTGTATTCGAGGTTAAGTCAACCAACGGTGATACCCACCTCGGAGGTGATGACTTCGACCAGGCTATCATCGACTGGCTTGCAGGCGAGTTCGCAGCAGAGAACGGAGGAATGGACCTCAAGAAGGATCCTATGGCTCTCCAGCGTCTCAAGGAAGCAGCAGAGAAGGCTAAGATTGAGCTCTCCAACCAGACTACCGCTGAAATCAACCTGCCATACATTACCGCAGTTGACGGTATGCCTAAGCACCTTGTAAAGAGTCTTTCACGTGCCAAGTTCGAAGCCCTCTGCGATGACCTCTTCCGCAGGAGCATTGAGCCTTGCCGCAAGGCGCTCGCAGATGCACATCTGTCAGCTTCCCAGATTGACGAAGTAATTCTCGTCGGCGGTTCTACCCGTATCCCTAAGGTACAGGAACTCGTCAAGGATTTCTTCGGCAAGGAGCCTAACAAGAGCGTTAACCCTGATGAGGTCGTGGCTATCGGAGCTGCTATCCAGGGTGGTGTGCTCGCCGGTGATGTGAAGGATGTGCTTCTTCTCGACGTTACTCCGCTTTCACTCGGTATCGAGACTCTCGGTGGCGTTATGACCAAGCTCATCGAGTCCAATACTACCATCCCTGTACACAAGGAGCAGGTATTCTCAACCGCTGCCGACAACCAGCCTTCAGTTGAGATTCGCGTCCTTCAGGGAGAACGTCCTATGGCAAAGGATAACAAGCAGATCGGTGTCTTCCACCTCGACGGAATTGCTCCGGCACCTCGTGGAATACCTCAGATTGAAGTATCCTTCGATATCGACACCAACGGTATCCTTTCAGTTTCAGCAAAGGATAAGGCTACAGGCAAGGAGCAGCACATCCGCATCGAAGCTTCTTCAGGACTTTCCGACGATGAAATCCAGAGGATGAGGGATGAGGCCAAAGCCAATGAGGCTGCCGACAAGGCCGAGCGCGAAAGGGTTGACAAAATCAACAATGCCGACGCTCTCAGCTTCCAGGTGGAGAAGTTCCTCAAGGACAACGGGGACAAGATTCCTGCTGACAAGAAGAGTGCAATCGATGCTCCTCTCGCTTCCCTCAAGGAGGCTGTGAAGAACCAGAACATTGCCGACATCGACCGCTACACCGAGGAACTCAACAAGGTGATGGGAGATATCTACTCTTCAATGTCCGGCCAGGCAGGCCCTCAGGGCGGTGCAGGTTTCGACCCTAACCAGGGACCTCAGGGACCTTCACAGCCGGGTGACAACAACGCTCCGGACGAGCAGTAATCCTCCGGACATACATAAACAAAGAAGCTGGCCTTTCAAGCCAGCTTCTTTTTCCATTGGAAGTATCCTACAACCGCCAACACGGTGTAAAGGAAATAGAGTCCTCCGTAGAAGGGGATTCCCTTGTAAAAATACAGAGCGGCGCTCACCAGGTCCACAACGAACCACACCCACCACTGTTCGATTTGCTTGTGGGCAAGCATCCAGAGGGCAATGACGCTGAGCGCGGTGGTGAAGCTGTCAGCCCATGGCACCGTGCTGTTGGTCCAGTGTATCAGTACCATGGCTATCCCGACGAAAAGAACGGTGAAAATGCCTGCATAGACCGCCCAGGATTTCGCGCCTGTGCAGACAATGGGAAGTTCTTCCTTCTTGGCTCCGTCCTTTACGCGCTTGCCCCTGAGCCATACAATCAGGCCGTAAATGGCAGCGAGGACATAGTAGATGTCAATTGCAAAATCCGCATACAGCCCTGCCTTGAAGTACACGAAGAGGGAGTTGATGGGCATGATGATGCTGATGATCCACAGGGGCCACCAGGCCTTCATCTCGAAAATCAGGTATATGATTCCGAGTACTACGCCCAGGATTTCCAGGGCGTGTGAGCTGAGGTATTCCAACATTTAGAATCTGATGGTTACATTTCCCAGAGCGGTGAATCCTGCGGCTGGGAAATAGCCGATTTGAGTGTAACGATTGTCGTTCGTGTGACCAGCGGATTCGTAGATTGCGGAGTAAACCCATCCGCTGGCGGCATAGTGGGCGTTGAAGATATTGCCCAGATTCAGGCCAAGGGTGATGTCCCTGCACCATCTGGATTTCGGCGTGATGGTGTAGCTGAGGTTGACGTCTGTCCTGGTATATTCCGGCAGGCTGCGCTGCTCGCACTCGGTGTTGTCGAGGTACTGGCGTGAAACATAGCTTGTGCGCCAATTGAGCCTGGCTCCTCCCTTGTGGAGGGTGAATCCGCCTCCGAGTATGGCGCTCGGAGAGAAGGCAAGGGCTGAGTTGTCGTAGTGTATTGTTATAGGCTTGTCCTCATTGTCCCAGTCTTCCACAACTTCGTCGAAGTCCAGGATGCGGTTGCTGCTCAGGGCTGCATCGGCGCTCAGGTCCAGCCAGCTGCACACCCTCAGGTCTGCGGCAAGCTCGACGCCTGCGCGGTAGCTCTTCGCAATATTTGTCGTAAGTGCCTCGCCTATGTCTGAGAGCTCACCGGTGCAGACGAACTGGTTGTGATAGTCCATATAGTAGAGCGTGAGGCCCATCTGAAGCTTGCGGCCGGCGTAGTTGTAGCCCAGCTCATAGTCCACAAGACTTTCAGGCTTTGGAGCGGGGTAGCTGCCGTTGTCGGTGAAGTTGTTGCGCTCAGGCTCGCGGTGGCTCAGCGCCACTGAAGCGAAGGCCTTGTGTGCGCCGAAGGTGTACTCGAAGCCTCCCTTCGGGTTGAAGAAATTGTAGGTCTTGTTGATGTCCAGGCTCTGGTTGGTGAAGCTGCCGTCTTCGTTCTCGTAGAACTTGTCGTTGATGCCGCCGGTGGTGTAGCGCACAAAGCGGTACTGCAGGTCTGCGAATGCCTTGAGACCGTCGCAGAGGGTGTAAGTCGCTTTGACAAAGCCGCTGAGGTCGGTCTTGACTGCGTCGGAATCGTAGTAGAGGTAGTTCCCGTTGGCGAATTTGTCGGCTTGGGTTTCCTTGAGATTGTTCAGCAGCTCCTCGTTTTTGATATAGCTGAGGTAGCCGTAGTGCCAGCCGTTGAAGTTCTGCGCGGAAAGACCGAAGCGCAGGTCCAGTTTCTCGCCCTGCCTGTGGGCATTGGCAATGAGCCCGCAGGTGTTCTGGGTAAGGCCTTTTTCGCGGATGAAATCGGTTTTCTTGACGGGATTGCCTTCCGAGTCGACGAAGCTGAGGCCGAAATTGGAGAGTTTGTTGTCAGGTCTGAGCTCTTCGTAATAGCCTGAGCCCCAGGTGTAGTGAAGGGCGGCGCTGAGCTTCCACAGCTCGCTGGCCTGCCAGCTTACGGAGAGTATGTTGTGGTCCTGAACGAAGTTGTCTGTAGTCTGCCACTTGCCTCCGCGAAGGGGGTCTTCGTAGTTGTGGAGGGTGAAACTGCCGTCTTCGTTCTGTTCATACCACTGCGCGAGGCTGTTGAAGCGCCCAAGACCTACGCGGTAGAGGTCTTCGTAGCCGAAGATGCCGGTCGGTTTACCATAGGTCCCGTCCAGAAGTTCTCCGGAATCTACTCCGTTCCAGGCCTGGCCGGTGTGCTCGTAGTTGCCTATGTTGTGGTAGCGGAAGAGCAGGTCCTTCGATGCAAGGAAGGTGAGACTTGCCATCCAGCTTCCCGAATTGCCTGCCGTGCCTGCCATATACCCGTCAGTTGCGGTGTGGTGGTAGCTTGCGTCGAGTATCCATTTGCCTCCCAGAAGGCCTGTGGACAGGCTTGCTCCCGCCTTGCGGGAGTTGTAGCTGCCGTAGCTGAAGTCCACCTGCGCGCTTGGCACAAGGGATGGAGTTCTGGAGCTCAGGGCTACCGTGCCTCCGAAGGCTCCGTCTCCGTTGGATGAGCTTCCTACACCCCTTTGAATCTCCACGCCTCCGAGGAAAGAGGAGTAGCTGTTCATGTTGGCCCAGAAGACGCACTGGTCTTCAGGGGAGTTGAGAGGCACTCCGTCAATTGTTACATTGATTCTGGAGTCTCCGGCTCCGCGGATGCGAAGGTAGCTGGTGCCGGTGCCAAGTCCGTTGTCGGACCATGCGAGTACGCCGGGAGTGTGGGCGAAGAGGAAAGGCAGTTCCTGCACTCCCT
>SAMEA3663028__coassemble_230_pt1 | contig 24521 bp, 20 predicted proteins | sample SAMEA3663028__metabat2_high_PE_014 | metagenome-assembled genome bin SAMEA3663028 (sample SAMEA3663028) | pig gut metagenome | biome: pig gut; feature: pig-associated habitat; material: faeces | place: France | collected 2012 | reverse complement strand
TAGTCAGGTCAGGGGTACCTGAGTAGTTACAAATTTTGATGGATTTCAGAATTTTCTGGAGGTCAATCCATCCATATACAGCGACATTCAGAACTGGTGGGACCCTAAAGGGTACATTGACAAAGAAGGAAATCACCAGCAGGCTGAACTGGATATTGTTGCCTTGCGATTGAATGAAAATGTCCTTGATGTCATAGAGGTAAAGCGCAACCCGGAGAAGTTCAACAAGAGCCTCCTTGAAGAGAAGGTAGATTTCTTCTCTTCCAAGGAGAAACTGGTCAGAAAGAACAGGATAGTGCTCTCATGTCTGTCATTGAATGATATGTGACAGGCGAGAAAACTCTAGAATGCCAAAACGCAGCGGAGTCTATGATACTCTGAAGGCTTATTCTGGTCAGGAGGGGACTGCTTGTACTGCATCCATATTTTCCCTTCGTGAGTGGACACATAGAGCGCATAGATTTCATCCCTGTCGTTGCTGGTCCAAATGTCATCATCGATTCCCTCGCGTCCGATAGAATTGGACCCTGGAATGACTTTCAGCTTTTTGTTGAGGAGATTCTTGTTATCAACATTGCCATGCAAGTCAACCACATCTCCGGGAACATCTCCGACAATAATCAGACAACACTCCTTGGTTGAAGGGATGTACCAGCCGCTGCTCCCCGATGGTGCAGGCACCGTTTTGCGATAGTCTTCCAGTCCGGCAATCAGATTCACAGGCCACTCCTTGTTCTCCTCTGCGGCATTGAACGCCTCAATCGCCTTGGTATTGTTGTATCCGCGAATCAGATTCAGAATCGTGAAATCATCCACCTTTGTGGTAACCGTTTCATATTCAGGAGCATTGGCTTCAATCCAGTAGCCGAGGGATTTGTAGTACATACGGAAATTCTTCTGGAAATGGTATCCCTTCTGGTCATCGCTGAAGGCAACAACCAGTCCGTGGGTACAGAAAGGATAATCCCTTTTCAAGGCAGCATCATCCGCAGTCGGATCGCCTACCCAGAAAACAAGGCCTATAGGATTCTTGGCAAGGTCAAGGGTTGAGGAATATGAACCGTCGGCATAGTAATAATCTCCAAAAGCCGGTGGATTGGCAACATTGATCCAGCAACTGTCTTTCTGGCCCTTGCTGCTTGCCACGATTGCCGCGCATCCAAGATTGAGAGTAGTGACGTTTCCGCTATCATCTACGCTGAGCACATTCTCATTGGTTGATTGCCAGCTCAGAGGACTGTCTTCCGGAATGACACTTGCCTTCAATTGAAAACTCTGGCCCGGAGTCAAATTAAGATTTGAAAACGGTATGTCAACAGACACTCCGGGAACTTCCGGTTCTTCCGGTTCTTCAGGTTTTTCCGGCTTTTCCGGCTTTTCGGGTTCTTCAATTGGCGGTTTGGGATCTTGCGGCTGATTAGGCGTTTCCGGTTTTGTGCAGTAGGTGAAAGCGATAAGACAGGCTAATGCCGGCAAAATCAAATGGTTAATTGTTCTCATATGAAGATAATACACTGTTTGCATTAAACATATCTTTACAAAGATATGCATAATTATCAATAAAAATGCCAATATATCGCTTGCTATGGCAGATTTTATCTTTACATTTGTGATATTCTTTATGGGTGAAACCGTAGGGGAACAGTGTATTACTTAATAATTATCATCTTATGAAAAAAATCAACTATCTCCTTGCGATGGCTTCTGTAGTTTTGGCCTTCGCAGCATGCACAAAAGAAGATCCTAAAGTGCCTGAAGTTCCAGAAACTCCTGAAGTACCAGAAACTCCTGAAGTACCGGAAACTCCGGCTATCGACGCTACGGTTGAATTTGTCAGCCCTTATATCTGGCATGCAAGTGAGTTGGGAAACACGGTGACCGTTCCGGTCAGTGTCAGCGGTACCAACATCGCCTATCCTCTCGGAATCAAATTCGAGGCAGTGGGCGGCGAGTATAGTGTTGCTGGAACTGACTACGAGTTCGTTTCAGACACAGTGACCGTTGCCGCTGAGGGTGAGTCTGCAGACCTTGTTCTGAACATCCTTGCCGCAGACCCGAACTCTTTCAAGGCGGCATTTGCCATCAAGACCGTGGACAATGGCGCGGTAATCGGAGATATCGATACCGTTTTTGTCAAAGCAAGTGCAGGATTACAGAGAATCAATGGTCTGTATGATGTAAAGGGAACCTTCGTAAGCCTGGAAGGTGAAGAGAATCCAGAGTACACCGAGCAGTGGTATTTCAATTTCATGGACTTCGGTTTCATGCAGATGACAACTGCAACAGGAGTGTGTGGACTCTCAAATACCCAGAACACTGAGCAGAATGAGCGTATTGTGGCAATCAACGGAAATGTCTGCACTTACGCAGAGGGCATTACCCATATGGATTTTGTCTGCAACACTGACGTGACCTACTACACAAAGGATGACTACAAATACAAGGTCCGCCCGATTATTACGGACAGAAAAGGCACTGTGATTGTCAACCCGTCAATCTCTTTTGTCTATGACGGAGTTTACATGACAATTACCGCAGAAGGAGCTGACGACACATACTATTTCGGCTACGGTCTCTTCGATGACAACAACGAGTACGCAGGTGTTGACTATCACGGCTACCTTGCTCTCAAGGATTTGAAAGCTGTTCCGGCAGAATAGTTCATCAATTACGTTCTTCCATTGCCCTTTCAGCACAATTTTTGTATATTTGCGCGAATTGGTTGACGGAAGTCATTTCCGCGACAAAAGTTGGTTATTAAATTACACGAAATATGCAAAAAGAAGATCCAATCGCAAGGGCCGAGCGTATTCAGGCCAACAAGAAGAACAATGTCCCTGTAGTGATTCTTGCCGTAGTTGCAGCTATCCTCGCAATCGTGCTTGCAGTCGTTGCAACCAAGGACTACAAGATGGTCAAGGAACTTGAGCAGGACAAGGCTGACCTCCAGGAGAGGATTACAGCCCTCAAGACAGATTTCGACAACCTCACCTCCGACTATGACGAAATCAACAAGCAGCTCGATTCTTCCCGCGAAGAAGTTGCACTGCTCGTTGACCGCATCAAGAGGACCGAGGCTACCAACCGCCAGAAGATGCGTGCATACGAGAAGGAGCTTGGCACCCTGCGCAGCATCATGAAGAGCTACGTAGTCCAGATTGACTCCCTCAACTCAGTAAACCTCAGGCTCTCTACCGAGCTCAGCAATTCCCGTCAGGAACTTGCAGAGGCAAAGGGCCAGAACCAGGAGCTCACCAGCAAGGTCAACGACCTCGCAAGCAAGGTGGCTACCGGCTCTATCGTAAAGGCAAGGGGCATCGCAGTTGAAGCTTACAATGCTTCCGAGAAGAAGACCGACCGCAGCAGTCGTGTCAAGAGGCTTGCAGTTTCCCTCAGCCTGGTCGAGAACGACCTTGCAAAGAAAGGTCCTATGACCGTATATGTAAGGGTACTCGATCCTGACGGAAATATCGTTCTTGACGGCACAAATGCTTCCTTCTACTTCGAGGGCGAGGCTCTTCAGGCTTCCGCTTCCCGCGAGGTTGACTACGAGGGCTCCGAGGTTGATATGATTATCTATGTCAACGATGTCCCTGAGTATGTAAAGGGCCTCTACACAGTTGAGGTTTACTCCGCTCAGGCCAAACTCGGCAGCGCAGAGCTGATGCTCAGGTAGGATGATTTATGTCCACGTCCCTTTCTGCAGGAGTTTCTGCAGGTACTGCGACTTCTATTCGGAAATCGCCTGCCGGGGACGGGAGAACTTCGAAGACTACATCCGGGAGCTTTGCCTTGAGGCACAGTCCCGCAAAGCAGAAATAGATGCGGCTTCAGCCGTCGATACACTCTACATAGGGGGAGGCACGCCGTCGGTGATGCCTCTCCCTTTCTTTGAAAGCCTGCTGGAAGCCCTTGACGCAAAGAACCACAAGTTCAGGGAGTTTACCGTCGAGGTCAATCCGGACGATATTACCGGCCGGGGGCCGGACTTTGCGCGTGCCCTCAGGGACCTGGGGGCGAACCGCATAAGTATGGGTGTGCAGTCGCTCGACGACGGGATGCTGCGCTGGATGGGCAGGCGCCATAGTGCGGCCCAGGCGGCCACAGCCGTCTCCATTCTTCGTCAGGCCGGCTTTGACAATATCAGTCTCGACCTGATATTCGGGGTGAACGGGATGAGCCTCGAAATGCTGGATAATACGATAAATGGATTGCTGGCTCTACAGCCGGAACATATTTCCGCTTATCAGCTGAGCATTGAGCCCGGGAGCGAGCTTGCCAGACAACTCGAAGAAGGGGTATATACTGAACTTCCCGACGAGCAGTGCCGGGAGCAGTATGAGCTGATTTGCAGAAAGCTTCGTGAGGCGGGCTACAAGCACTACGAAATCTCCAACTGGGCAAAGCCGGGCCGGGAGGCCATTCACAACAGCGCATACTGGACCAGAGCTCCCTATGTCGGACTGGGGCCGGGCGCGCACTCGCTTGCCATCCGTGCGGACGGCACTCAGCTGCGCAGCTGGAATCCTCAGACCCCCGCAGGATGGCTGCGGGTGCGCGCCGCCCATCCTGAAGACTGTCAGGAACTTCTCACCCCCGAAGAAATTGAAGAAGAACGCATAATGCTGGGCCTTCGCACGGCACGCGGCACAACAATTGACGGACGCACGGTGCGAATCCCCGAAAGCGACTGGTTTATCGCCGATTCCATCATTCAAAACTACATTTAAAGTGCTATATTTGCTTTATGAAATACATCCTCAGATCAATCAAGTACTTCGTGTATCTGGCGATTATGCTCGCCATATTTATTGCAGCGCTGCTCGCACTCGGCTTCATCGAAGGGCCGATAGACAATATCTTCAAAAACGGGGCAGACTCCATTTGGCAGATGGCCCTCATCGTAGCCGCCTTCGCCGCAGTATATCCCATGCTCGGCTACGGCAAACGCAATGTCCGCATCTGGGGAGAGCCAGAGCAGGTATGGCCTGAAATCGTGGACTTTATGAACGGACGCGGCTACATCCTCGCTGAAGGAAACGCGCAGAACGCCAAGTTCCGCCTTGCCTCGAAGCTCAAGCGCATACTGCGTATGGGAGAAGACACCATCAGCTTCACCCGCACCATAGGCGGATATACTCTGGAAGGCAGAACCAAGGAGATAGTTCGCCTCGACACCGGTCTTACTCAGAAGTTTGAGCCGAAGGACTGAGCAGTTCCAGAAGGCGGCTGCCCAGCAGCTGCTTTTCCGATGAATTGGAGAACTCCACTTCAATAGGCACCATCAGAAGGCGCCGGCGAAGCTCGGCAGGGAAATCCTGCATCTGCAGAAGCCGCGCGCCGTCTTTTTCGGTAGTAATGAAAGCGGCAACAGGGTACTTCTTCGCTGCGGCAAGCAGTTTCTTTATGTCCTTAGTGGAATATTCGTGATGGTCTGCAAAGCGGAAGTGCTTCACAAGCCTGAAGGAGCACTGCACGTGATGCCTGAGCGCACCGTCTTTCGCAATGCCGCTCATCAGCACTGCCTGCTTCGAATAGACATAGCGGTGATCCCCTTCGGGGAATACCGGCACAGCCGGAAGATACTCTATGTGGCTGAACAGCAGCATCAGTTCGCGTCCGTCAGGGGTGCGTGCGGTGCAGCGGGAAGGGTCATAATCCGACAGTTTGAGTTTCACCGCGAAGGCGCCTTTTTCGGCATCGCTAAGAGTCTCAGGACATTTGCTGACAATCAGAATGTCAGCTTTGAATATGCGCTCAGGCAGGTCCCGGAGGCTCCCCAGCGGCAGCAGACGGTCCTGAAAAACCGGCCTGCTGTAGTCGATAAGTACTATGTTGAGGTCTGCTGCGAGCCTTCGGTACTGGAAGGCATCATCGAGCAGCACAGCCTGCGCGCCCTGCTCCTGAAGGCGCCGGCAGCCTTCCACCCTATCCTTATCTACCGCAACCTTGACGGCCGGGAACTTGCGGGCAATCTGTAGCGGCTCGTCGCCGAAATCCGCGCTGCTGCCCTGCGTGTCCACATCCAGGTAGCCCTTGCTCTTGCGTCCGTAACCGCGTGAGAGCACCGAGAGCCGGGTGCCCGGGCAGAGCTGCGCCAGAAGCCTCAGCAGCAGCTCGGTATGCGGAGTCTTGCCCGTTCCGCCCACCGTCACATTGCCTACGCAAATGCTCGGAATGGGGCTGGAGCAGACCTCCCTGCGGCCGCTGTCGTAGCCGCGGTGCCGTATCTTAAGAATCAATCTGTGCAGCATAGCGCTCTTCTATCTCATCGAGTATCGAATACAGTTCCGCCACGTCCAGCGTGGTCACCATACGCATACGCGTTTCCTTGAAGTCCGGCAGGCCCTTGAAATAGCAGCTCAGGTGGCGGCGCATCTCGAATATGCCGCGAGGCTCGCCCTTCAGGTCCAGGGACAGCGCAAGATGGCGCTTTGCGAGCGCAACCTTCTCGCTGACCGACGGCTCCTGCATCAGCTCGCCCGTATCCAGGTAGTGGCGTATTTCCCTGAAAATCCAAGGATGCCCGAAGGTCGCGCGGCCTATCATAACCGCATCCACGCCCCATCGGTCGAAGGCCTCCTTCGCCTTCTGCGGGGAGTCGATGTCACCGTTGCCTATGATGGGGATATGCATGCGCGGGTTGTTCTTGACCGCCCCGATAAGGGTCCAGTCGGCCTGCCCCTTGTACATCTGGCAGCGGGTGCGCCCGTGTATGGTAAGGGCCTGGATGCCGACGTCCTGCAGCCTTTCCGCAAGCTCAACTATTATCTTCGAATTGTCGTCCCAGCCAAGACGCGTCTTCACGGTGACAGGCTTGTCCACCGCTTCAACTACGGCCTTGGTGATTGCCACCATCTTGTCGGGTTCGCGCATCATGCCGGAGCCCGCGCCGCGCCCTGCAATCTTGCTCACGGGGCAGCCGAAGTTGATATCGATGAAGTCCGCTCCGTGCCCGCCAACGAGCTGCGCGGCGCGGTCCGCCATCCTGGCGGCCTCCACCATAGATTCGGGTATGTGGCCATAGATCTGGATTCCCACCGGCGCTTCATCCTCCCGCGTGCGCATCTTCGCAAGAGCCTTGTCCGCATCGCGGATCAGCCCGTCGGAAGGGATGAATTCGGTATATACGGCGGAAGCCCCCTGCTCTCTGCACAGAATGCGGAAAGATGCGTCAGTGACGTCTTCCATCGGTGCCAATAGCAGGGGGCTTCCGCCCAGATCGACGTTTCCGATCTTCATCGGAAGCAGCGATTAGAGAATATTAGGTGCCTGGATGAATGCGTTTACAGCCGTAACGACGAACATCAGGCAGATGAGAGTTGAGAAGATAACGCCAATCACCTTAACTCTCTTGAACCATACTGTTCCGTTCCAACCCACTGTCTGGAACATTGACCAGAAACCGTGAACGAGGTGGAACCAGAGGGCTACGAACCAGATCAGATAGATGGCAAGCATCCACCATTTTCCGAATACGAGGCTCAGAAGGATGTATGGGTTGTTTTCGAATGTTCCGATGTGTAAGAGCTCAGGCATCTGCATCTTGGCCCAGAATCCGGTGAGGTGGAAGATGATGAGGCCGAGGATGATGATTCCCAGCACGCACATATTCTTGGCAGACCAGCTGTCTGTTGCAGCCTTGGAAGCCACTTCGTAGCGCTTCACGCCGCCGCGGGCCTTGATGTTGCGCACGGAAAGCCAGATTCCGTAGATGATGTGCACTGCAAATCCGAGTGCGAGGACAGGGACCATAATGCTGATGACAGGGGTGGACATGAAGTCGCAACCCAGCTTGAACAGTCCGTCTCCTTCAGAGAAGAGGACATCGTCCGCAGCAACGCAACCGTACCTTCCGGTAAACCAGCTGTCGATTACAGAAAAGAAATTGATAGTCGCATGAAGGAGCAGGAAAAGGATGAGGAAGGCTCCTGAAACAGCCTGAACGAACTTCCTGCCGATTGAAGATGTGAAAATAAACATATTCCGTGTGTATTTATTAGCTTCGTAATAGCGTGCAAATATAACCCTAATCTTGCAAGTTTCATAATTTTCGGATAATTTTGCTCCATGTACAAAAGAGTTCTCCTCAAACTTAGCGGCGAAAGCCTCGGCGGTCCTTCAGGCAAGGGCCTCGATGAGCAGAGAATTGCCGCATATGCAAGCCAAATCGTAAGTGCCGTACGCTCAGGCCATCAGGTGGCTGTAGTCAACGGCGGAGGCAATATCTTCCGCGGACTTCAGGGCTCCGGAAAGGGCTTCGACCGTGTGGACGGCGACAAGATGGGAATGCTTGCAACTGTTATCAATTCTATGGCCCTCGCCCAGTTCATACGCGAACAGGGGGTTCGGGCTGAAGTATTTACCGCAACTCCAATGGAGCCTATCGCGCGTTACTATGTAAGGGATGCGGCCGTGCGTCTGCTCGAAGAGGGCGGAGTCGCCCTGATTGCCGGTGGAACGGGCAATCCTTTCTTCACCACCGACAGCGGCGCGGCGCTCCGGGCTCTGGAAATCGGAGCCGACGCAGTACTCAAAGGTACGCGCGTGGATGGAGTCTATACCGCAGACCCGGAAAAGGACCCGACTGCCGTGAAATATGAGGAACTTACATTCAGCAAGGCTCTCGCCGACCACCTCAAGGTAATGGATGCCACCGCTTTCGCTCTCTGCGAGCAGGGAAATGTCCCTATTGTGGTGTTCAACATAGATGAGGACGGAGCCCTTGCGGATTTGCTTGAAGGAAAAAAGGTCGGAACGACCGTACACGCATAAAAACACTAACCAGCAATGCTTACAGAAAAGACAAAGGAAATCCTCAACGCCGCTGATGCGAAGATGAAGGATGCAGTCGCTTTCCTCGAGGAAAGCCTCAAGAATTATAGAGTGGGAAAAGCCAATCCTGCTGTCTTCAACAAGGTACTCGTAAATTATTACGGCACCCCGACCCCAATCCCTCAGGTGGCTTCCGTCACAACTCCTGACGCGAAGACTCTCGCTATCCAGCCTTGGGAGAAATCTCTGATTCCTGCCATCGAGAAGGCGATTATCGACTCCAACATCGGACTGACCCCGTCCAATAACGGCGAGACCATACGCTGCTCGGTGCCTGCCCTTACAGAGGAGAGGCGCAAGGAGCTCGTCAAGAGTGCCAAGGCGGAGGGAGAGAATGCCAAGGTTGTTATCCGCAATGCCCGCAGGGATGCTGTCGATGCTCTCAAGAAGGCCCAGAAGAACGACGGTCTGAGCGAAGACGCAGAAAAGGAAGGAGAAGACGAGGTTCAGAAGCTTACCGACAAGAAAGTAAAGGAAATCGATGCGCTCGTAGCCGTCAAGGAGAAGGATATTCTTGCCGTATAGCGGAAGTTTTTGCAAATCGGTTTTTTTTGATTATCTTTGCGACCCCTTTGTAATGGAGGGATCGCAATTTTATTAGTATTAACCCATTAAGATCGAACAATGGACACACTCAGTTACAAGACAGTATCGCTCAACAAAGCGACTGTAGACAAGCAGTGGTTGGTCATTGACGCGACAGATGTCGCACTTGGTCGTCTTTCATCCAGGGTTGCCCTTATCCTCCGCGGTAAGAACAAGCCAGGATTCACTCCGAACGTGGATTGCGGTGACAATGTTATCGTAATCAACGCCGAGAAAGTTGCTCTCAAGGGCAAGAAGATGACCAACCGTGTGTACACACGCTACACTGGATATCCAGGAGGACAGCGTTTCACCACACCTCGCGAAATCCTCGCCAAGAGACCGGCAGAACTCATCAGGAGAGCAGTCAAGGGTATGCTCCCTAAGACACGTCTCGGTGACAAGCAGCTCGGAAACCTTTACGTTTACGCAGGACCGGAGCATCCGCACCAGGCACAGAACCCTAAGGAAATCAAGTTGAACGAAATTTAAACAGAGCAAATGGAACAGACACACGCCCTTGGAAGACGTAAGACAGCTGTAGCTCGCGTTTATCTCACAGAAGGAACAGGCAACATCGTAATCAACGGACGCCCTCTTGAGGATTACTTCAAGGAGGAGACTCTCCGCTACGTTGTTCTCCAGCCTTACACCGCAACTGAGACTCTCGGAAAGTTTGACACAAAGGTTACCCTCGTAGGAGGCGGTACCAAGGGTCAGGCAGAGGCCGTACGTCTCGGCATTGCACGTGCACTTTGCGAGATTGACAAGGAAGCATACCGTTCTGTACTCAAGGCAGCAGGATTCCTCACCCGCGATGCTCGCGAGGTTGAGCGCAAGAAGCCTGGCCAGCCTGGTGCACGCCGCCGCTTCCAGTTCAGTAAACGTTAGTTATCAACCTGTTTTATCGCACAGTTGTGGTTTCTAAACCATCCCTTTTGGACGGCTGCCACACTGCGGAAAATCTCCCGGACCGGTCCAGGACCGCTACCGTGGGATTGATGAAAAGAGAACAAACAAAAAAGAAAACAGACAATTATGTCAAGAACAAATTTCCAAGAATTGCTTGATGCAGGCGCACACTTCGGACACCTCGCCCGCAAGTGGAACCCTAAGATGGCTCCGTATATCTTCGACCAGAAGAACGGCATCCACATCATCGACCTGCACAAGACAGTCGTCAAGGTTGACGAGGCTGCAGAAGAGATGAAGGCCCTCGCTAAGAGCGGCCGCAAGATTCTCTTCGTAGCCACCAAAAAGCAGGCTAAGGAGATTGTCTCCGAGAAAGCCACCGCTGTTGGAATGCCATCGGTTACAGAGCGCTGGGCCGGCGGTATGCTTACCAACTTCCCAACCGTCCGCAAGGCCATCAAGAAGATGTCCACCATCGACAAGATGAAGGAGGACGGCACCTACGAAAAGCTCGCAAAACGTGAGCGTCTCCAGATTGACCGCCAGAGGGCCAAGCTCGAGAAGAACCTCGGTTCCATCAGGGACATGAGCCGTCTTCCGTCCGCACTCTTCGTGGTTGACGTAATGAAGGAGGCCAACGCCGTTAAGGAAGCCAATCGTCTTAACATCCCGGTATTCGCCATTGTTGATACTTGTTGCGATCCTACCCCGATTGATTACGTAATTCCGGCTAATGACGATGCGGCAAAGAGCGTTGAGTGTATTCTCAATGTGGTTTGCGCAGCTATTCAGGAAGGTCTCGACGAGCGCAAGCTCGAGAAGGAGAAGGAAGCTGAGGCTGAGGAGAAGGAAGGAGCAAAGCTCTCCGACCGCAAGCTTCGCGCCCGCAAGGGAGCAAAGCAGGTGAACGTTGAGGCTGAGGCACCGGCAGCAGAATAATCCCATTTGTAAAACTGTTTTAGAAAAATAACTACTATGGCAATTACAGCAGCAGACGTAATGAAGTTGCGCAAGATGACTTCAGCCGGTATGATGGACTGCAAGAAGGCTCTTGAGGAAGCTCAGGGAGACTTCGACAAGGCAGTGGGCATCATCCGCGAGAAAGGTAAGCTTGTAGCAGCCAAGAGAGCTGACCGCGAGACATCTGAGGGTGCCGTAAAGGCACGCGTATCCGGAAACAAGGCAATACTCGTATGCCTCGGCTGCGAGACTGACTTCGTTTCCCGCAACGAGGCCTTCCAGACTCTTGCTAACGCTATCGCAGATGTAGCCATCGCCAACTGCCCTGCAGACCTTGAGGCTCTCAAGGCTTGCAAGATGGAGGACGGTTACACAGTAGAGGAAGCCGTTGAGGCTCAGACCGGAAAGACCGGTGAGAAGCACGTGCTTGCTTACTACGCACTCGTTGAGGCACCGTTTGTAACAGCTTACATCCACACCCTCAACGGCAAACTCGGAGCTCTTTGCGGATTCAACAAAGAGGTTCCTGAGGACATCGCCAAAGGTATCGTAATGCAGGTTGCATCTATGAATCCGGTGGCTCTTTCTGCAGCAGACTGCCCTAAGGAGGTCGTAGAGAACGAGCTCCAGGTAGCTATCCAGAAGACCAGGGATGAGCAGGTGCTCAAGGCTGTTGAGTCCGCCCTCAAGAAGGCCGGCATCAACCCTGCACACTGCGACAGCGAGGATCATATCGAGTCCAACACAGCCAAGGGCTGGCTCACTCCTGAGCAGGCTGACCAGGCACGCGAGATTATCAGGACCGTCTCAGCAGAGAAGGCTGCAAATCTCAACGAGACTATGATTCAGAACATCGCCAATGGCCGTCTCCAGAAGTTCTTCAAGGAGCAGACCCTCGAGGAGCAGGAGTATCAGATGGGCGAGAACCACATCTCCGTAAAGGATGCCCTCAAGGCAGTTGATCCTGAGGCAAAGGTTGTCGTCTTCAAGAGATTCTCCCTCACCGACTAATCTGCACCGCAGAATTATTGATTAAGGGTGACCGAAAAGTCCTTTGACTTTGAGGTCACCCTTCTTGCGTTCCAACGCTTAAATTATTAAATTTGTAACTATGAAACGAATAACCATTCTTGCAGCTTTTTTGCTGCTTGGTTCTGCAGTCAGCAATGCAGAAACCATAAAGGCTTCCGACAGCCGTCTCACCTGGGTCGGAAGAACCTTGCTCTCCGAAGATGGTGCGGTCAGCTTCGACTGGAGCGCCACCACCCTCAGGCTCAAATTCACAGGCTCCAGCCTTACCCTCAAATGCTCCGACACTCACAAGGATTGGTTCAATGTCTGGGTTGACAAGGCTCAGGGCCCTCAGAGTACCACGGTATTCAGCGTGAGCAGTGATACCACCATCTCCCTTTTCAAGGGAAAGAAGGGAGTGCACGAAGTGTGCATACAGAAAAGGACTGAAGGGGAACAGGGCACTGCAGTGTTCCAGTCCCTCAGCACTGACGGGAAATTCCTTCAGGCAGAGCCGGCTCACGACAGGCTGATCGAGTTTATCGGGGACTCCTACACTTGCGGCTATGGCACCGAAGCCCCTGACCGCAACTCCCCATTCAGGCCGGAAGAGGAAAATCCCGCCCTCACCTACGCCGACATCGTGGCGCGTTTCTTCGGTGCAGAGGCTGTGCACATCAGCCACAGCGGACGCGGAGTGGTGCGCAACTACGACGACTTCAACCAGCATGAGAACATGGTAAAGCTCTATGCCCAGACTTTCGACCAGCATTGTGAACAGGCCTGGACTCCGACCTACAGCCCGGATGTGGTGGTTATCTACCTTGGAACCAACGACTTCTCCACGGCCCGTCAGCCTCACCTCGACTACTGGTGCTCCGGCTATGCCGCTCTTCTGCGGCAGGTTCGCGCCTTCCACGGCGAGCAGGTCCCAATCATCCTGATGGCATCCAAGGCCAATGAGCAGATGGGGCTCTATGTCAGAACGGCAGGGGAGCGCAGCGGCGTCGGGAACCTGCACTACTGCATCATCAGCGAATCCGCCCACAATGACACTTCCGACCTTGGCGCCTCCTGGCATCCAAGCTACAAGGGACACCGCAAGATAGCAAGCATACTTGCCCCTTATATTGCAACCGTAACTGGCTGGGATTTACCATTCAAGGCATATGAATAGGCACATCATAGCAACACTGGCCGCCCTTCTTCTGGGCGTGAGCGCATTTGCGCAGAATTGGTATGACGCCGCTACTCTTCCGCTTTACGGCAAGGCGCGTCAGGATACGAAGGAACTCTACGAAAGGTTGCCTGCCGAGTTTGAAGGACGCAGCAGGGACGCCGTCTGGTATCTCGGGCGCAACAGTGCCGGGCTTTATGTCCGTTTCTCTTCCAATGCTTCCGCGATATGGCTCCGCTGGAGTGCAAAATTTGGCAACCATATGAACCATCAGACCCTCACCGGTACCCGCGGTCTTGACCTTTACGTTCTCACTGACAAGGGGGAATGGCGCTTTATGGCCTCTGGCCGCCCTACCCTCGATTCGAAGGACTGTGAGCAGAAGGTGATAGGTGCTATGGAACCGAAGTGGCGGGAGTATATGCTTTATCTCCCGCTTTATGACGGCTTGACCAAGCTCGAAATAGGCGTTGACAGGGAGGCCGTGGTCGAAGCCCCGAAAGTGGACCTTCCGCGCTGCGATAAGCCTATCGTAATGTACGGCACTTCCATTCTTCAGGGAGGCTGCGCCAACCGTCCGGGTATGGCTCATACCAGCATTCTTTCGCGCCGCTTCAACCGCGAAGTCATCAACCTCGGCTTTAGCGGCAACGCTCTTCTCGACCTTGAAATAGCCGAACTTATGGCCTCTGTCGAGGATCCTGCTATCTATGTCTTTGATTATGTTCCGAATGCTTATGACTACCTCATAAGGGAGAAGGGTGAGCAGTTCTTCCGAATCGTGCGCGATGCCCATCCGGACGTTCCTATTCTCTTCCTTGAAGACCCGTACTTCGGACACTATGAGTACGATGCGGGCATCAAGGCTGAAGTGGACAAGAAGAATGCTGCCCAGTGGGAACTCTTCTGCAAACTCAAGAAGCAGGGGGAGAAAAACATCTGGTACCTCAAATCGGACGATATGGTAGGCCACGACAACGAAGCCTTTGTGGACGGCATTCACTTCACCGATCTCGGTATGATGCGCTACGCAGACTGGCTGGCGCCTCATATACGCAAGCATATGAAGAAATAATTCCATCTATGCCCTTTTTTGAGTAAATTAGAGGCCCAAACACAGAAATCGATAATGAATAAAACAATGACCACCCTGGCACTCGCGATTGCAGCCCTCCTGACTGTATCGTGCGGCCATCGCTGCGAGTTCACGGACAAGCAGTTTGAGACTCCGGACATTCCTCAGGGAATGCAGATTCACGCTACCTTCCTGGACGAAATCAGCTGGGACATTCCGCACCAGAACTGGGGCGTCAAAGAATGGGATGCCGATTTCAGGGCAATGAAGGATATGGGTATCAACACCGTAGTGATGATCCGTTGCGGCCTCGGCCCTTGGATTGCCGCTCCGTTTGAAGCGGTGCTTGAGGCTAAGCCTGACTGCTACTATCCTCCTGTTGACCTCGTCGAGATGTTTCTCACCCTTGCCGACAAATACGATATGAAGTTCTTCTTCGGCCTCTATGATTCCGGTTATTGGTGGCACGTGGGTGAGTTCCAGAAGGAAATCGATGTGAACAACAAGCTCATAGACGAAGTTTGGGAGAAATACGGCAAGAAGCACAAGAGCTTCCAGGGCTGGTACCTTTGCCAGGAGGTCAGCCGCCGCACCAGAAACATTTCCAAGATTTTTGCCGATATGGGACGCCACGCCAAAGAAGTGTCCGGAGGCCTGCCTTGTATGATTTCCCCTTACATCCACGGCATCAAGACCGACCAGGTAATGGGAGGCGACACCGCGACCACCTATGAGGAGCACGAGCGCGAGTGGGACGATATCCTCAGCAACCTGCAGGGTGTAGTGGACATTATGGCCTTCCAGGACGGACAGGTTGATTATTGGGAGCTCTACGGCTACCTCTGCATCAACAAGAAACTTGCTGACAAGTACGGCATCCATTGCTGGACCAATCTTGAGAGCTTCGACCGCGATATGCCTATCCGCTTCCTTCCTATCAAATGGGAGAAGATGCTCTACAAGCTGGAGCAGGCCCGCAAGGCCGGGATGGAGGACGTGATTACCTTCGAGTTCAGTCACTTTATGAGCCCGAACTCTTCCTACCTGCAGGCCGGTCACCTCTATGACCGCTATTGCGACCATTTCGGCATTAAAAACAAACATAAAAGCAAATTACCATGCGAAAGATAGTTCTGATGATAGCAGCTGCTCTGGCGCTAGTTTCCTGTAACCCTGAAATCCGAAGCGCCCGCGGTCTCGCAAAACGAATCCTTGGAGAGAAAGCTTCTGCAGTGCGTTTCGAATTGCTTGAAGATACTCAGAAGGACACATACGAACTCGAAACCGTAGGCTCCAAGGTGGTTATAAGGGGCAACAACGCCAATTCTATGGCTGTCGGTCTCAACCGCTACCTGCAGGAATACTGCCTTGCAAATGTGAGCTGGTACGATTACAATCCTGTGGAACTGCCTCAGACTATGCCTTCCGTTCCATCCAAAATCCGTGTTGAGGCTGCCGTGCCGCAGAGGTTCTTCCTCAACTACTGCACCTTCGGCTACACTATGCCGTGGTGGAATTGGGACCAGTGGGAGCGCTTCATCGACTGGATGGCCCTCAACGGAGTCAATATGCCGCTTGCCATCACCGGTCAGGAGGCAGTCTGGCAGAAGGTTTACCGTAAGCACGGGATGAGCGATGAGCAGATTCGCGAGTTCTTCGTGGGACCGGCCCATCTGCCTTGGCAGAGAATGTGCAACCTTGACCGCTGGCAGGGTCCTCTCCCTCAGGAGTGGATAGATGGCCAGGCAAAGTTGCAGAAACGCATTCTCCAGCGCGAGCGCTCTTTGGGTATGAAGCCTATACTTCCGGCTTTCTCCGGCCACGTGCCTGCCGCCCTTGCCGAGACTTGCCCGGAGAAGCTTGACACCTTCCGCGTCAGCTATTGGGGAGGATTTGCAGACGAGTACCGCTGCACTTTCCTCAGCCCTATGGACCCTCAGTTCGCCGTCATCCAAAAAGAATTTCTCGAAGAGCAGACCAGGCTTTACGGCACCGACCATATCTACGGTGTTGACCCTTTCAACGAGGTTGATGCCCCGTTCTGGGACCCTGAGACTCTTGCGAAAATCTCCAAAGGCATATTCGATTCAATGACGGCTGTGGACCCGGAAGCAATATGGCTGCAGATGGGCTGGCTCTTCTATGCCGATGAAACCCATTGGACTGATGAGAACATCAAGGCCTATCTGACGGCGGTGCCGCAGGGCCGTATGACCATACTCGACTACTTCTGCGATTTCACCCAGATTTGGAAGCGTACCGAAAGCTTCTACGGCCAGAATTTCATCTGGTGCTACCTTGGCAACTTCGGCGGAATGACCGAAATCGAAGGGGATTTCCACCAGAACGAGGCCTGGCTGCGCGAGACTATGGAGAATGCCGGTCCGGGCTTTGTCGGAATCGGCTCCACGCTCGAAGGCTTCGGTGTGAATGAGCCTGTGTATGAGGCCGTTATGGCTCAGGCTTGGGATACCGGCATCAGTCTGGACTCCTACATCGACAACATCGCGGACCGTCATCTCGGCCGTGCGGATGCGAACTATCGCGCCTTCTGGCACAAACTTGCGGATGAGGTCAGCGTTTCCCACCCTTACACCGGAAGTGCCACAGTCATCAATGCCCACCCTACCCTCACCGGCAAATGGCATTGGACCACGGATATCCGCAAAGGCTACGACATCTCCAAAGCCGTGGAGGCTCTCGAACTGATTTCCAAGGTGGAAGGGGAGTCGAACTATCTTGATTATGACCGCGTCAACATACACCGTCAGGTGATAGGCAACTGCGCTGCCGCAGTGCGCGACCGTTTCACCGGGTGTTACCGCAAGGGCGACCGTGACGGTATGCTTCAGGCCAAGGCCGAGTTCCTCGGGCTCTGCGATTCTCTTACCTCCGTGCTTTCCACCCGCCGGGAATTCTCACTTCAGGACTGGATTGACGATGCCCGCAGATGGGGAATCACTGAAGAGCAGAAGGACTACTACGAAATGAACGCCCGCACGCTCATCAGCGTATGGGGCGATTCCTTCCACCTCTGCGACTATGCAAACCGCGATTGGGACGGCCTTGTGGACACTTACTACAAGCCGCGTTGGGAGATGTTCTTCGATGCGGTCATTGCCGCCTTCGATGCAGGTGAGGAATTTGTGGACTCAAGGAGCACCGGCTATGTGGGTTATACCCCAGGCGGCACTGATCCGGGCGTGACAGGTCCTGCACTTGATTATGACAATGATATTTGGGATTTTGAATGCCGTTGGGCACAAGTGAAAGAATAATGAGAAAAATTGCAATAATCGGCCTTGCTGCGGCCTTGGCAGCATCCTGCGCCCGGTCTCAGGAACCGGTGGTGACTTCTCCGGACGGAAGCCTTCAGCTGAGGATTGATGACGAAGACGGAGTCCTCAGGTATTCCGTTTCCAAAGATGGAGAGTGCATAGTGCTGCCCTCCCGTCTCGGTTTCGAGCTTATGGGAGGCAATACGCTTGGCGACAGGACAGAAATCCTGTCTGTTGAAAAAGAAAAGACCCGTACCAGTTGGGAAACCGTATGGGGAGAGCAGAGAATCATCGAGGACCGTCACAACGGAATGACAGTACACACTGCGAATCTGGATATTGAAGTCAGGGTATTTGACGACGGACTAGGCTTCCGCTACATTTTCCCAGAGCACTTGGGGGATATAGACATACGCGAAGAATTGACCGAGTACCGTTTTGCCCGGGGCGACCACAAAGCCTGGTGGATGCCGCGCAGCGAGCCGTATTACGAGGCTTATGCCGAGCATACCGGCTTCGCAGATATCACCGAGGCTTACACTCCGGTGACCATCACCGGTGCTGACGGCAGGTTCTATTCCATCCACGAGGCTGCCCTTCTGGATTTTGCAAAGGTTAACCTCATCCCCGAGGACTCGGGCACGCTCAAGACTTCGCTTACCAAACTCAGCGACGGGGCTGCGGTCCATATGACCCTGACCCGCACCTCCCCTTGGAGAACTCTGCTTGTGAGCGATACCGCAGGCGGCCTGATAGAGTCCCGCGTTATGCTCAACCTCAATGAGCCTTGCAAGATTGAGGACACCTCCTGGATCAAGCCGGGCAAATACATTGGAATCTGGTGGATTCTCCACAAATACCTATACACCTGGTACTATGACGCGGAAAATCCGCAGGAGCACGGGGCAACCACCGAGCGCACCAAGCGCTACATCGACTTTGCAGCCGAAAACGACATCCAGGGTGTGCTGGTTGAAGGCTGGAATGTCGGATGGAACGGCGACTGGATGCGCAATTCCGAGAACTTCAGCTTCACCGAGGCTTATCCGGACTACGATTTCGACGAGGTGATGTCCTATGCCCGCAGCAAGGGTGTGCAGATGGTTATCCATAACGAAACAGCCGCCAATACCGAGCATTACTTCAGCCAGATAGATGAGGCTTATGCCAAGTACCGCGATGCCGGAATGCACTATGTGAAGACCGGCAACGTGAATCTGCTTATGGACGGCAAGGAAGAGCACGACAGCCAGTACGGAGTGAACAAACTCCACGAGATAGTCGAGAAGGCTGCCGAGTATCAGATCTGCATCGACGAGCACGAGCCTTGCATCCCTACAGGTCTGTGCCGCACCTGGCCTAACCTGATGACGGGAGAGGCCATCCGCGGCCAGGAACACGACGCCTGGGAGCAGGATGGCGGCAACAAGCCTGAGCATCAGACCGTCTGCCCGTTCATCCGCGGCCTCGCAGGTCCAATGGACTATACCTTCGGAACCTTCGATTTCTCCAATCCGAACAGTCCTTTCAGCCGCGTGCGTACTACCATTGCAAAGCAACTTGCGCAATATGTAGTGATATACAGCCCTCTGCAGATGGCAAGTGACGACCCTTCAGCCTACGAAGGTGTGAAAGCCTTCGATTTCATCCGCGATGTGCCTACCGATTGGGAGCAGACCAAGGTCGTAGATGCGGTAATCGGAGACTACATCATCACCGCCCGTCAGGAAAGAAACGGCAGCGACTGGTATCTCGGAGCCATCACGGACGAGAATGCAAGAGACCTTCAGGTGCCGCTCAGTTTCCTGGGCAAGGGCGAATGGCTGGCCCAGGTCTATGCCGACGCTCCTGACGCAAGCTATGAAGACAACCCAACAGCAGTCGCATACTCCGAGATGGAAGTGACTGCAGCCAGCACCCTCGACCTGCATCTCGCAACTTCGGGCGGATGCGCCATTAGATTCATACCAAAAAGCAGATGATGAAAAAGATACTTGCAACCATATCCATCTTACTTGCCGGGCTCAGCATCGCCCAGGCAAAGGACTACAAGCTTCTTTCCCCTTCGGGAAATATTCAAATTACCGTTTCCGAAGGCAAGTCCCTGACCTGGTCAGTGAAAGCCGGAGACGAAGTACTGCTTGCCCCGAGCGAACTTGCTCTTGAAGTCAGAGGCAAGGGAGTGCTCGGCCCGGGAGCCAAGGCCCGCAAGGCCTCCCGCAAGAGCATAGACGAAATTCAGACCGCCGTAGTTCCGGTCAAGGCCCGCACCATACGCAACCGCTGCAACGAGCTCACCCTCAGCTTCGGCCTCTGGGCAGTCCGTTTCAGGGCTTACGACAATGGAGTGGCTTATCGCTTCGAGACCTCTATGAAGGGCAATATCGAAGTGCTCGGCGAGACTTCCGAATGGAATCTCCAGCCGGGCTGCCACGCTTTTTGGGCAAATGAGACCAATCCGGACTATATTACCCATTGCGAGGCCGATTTCCGCGACCTGCCGATTTGCAACATTGCCGCCGAGAAATATTCTTATCTTCCGGTAAGCCTTGCCACCCCTTCCGGAGTGCGCGCTGTGATTACCGAATCCGACCTCAGCGACTATCCCAATATGATGCTGCGTGCCGGCTACGGTGACTGCCTCAAGGCCGAGTACCCTCACGTCATCGACGCCTATGAGCTCAAGAACGACCGTGACGTGCGCATTACCTCCCTTGCAGACTGTATTGCCCGTACCCGCGGCACCAGGACCTTCCCTTGGAGGCTTATGACCATAGGCACGGATGCTGAGCTTCTGGAAAATACCCTCAGCTGGCAGCTCGCAAGCAAGGAAGACGACCGGGACTGGAGCTGGCTCAAGCCGGGAAAAATCAGCTGGGAATGGTGGGCTGCGCTCAATGTGTATGGCGTGGACTTCGTTGCCGGCGTCAATACCGAGACCTACAAATACTACATTGACTTTGCTGCCGAGTACGGACTCGAATACATACTGCTCGACGAAGGATGGTCCGCATCCACCCTCAATATCAAGGAACCAAATCCTGCCCTCGACCTGCAGGGTCTTATCTCTTACGGCAAGTCCAAGGGAGTGGGCGTGGTTCTCTGGACCCTCTGGACCCCTATGCTTGCGGATATGGAGAATATCCTCGACATCTATCAGGAGTGGGGTGTGGAAGGCATCAAGGTGGACTTTATGCAGATGCAGGACCAGAATATGATGAATTTCTACGAGAAGCTCGCTGCCGAGTGCGCAAAACGCCATTTGGTGGTGGACTATCACGGAGCCTTCAAGCCTGCAGGCATTCAGCGCAAATATCCTAATGCTATGACTTACGAGGGTGTATATGGTCAGGAGCACGACAAATGCTCCTACGACATCAGCCCTGAGCACGATATGCAGCTTCCGTTCACCCGTATGGTGGCAGGCCCTATGGACTACACCCCGGGCGCTACCAACAACGCCACGAAGGACGATTTCGCCATCCGCTGGAATCACCCTATGAGCCAGGGCACCCGCAGCCATCAGGCCGCTCTCTTCGTAGTATTCGAAAGCCCTCTGGAAATGCTTTGCGATTCTCCGTCCAACTACTACAAAGTGCCGGAGTTCACCTCCTTCCTTGCGCAGGTTCCTACCGTTTGGGAGGAAACCGTTGCCCAGGAAGCGGTCGCCGGAGACTATCTTCTGATGTCCCGCAGGGCTGCCGACGGACGCTGGTTCAGTGCCGGTCTTACCGACTGGGACGAGAGGGACCTGGTGCTTGACACTTCTTTCCTCGGAGAAGGCGAATGGACTGTGCTCATCCACAGGGACGGCGTCAATGCCGACAAGTGGGCCGAGGACTACAAACTTGAAACAATAGAGGTGAAGGCTGGCGACAGCATCCCTGTCCATATGGCCAAGGGAGGCGGCTGGGCTGCCATCTTCACCAGAAAATAAAACTGAAGATGAAACGAATCATTCTTGCATTGGCTGCAGCATTCTGCTCTCTTAGTCTTGGCGCCGTACCGCTTAGCGTCAGCGGACGCGTGAGCAACGACAAGGGTGAAGCCCTGCAGGGAGTCAAGGTGACGGACGGCTACAGCTTCGTTCGCACCGACTCACTGGGAGCTTACACGCTTGATGTCCATCCGGATGCTGCTTTTGTCTATCTGACCATTCCTTCCGGATATCAGGTGCCGGAGCGCAACGGTGCTCCGCTGTTCTACCGTGAGCTTGACCGTCAGGCTGGAACTCAACAGGCTGATTTCGAACTTGCAGCGACCGGAGAGGACGAGAGCCGTCACAACTTCTTTGTCTGGGCTGATGTCCAGGTTTACAACGAAAGTGAGCTGGATTATGTCCGTCAGGCAGCTGCCGACGCTGCCGCTTATGCGGAGCAGTCCGGCCTTCCGTCCTTCGGCATATCCTGCGGAGACATAGCAGGCGAGTGGTCCAGCGGTCTGATGCCGGAAGTGCACAAGAGCTGTGCGCAGTCCGGTTTCCCTTTCTTCGCGCTTATGGGAAACCACGACTACCGTGGTGACGCAAGTTGCAACGAAGATTCCAAGGCTTTGTATCAAAGCACTTTCGGCCCTACCTGGTACTCTTTCGACAAGGGTCGTATCCACTATGTAGTGCTGGATGACGTATTCTACTTTGTCCGTCATTATCTGGGCTATCTGCCCAAGCATCAGCTGGATTGGCTCAAGGCCGACCTTGCGGATGTCCCTGAAGGGGGAACGGTGGTGCTTTTTATGCACATCCCTACCTCCAGCCCGGCAGCGCGCAAGGGGGACTGGAAGAGTGAGGAATACAACAAAATCCTGACTAACCGTCAGGCGCTGTATGATATACTCAAGCCTTACAATGCACATATCTGCTCGGCCCACGAACATTATGCCGAGAACTTCTGCCTTGCGGACAATCTGATGGAACACGTGCACGCGCCTTTGAGCGGCCTGTTCTGGAACTCTCTGCTGAGCTGCGACGGCCTGCCTTGGGGCTACTACATCTACGAGGCTGACGGCGACTCCCTGAGCTGGCAGTACAAGGCTGTGGGCCTGAGCACTGATGTGCAGATGAGCGCATACCGCACCGGCGAAGACCCTATGAAGCCTGAATGCGTAGTTGCAAACGTATGGAACTACGACCCGCAGTGGAAAGTGGAGTGGAGCGAGAACGGAGAGCCAAGGGGAGAGATGACCCGGTTTGCGGGCTATGACCGCAATATCGTGGATGATGTCGAGAACCGTCGCGAGAAGGAATACCATTGGAAATATATCGGAGCCGGCAAGACCGAGCACCTCTTCTATGCCCAGCCGCAGAGCAGCGATTCCCGCATCGAAATCTGCGTCACCGACCGCTTCGGAAGGCAATATTTCTGGAACAGCGACAAGACTGTCTATACCAGCAGGAATTTCAGCATCAACTCTTCCGATGTCGAGTGGAAGGGCTCCCGCTATGAGGCTCCGCAGATTGCTTCCAACCCTGCCTACGGCACGGTAAAGGGAGCGAATACCCTTGAAACCGCTATTTACGACCTTGCGGTTGCCGAGATGGTGAAAAACATCGAAGAGGACGGCACTTTCCGAACCGGAGAGAAATGGTCCGGAGTCTGGACCCGCGATATCTCCTACAGCGCCATACTCTCTCTTGCCCACCTTGAGCCTGAGGTGGTGAAGACCAGCCTTATGAGGAAGGTTGACAGGAAGGGCAGAATCATTCAGGACACCGGCACCGGTGGCGCCTGGCCTTGCTCTACCGACCGCGAAGTCTGGGCCATTGCAGCCTGGGAGGTATTCCTTGAGACAGGAGATTACGGATGGCTGCGTCAGGTTTACCCTATCATCAAGCGCAGCCTTGAGGATGACTTCGAGACTGCCTACAATCCTGAGAGCGGACTCTTCCGCGGAGAGAGCAGTTTCATTGACTGGAGACAGCAGAGCTATCCGCAGTGGATGCAGCCTGTTGACATAGCCCAGAGCGAATGCCTCGGCACCAACGCTGTTTTCTACCGGGCTCTCGATGTGATGGCAACTATGGCTAAGATGCTCGGAAGCAGCAAAAAATCTGATGAAAAGAAGTTCACCCAAAGGGCTGAGTCACTTAAGAAAGCCATAAACGACAACTTCTGGCTTGAGAAGGAAGGATATTACGCCCAGTACCGCTACGGACGCAATGCCAAGGTCCTTTCTCCTCGTGCCGAGACCCTCGGAGAGAGCCTCTGCATACTCTGGGGCATAGCCTCCGAAGAGCAGGCTAGGGATATTCTCGAGAATGTGCCTGTGTGCGAGTACGGCCCTGTCATCTTCACTCCTCAGATTTCCTCCCAGCAGAGCTATCACAACAATGCCATCTGGCCTTTTGTGACTTCATTCTGGGGTAAGGCTGCCGCAAAGTCAGGCAACAGGACCGCCCTGATGCACGCCATCGCCTCCAACGAGAGGGCTGCCGCCGCCTTCGGTTCCCATATGGAGAACCTTGTGGCTGAGGACGGAAGCACAAACACTCTGCTCGATTCACCCCGCCAGTTGTGGAGCATTGCAGGCCATATCGGTCTTTTCCGCGAGGCCCTGCTCGGTATCCATTACGAGACTGACGGCATACGCTTCCAGCCTTGCGTGCCTGCACAGATGAAGGGGCTTCGCAGCATCAGCGGCTTGAAGTACAGAAATATGACCCTCAATGTCAAGGTTTACGGGGAAGGCC
>SAMEA3663028__coassemble_222_pt1 | contig 25011 bp, 15 predicted proteins | sample SAMEA3663028__metabat2_high_PE_014 | metagenome-assembled genome bin SAMEA3663028 (sample SAMEA3663028) | pig gut metagenome | biome: pig gut; feature: pig-associated habitat; material: faeces | place: France | collected 2012 | reverse complement strand
CGGTTGAGACCATTGAAAAGTTCGAGAACCTTATCCCTGTTGTATCCGAAAGTGAAACGGGCATTAAGGTAATAGTCCTTTCCCCTCATAAGGTCAAGACCGAGAGTCAGGTCGATACCGGAATTCTGCATTGAGCCGACATTTGCGGATGATACATCAAAACCGGAGGTGTATGGCTGAGGAACATCCATAAGCATATCGGTAGTGAGACGGTTATATACGCTGACCTCAAGGTCGATGGCATCAAGAAGCCTTGCATCGAAACCGACTGTCAAGAGCTTCTGGTTCTCCCAGGTAAGGGCAGGGTTTTCAGGCTGGGCCAGTGCCATACCGGCTTGTCCAGCATAATGAGAGGATTTGCTGCTCTGAATAATTCCCAAATGGGTGTAATTTCCAATCGAAGCATTTCCCTGAGTACCGTAGCTGGCCTTGAAATTGAGGTCATTGATAATGTCAGAACCCATAAGGAACTCTTCCTTTCCGAGCTTCCACATAGCACCTACCGCCCAGAAAAGACCATTGCGGTGATTCTTACCGAAACGGGAGCTGGCATCGTTACGTACGGTAGCATCCAACAGATACTTGTCCTCGAAACTGTACTCGGCGTGTCCGAAGAATGAGAGGAACCTGTACTGAGTTCTGGACTGGCCTATTTCGAGCGAATGCTCTTTATTATTCTGAGTAAAACCGCTAAGAGACATCAGTCTATCGTCGGTGATACCTTTTCCATAAGCATAGAAAGAGGAATAGTCATAGTCGATATATTCCTGTCCGGCAAGGATAGAGATATCGTGACTGCTTCCGAAATGCATACTGTACTCAAGAGTATTGGTTATGGTATTTTTGGAAGCAAAACCGTTGCTCTTCTCCATACTGCCCACTCCATTTGCATAATTGAAAGAAGGCATCACAAAGTAATCGCCCTTCTGGTATGAGGAATCGGTACCCACACGTGTGGTCCAAACCAAATTGCGGACAGGTTCGATTTCCACATAAGCGGAGCCCTGAATCCTGAAGGTGTCGTACTGATCTTTCTTATACCTGGTATCGAAATAGTACTTCGGATTAGGAAGACCCACCGGGTACTCGAGTTCATACTCCTTGCCGGTTTCCGGATTGATTGCCGGGAAAAGAGGGTTGTTCAGGAAAGAAAGGCCTCCGAAAGTATAGTTGGAATTGCCTGAAGAACTACCCCAGTTACTGTTCTGAGTCTGCTGGGTGAGGGAACCGTTGAGATTAATACCCACCTTGAGCCACTCCTTAGGACGTGCCTGAATGTTGGAACGCACGGTATAACGGTCATAGAAGTTGCCGTAGGTGTTACCATCCTGATGGAACTGTGAAATACCGAGCATATAGGCAACCTTGCTGCTACCGCCCTCGATGGTCACATCGTTCTGGTACTGAGGGTTGTTGAACCTCTGGAAATACATATGCCATTTGGTGTCGGCGTCGTAACCCTTGCTGGTGTAGGTGTTGTAGATCTGGTCTGCAGTCTTAAGTCCTGACCTCATCCAGAAGTTCTTCAGCTCCGCACCTGACATCATATTGTCGTAGAACTGCATATTGGCAAGAGTTGAGATACCGTACTGGGAAGTAACGGTAACGGTCGCATCCGTATCGAATTTACCTCCCTTGGTGGTGATATAAACTACACCGTTGGCACCCATAGCTCCATAAATTGAAGTGGAAGATGCGTCCTTGAGAACGGTAACGTTGAGAATGTCGTTAGGGTTCATAGTCATTACGGCAGAGCTTGAAGACTGGATACCGTCCACGATGAAGAGAGGTTCGGAGCTGGAGCCGAGGGAACCTGTTCCGTGAATCTTCATTGAGATGTTGTTGTCTCCGGCCACACCACCGGTACTCATCACCTGCATACCTGCGACCTGACCCTGAAGAAGGTCAAGTGCTGATACTGCCGGGGCGTTCTTTACCGCATCACCCTTGATGGTGGCAACCTGACCGACAATATTGCCGACCTTCTTTGCAGAACCGTATCCTATGAATACGGTGCCCTCGAGTGCCTGTGCGTCAGGCTCGAGTTTAATGTCAATCGCCGATCTTCCGTTGACAGCAACCTCGAGAGTAGAATAACCGAGGCAGGATACTGTCAGGACTCCCTTTGCGGGAACCGCGATTGTGTAGCCACCAAATACGTCTGTGAGAGCGTAAGTGGTCGCATCGCCATTGAGCTGAACGGCCGCACCCGGAATCGCTTCGGATGTTGTCGCATCAAGAACGACACCGGAGACCGTTATGGTCTGAGCCGATGCGGATGCGAGGGCCGCGAAAGCCAAGATGGCTGTGGAAAAAAGTTTGATTTTTTTCATAAGCATTAATTTAACAATACACTATAACTGTTGATACATTATATTCAAAACAGTCCAAGGACAACAAAGTTAGAATTTATTTTTTTCTTTTCAAACTGTAAGTAGGACAAATTTGCCAGTCTATCCGCATGCAATAAAGATTCTCCGGAAATAATAAAAAGGCGCCCGTGCAAAAATGCTTTAAAATTGCAAGTATGAAGGCCGATAATCTATAATAATCGAAGTATATCAATTTCCATATTTGAAATAAATAACTTATTTGAATTCAAGACAAATTATTGTTGTATAGAAAAATGCTTATATTTGTAGATTATGGATATCAAGAAATTCAATCTTTACAACAAGATAGCTGCGGCGGCAGCCCTGGTCATCTCGGCGGTGACCTATCTGCTGACCATCGAGCCGTCGGCTTCGTTCTGGGATTGCGGCGAATTTATCGCATCATCATACAAGCTGGAAGTGGGCCATCCCCCCGGGAACCCGGTATTCCAGCTTTTCGCGCGCATATTCACCCTCCTGGGGGACGGCGCCCACGCGGCAGTGCTGGTAAACGCTATGAGCGCGCTTTGCTCGGCTTTCACCATATTCTTCCTTTACCTTACCATAGTATGGTTCGTGCGCAGGCTCATCAAGCCCCAGGAGGACGGAAGCTACAGCACGGGCGCAGCAGTTGCCATATTCGGCAGCGGCCTGGTAGGGTCACTGGCCTACTGCTTCTCCGACACCTTCTGGTTCTCTGCCGTTGAAGGCGAAGTATATGCAATGTCCAGCCTATTCACCGCACTGGTGTTCTGGGCTATGACCAAATGGTACGACAAAGCCGACGAGCCTCACGCGAACAGGTGGATAGTGCTGATTGCCTTCCTTATGGGCCTGAGCATAGGCGTGCACCTGCTGAACCTGTTGGCCATCCCGGCTCTGGTGTTTATGTACTATTTCAGGCAGAAGCCGGCCTACAGTTTCTGGGAATATGTAAAGATTTTTCTCATAGGCGTGGTCATCCTGGCGGTGATTCTGTTCGGCATCATCCCTTGGCTGCCTAAGCTGGCGGCGTACTGCGACCTGTTCTTCGTGAATACGCTGGGCCTGCCGTACAACAGCGGAGCTGCCTTCTTCCTGGTTGCGGTGCTCGCGCTCTGCATCTGGGGAATGTTCGCCACCCTGAAGAAGGGCAAGGTACTGCTCAACACGACGCTTACCTGCCTTACCGTCATCATCATAGGTTTCTCCATCTTCTCGGTTGATATCATCCGCAGCTGCGCCAAGACTCCTACCAACGAGTACCAGCCGGACAACGCCTTCACCCTCGTGCGCTACCTTTCGCGCGAGCAGTACGGCAAGACCCCGCTTATCTACGGACAGTACTATGATGCGCCTTATGAGCTGAAGACCACCAAGTACTGGGCGCCGGTGGACGGCAAATACAAGAAGGTGGACGGCCCTGTGGATGCGGCCTACCACAGCAGCGGCAAGATGCTCTTCCCGCGTATGTGGAGCAGCTCGGGCGACGGCCAGTACGAGCGCTTCTACGAGGCCTACACAGAGGGCAAGGGCACCAAGGTAGCAGGCTCTTCAACGAGAAAGCCTACGATGGGCGCCAACTTAGCATATTTCTTCGACTACCAGCTTAACTGGATGTACTGGAGATACTTTATGTGGAACTTCGCGGGACGCCAGAACGATATCCACTCCCCTTCACCGGGCAATATCTTCCACGGCAACTGGGAGAGCGGCATCAAGTTTATAGACAACGCACGCCTCGGAGACCAGAGCGATGCTCCGGCGTCACTTGCACAGAACAAGGGCAAGAACCATTATTTCTTCCTGCCTCTGATTCTCGGAATCATTGGCCTGTGCTTCCAGTTTGGCAGGGACCGCAGGGGCTGCTGGCTCAACTTCCTTATGTTTTTTATGACGGGTATTGCCATTGTGCTCTACCTCAACCAGCCTCCGTTCCAGGTACGTGAGAGGGATTATGCCTATGCCGGCTCATTCTATTTCTTCTCTGTATGGATAGGACTTGCGGTAGCTGCTATATACCAATGGATTACCAAGGCTGCAAAGGGCAAGGGCAGCACCGCAGCGGCAGCAGCTGTCAGCGTGGCGTGCCTCTTCGTACCGGCGCTGATGGGAGCGCAGAACTGGGACGACCACGACCGCTCCAACAGGAGCACCGCCGTTGAGCTTGCCTCCAACTACCTCAACTCGGTGGGTCCGAACGGCTACCTGATTACCCACGGTGACAACGACACCTTCCCTCTGTGGTACGCCCAGGAGGTGGAGGAAATACGCACCGATGTGCGCATACTCAACACTTCCCTGCTCGGCACCGACTGGTACATCGACCAGATGAAGTATGCAGTCAATGAGTCCGCTCCGATTCCGCTCTCCGTGCCTCAGAGCCAGTATCTGTACGGTACCAACGAGTATGTTCCAATCGTAGAGAGCCGCGAGGGCCAGGAGATGAATATCCACGACGTGATGCGCATAGTGCGCCATCCTCAGCTCAAGGTATCGCTGCAGAGCGGCAGGAAGGTGGATTATATCCCTGCACGCAAGATTGTTGTGCCGGTAAACAAAGAAAATGTGCTGCGCAGCGGCATACTGTCTGAGGAATTTGCGGATGAGATTCCGGAGAGCATCACGCTCACCATCCCTAAGGGCAAGGATTTCATCACGAAGCCGGAGCTGTTCCTGCTCGACCTGCTGGACGGCTACGACTGGTCAAGGCCTCTGAATATGCTCAATATGGGAGGAGACATCAATATAGGCATCAAGGATTACCTTATGTACGAGGGCTATTCGTACAAGTTCGTGCCTCTGCGCAACAAGCCGGCTACCCTGGACCCGGGCAAAGTTGACCTTGACGCCCTGTACCGCAGGATGACGGAGGTTTACAGGTTCGATGCGCTTGGGCGTACGGATTATTTCGTGGACTACCAGAATATGTACACCCACCTCGGAGTGATGTCGGTGCGCCAGCTGCACTGCACTGCCGCAAAGGCTTTCCTGAAGGCGGGACAGAACGAGCGTGCTCTTGAGATGCTCGAGCAGTGCGAAAGGGTGATGCAGGCATACCCGATGGAGTCCATCCCTGTAGGATTCACCTCAAACGACTATATGGTAGTATCTATGGTGCAAATGTACTACACCCTCGGGCAGAAGCAGAAGGCGGACGACCTTGCACTTAAGATGTCGGTCGAACTGCTTCAGTCAGCTGCCTTCTATGTGCAGTACTACGAGTGGGGCAAGACGGAGTGCGAGGATTGCCTGAGCTACCTGTACTATCTGAGTGATGTGGTGCGCGCCGCAGGCAACACCGAGCTTGCGGACGTTCTCGATGCCCAGATTAAAGACGTTTACGGCTTTACCGAGGATTAACGGACGAGCCTTACCACTATCGAGAGCGGGAGATTCTTGCCGAAGCTGTCACGCAGGGCGAGTTCCCCGCTCTCAAGTTTATAGTCCCCCTTCAGGCCGAAGGCTTCCCTGACGACGGTCTCGCCCAGCAGGGCACTGTAGCCGTTGGAATAGAGGTTGAGCACAAGGAAGCTGTCCTTTGGCTTGAGGATGAGGTTGACGGTGCGCAGCATATCGAAGAGGCAGTCGTCCAGCTTCCAGCGCTCTCCGTCAGGGCCGTGACCGTAGGCAGGCGGGTCGAGGATGATGCCGTCATAGAGATGGCCGCGGCGGGCTTCCCGCTTAGCGAATTTCATCGCATCCTCCACTACCCAATGTATGCCGTCCAGGCCGGTATTGTCCATATTGCCCCGCGCCCAGTTGACTACCTGGCGTACGGAGTCGAGATGGGTTACGTCTGCTCCGGCAGCCTTTGCTGCGAGCGATGCGGCGCCCGTGTATGCGAATAAGTTGAGCACCTTCGGGGCCGGCGCATTATCTGCCGAAGCCCTGGCGGCAAGCGCGCGGGTACGGGAGTAGATGAACTCCCAGTTGGGTGCCTGCTCGGGAAATACGCCAACGTGCTTGAAGGAGGTGAGGCCGAGACGAAGGTCAAGGCGCAACCCTTTCTGCTGCCCGGGATAGACTATCCTCCACTGCTCATCCATACGCTTTTCCTTGCTCCAGGTGCCTACATCCTCCTTTCCGGCTTTGCCGAATCCGGCACCGGGGGTGAATCGGGTATGCATCTTGGCAGCCCACTGTCCGGGGCTCAGGGACGGGGTCCAGATGGCCTTCGGCTCAGGACGCGCCATAATGTAGCTGCCGAAACGTTCGAGCTTTTCGCCGTTTCCGCTGTCAATGAGGGCGTAATCACGCCAGTTTTCTGAAGGGTACTCTACCATAGCGGTGCAAAGATATTGAATTATTTGCTAAATTTGCGGCCGTTAGAATCAACAACTAAATCTATTATAAGAAATGGAAATCAGAAACTACGACTTCGCTGGCAAGAAGGCCATCGTTAGAGTTGACTTCAATGTCCCTATTCAGGACGGAAAGATTACCGACGACACCCGCATCCGCGGAGCTGTCCCTACCCTCAAGCTCATCCTTGAGAAGGGTGGTGCGCTCATCATTATGAGCCATATGGGAAAACCTAAGGGAAAGGTTAAGCCTGAGCTCAGCCTTGGCCAGATCAGGGAGGCTGTTGCAGCCGCTCTCGGTGTACCTGAGGTGAAGTTCGCACCTGACTGCGCCCACGCTGACGCAGAGGTTGCAGCCCTCAAGCCGGGCGAGGTACTCCTTCTCGAGAACCTCCGCTACTATCCTGAGGAGGAGGGCAAGCCGGTCGGAATCGACAAGGAAGATCCTGCATACGAGGCTGCAAAGAAGGAAATGAAGGAGAAGCAGAAGGAGTTCGCAAAGAAGCTCGCTTCCTATGCTGACTGCTATGTGATGGATGCCTTCGGCACCGCACACCGCAAGCACGCTTCCACCGCAGTGATTGCAGACTATTTCGCAGATGACGACAAGATGCTCGGACTCCTGATGGAGAAGGAGGTCAGCGCTGTTGACAATGTGCTCTCCAACATCAAGCGTCCTTTCGTTGCCATTATGGGCGGCTCCAAGGTCAGCACCAAAATCGGCATCATCGAGAACCTTCTCGGCAAGGTGGACAGGCTGATTCTCTGCGGAGGTATGACCTACACCTTCGTTAAGGCTCACGGTGGAGAAATCGGTTCTTCAATCGTTGAGCTCGACAAGCTCGATGTCGCTCTCGGAGTTGAGGAGCTGGCAAAGAAGAACGGAGTGGAGCTCGTGCTCTGCACCGATTCAGTGGTTACAAACGGACTGGATTTCGGCACTATGAGCGTAAAGGAAGGAGCTGAAATCAAGGTTACCCCTTCAAACGCAATCCCTGAGGGATTCGAGGGTGTGGATGCAGGTCCTGAGAGCCGCAAGAGATTTGCAGCTGCCATCAAGGGCGCAAAGACCATTCTTTGGAACGGTCCTGCAGGAGTATTTGAGTGCGATGCTTTCGCTGAGGGCTCAAAGGCTATCGGACAGGCTGTTGCAGAGGCTACCGCAGAGGGTGCTTTCTCTCTCATCGGTGGCGGTGACTCTGTGGCTTGCGTAAACAAGTTCGGTCTTGTGGACAAGGTCAGCTACATCTCAACCGGTGGTGGCGCCCTGCTCGAGGCTATCGAGGGCAAGGTTCTCCCGGGAGTTGCAGCTATCCGCAAATAATCGCTTTCAGAATTGAACGATTGGAAAAAACGTTTGGGGATGGTCTATTCGACCAACCCCAATTTTCAGTTTATAACTGAAGAGGAAAATGAGCCCCAAACCCTGGAGCCTTCCAGGCAGAGGCTTATCGTGAGCATTGACCGGAGCGGACGTGCCGGAAAGCAGGTTACTCTGGTCAAAGGCTTTGTAGGCTCGCAGGAGGACCTCGCAGAGCTAGGCAAACAGCTCAAGGTAAAGTGCGGGGTCGGCGGTACTGCCAAGAATGGAGAAATATGCATCCAGGGGGATTTCCGGGACAAGGTGACCGAACTCCTGAAAGGGATGGGATATAACGCAAAACGGGGCAACTGATGTTCCAGGACTTTCCCAACGGTGTGTTATGGCTTTCGCAGGAGGCTCTGCCTGCAGTCCAGACTCAGATGTCGTTGTCTGAAAAGCCGCTCAACGTTATCCTGAGTGTGGTTTTCCTTTTTGTCGTGATATGCGACATCAAGGATTTCTTCATTATCTGGAAGCCCCTGATGCCGGCACTCGCGAGATGGAAGCCGTTGGTATCGCTGGAATACAATATGCAGCTCTCCCGCACCCGCAACAGGCTTGCGGGGCTGCTGTTCCTGCCTTTCTGCCTTGCCGCTGACTGGGCGGGGCTGACTCCCCTGCCATTGTTCCTGTTAGCGGGTGTGCTGGCGGTCACAGGGCTGCTGAAGTGGGCCATATCCCGCATCCTTTCGCATAAGAAGGTGTCTCAGGACAACTGGAATGCTGCGACCAACGCGGCGTTTTCACTGTTTATTGTTCTGTCTGTGACTGCAGTCCTTACGGTCGGCATTATGGGGGCATTCAAGGTGGTGACAGATGTGGTCAGAATCGCATTGCTCGTTGAAATCGGCCTGTTCTGGCTGCTGTCAATAGTGAGGGAAGCCCAGATTATCAATTCAAATTGTGGCCCTTTCCGCACTTTTTTGTACCTCTGCGCCCTTGAATTGCCGCCTTGTGCAGCACTGGCAGCTGCCATTCTGTATCTGGGATAGACATCACTATAACTCCGTGGTAAGCCATTCCCAGAGCACAACCTGGATTCATTAATTTCAACCCCTGTTTTTGCCATTTCGCCTCCTGGTTTTCCCGATGTGTGACATCAGGAAGAAAAACGGCCTTTCACGCACTTTTAGCTCCTGATGTGGACATCAGGAAGCAGTGAGGCAACACGAGCCGGCAGATAGAGTGATGGCGAAGTCGAAAGGAGTGGTTTGGAGAGGGTTGCGCTGACAATGAGGGCAATAGGCGATAGCGGTGATGCCTTTTGTGTACTCATGGCAGTTATTCAAAATCGTTTTGGGATTTACCCCTCGTAGAAGGCCCTGGAAGGCAGGTCCATCCCAAAACGACGACTTTTTGCCTCGTTTTGGGATTCACCCCCTCCAGACAGCCCTCCAGGGCACATCAATCCCAAAACGATTTTGAACAATGCTATTCCGGCCCCTCTATGGCACTTCCTGATTTTCCCGAACTATCACATCAGGAAGAAGCGAGGCAACACTAGCCGGCATGACCAGGCGCGAAACGATGGTGTGAGCAGGGACACACTCGATGAAACACTTCCTTGCAACACTTTTCAAATAAAATAAGCATGTAAAACATACACTTTTCAAATTATCTGGTTTTGCAAATCTCGGGGAAACCGGGTAAAACGCCTGAAAAAATTTCGGGGAAACCGGAAAGATTATTCGTTATCTATTGATAATCTGCGATTTATCTATTAGATTCGTAGGCAAAAGGAAATTTCTATGCCAAAACTCTCCATACAAGAAAATCCGTTATCATCTTTGACGAAGTTCAGAGTTATCCCCGCTTACATGACCCCACTCCTGTAAATGAAAATAAAGACAATTCTTTCTGCGCCATTCATCCTGCTGATAAAGTTTTACCAGCTGTGCATCTCGCCGCTCAAGCCGCCGAGCTGCCGCTTCACGCCGACTTGCTCACAGTACGCCCTCGAGGCTTTCCGAAAATACGGTCCGCTGAAGGGCTTCTGGCTGTCTCTCAAGCGCATCATGCGCTGTCACCCCTGGGGCGGCAGCGGCTACGACCCAGTGCCATAACCTCTCAGAAGGCACTATTCCTGTGGTGACAATGTTGCGAATGCGGGCCAAAAATCGCAAAAATGATGAAATTTGGCCCACATTCTCTTTCCTGATGCGATAATTTTTGCATATATTTGCCCCTGTTAAAACCAGTGAGTTAAAATGGAAATCATCGGACGAAAAGAGGAAATCACCAAGTTGAAGTCTTACTATGATTCAGGGAAGCCTGAATTTATTGTCCTTTATGGCAGAAGGCGTGTCGGCAAAACATATCTGGTTGAGCAGATGTTTTCGGAAAAGTTCGCCTTTAACGTTACCGGAGTGATTGACGGAACAAAGAATGATGAGATGTCCGTATTCTTCAATGCGCTAAAGCGTATCGGGTATCAAGGAGATATGCCAAACTCCTGGTATGGTGCGTTTGAAGCCTTGAAGTCACAACTTGAGAAAAGGTTGAGAAAGAACCGCCGCCTTCTCCTGTTCATTGATGAGTTGCCTTGCTTCGACACCAAAAATTCACGTTTCATCAAAGCATTCGGTGATTTTTGGAACGACTGGTGTAACAAGCGTCCACAGGTAATGCTGATTGTATGTGGAAGTGCAACTACCTGGATGATCAAGAATATCGTAGACAGTCACGGAGGGCTTCATAACAGGATGACGCACGAACTCCATTTGCATCCATTCACGCTGAGTGAGACGGAAGAGTATTTCAAGGCTAATGGCATACTATGGGATAGATTGGCGATAGTCGGAATGTATTCTGTTCTTGGCGGCATCCCATATTATCTTAGTCTGATTCAGAACAACGAGAGCGTAAGCCAGGCCATTGACAGGCTGTTCTTTGGTAGCAGTTCGGAAATGCGAGGTGAGTATGAAAGGCTTTTCAAGTCACTTTACAAGAGCCCGGAGCCGTATATGAAAATCATAGAGCTATTATGTAAGACGAAGGTCGGGCTGACAAGAAACGAAATTTCAAAGTATCTAGATGGCAAGAGCAACGGACACTTGAGCGAATATTTGGACAATCTGGAAAAATGTGATTTCATCAGGCTGTATTATGTAAAGGACAAGTCAGGGAAGTATCTCAAGAAGAGTGGCGGCATATATCAGGTTATTGACTTCTTCACCTTGTTCAACTACACTTTTCTGAGAAGACCAACAACCGATCCGAATTTCTGGAGCCATCAGTTGAACACTCCGACAATCAACAACTGGCAGGGCTTATCATTTGAAAGAATCTGTATGTGCCACATTGATAATATCAAGAAGGCATTGGGCATCAGTGCCATTGCCGCAGAGTATTTCAGCTGGCGCTCTGAAGAGTCAAAACCTGCAGTCCAAATAGACCTTCTCATAGAAAGGGCCGACAGAGTGGTTAACGTCTGTGAGATGAAGTATTGCTCCGGCGAGTATGTTTTAAAGAAAGAAGAAGATCTCAAGATACGTAACAGAATTGAGGCATACAAATCGGAATCAAACACCAAATGTGCAGTAATGCCCGTACTGGTAACCACCTACGGCTTGCAGAAGAATACCTATTCCGGGAATATCCGGAATGTAATCGTGATGGATGATCTGTTTGCGAAGTAATCTGACATTTTTTCTCTCCAAATATTTCTTCCCTCACAATCAATGCTGCCGGAAGAGGTGACCGCTGGTACAGCGCTACCGGTTGGTGTGCCTACACTACTCGCGGCGTAACCGCTGCCGATGCTTTGGCATCCTCGCTTTACAATGCCTCCACAAAATTTCTTTCCGACCACCGGCTTCGTACCGATTACACTGACGGTGACCACGACCTGGAAGCAGACTTCTACATCCTCCGTCACACCCTTTGCCCGAGCTGTCTCAGTGAGAAAGGCCATTGTAGCACTGCATGTGGAGGGGATAATTAATTACATAAATAGCTGCCGTTAGCTGGGTACTTTTACCCTCTATGCAACTTCATTGCACACTATTCTACTATTTTTGCGCAAGCTTTCTGTAAAAATCGCTAAATTTGCTTGATTATAGTGGATTAGACTAATGGCCAGCAACAAACACGCACAAATACGCTACAAAGTTCTGGACGATTGTTTCAGCAACTTTCGGCGTAAATTCTATTTCAGCGACCTAATGGAACGCTGCAATGAAGCCCTGCGTGAACTCTATGGCGAAGACCATACCGGCATCAAGACCCGCACCCTCCGCTCCGACATCAACTACATTCGCTCCCGTGCATCCGAAGAAGGCGTTGATGTTGAAGCGAAGGACGATGGAAATGGCTTTTACTACCGCTATTCCGAGCCCGACTTTTCCATCTTCAAGCGAGGCCTGGGAGAAGAGGATCTTGCCCAACTCAAGGAAACCATCCTGATGCTCCAGCGATTCAAGGGCATGCCCAACTTCGACTGGATGTCCGAGCTGGTCGTCAAGCTGGAAGACAAACTCAACCTTCGCGGCTTGTCCAAAAGCGTAGTAGGCTACGATGAAAACAAAGCCTATACCGGCCTCGAATGGTTCCAGGACCTCTTTGATGCAATCATCAACAAATCCGTCCTGCACATTCAGTACAAGACATTCACGGACAACACCTTCGATTGGACCATTCACCCGTACTACATCAAGGAGTACAACAATCGCTGGTTTCTCTTCGGCCTCAACGATGAGCAGAAGACCATCTACAACATCCCGCTGGACCGCATCTGGGAAGTGGAACAAATCAACAAGGAATACATCCCGTCCGACATCGACTTCGAGTCATATCTTGACGATGTCGTGGGCGTGAGTGTCTATCCGGTAGAGAAGGAGTCCATCCGTCTCCAGTTTTCTGTCCACAGATTCCCTTATGTGACCACCAAGGCCATTCACCAGTCCCAGCGCATTGTGGATAATGAGAATCGCATTGTTGAGATCTCAGTCATCCCTAATAACGAGTTGGAAGCCCTCATACTCTCCTTTGGTAAGGACGTTGAGGTGCTTTCTCCGGCCTCTTTCCGTGAGCAGATTCAGAACGTAATTCGCGAATCTTACGAGAAATATTTCCCTGTGCAAGTTGATTGCACAGGCGAGTCTTAACTTTGCAGCGTCAAAACAAAACAGACACCCAGACTATGGCACAAGATTTCTTCACTTCTTCGGTTTCTGAAAGTGCGCTCGCAATCCTCAAGAAGCACACTTATATGGATTGGTATAATGAAAAACCGTCCAAGATTATTGCTTCCCTATATGCTCATCGCGGAAACGCAGATCCGAAGGTTCTTAAATGTCTCCACAACGACATCTATTCTTTCACTAAAGAAGAGGGTGATGCTTTATGTGCCGAATATACTGAGGTAATCAAGCATTGCTTCGAGTCGATGAGGCATCATAATGTCAATTCCCGCAAAAACGGGTCAATTGAGCTTCCTCAGTCACTTCTGAATATTGTCAGCGGTGTTATTTCCGCAAATCCTGAAACTCGGGTCTTTATTCCCTTCGCAGGCAAAGGAGACCTTGCTCTTTCGGCACCAGGTTGTATCATTGATGGAACCGAGATTAATCCCCGGGATTGGGCTCTTTCACAGATCTTGTTTGACGCTCTCGGCTTAAAAGGTGGCATACGTCTTCTCAAAGATCCGGAGAAGGCACTTGACTTCAAAGGAAAGGCAGACGTCATCTTTTCCGCACCCCCTATTAGCGACGGTCGCAAAGAATACAATCGTTGTGAGGCCTTGGCTTTTACAATTGCCAGTAGATTGTCTGAAGGCGGCACGGCTTGTATTCTCGTCCCTACCCCCATATTGTCCGGCAACACCTGGAAACCGCTCAGAAAGTATATGCTGAGCAACGTCGACGGACTCGTATCCACCGTTGTCGCACTCCCTTCTATTCTCCGTCCCTTCACCGTAGTGGAGCAGAGTCTTGTCATCATCCGCAAACAAGAGAATCCGACTGGCACAATCAAGTTCTTTAATGGACTTGACAAGAGTTTCTATCAGCCAAGGCGCTTCAATGATAGTCCGTATGTGCTGAAGGCGGCCGAGATTCTGCAGGAGCTGAATAATCCCACATCCGCATATGCGGCATTGGTCTCTTCGTCAGCCATCAATGAGGACTCTAATTTTACAGCTGATCGTTTCTTCGTCCAGCAAGTCCTCCCTGAACTCAAAGAGGGAGAACGGTTGGTCAAACTCTCCGAATTAGTTGATGTCCCTGCTCCAGAAAAACCCGGCAAGGATATTGAGCGTGCCCGGATTGTCTCGATGCAGCTGCTTTCCTTCAAGTATCTGACTTCCGCGATTGATGTCACCAAGACCTACAAGGATGCGCCAAAAGGCTGCTATAAACTGTTCCCTGGCACTATTCTCGTTGGGTACATGGGTGGCAAGTTTAAAGTTGGCCAGACTCCTGAAACTCTCTCGGAACCTGCAGTTCTGCGCCCCGAGGTTGTGCAGTTCTATCTCAAGCCTGACGCACCCATTTCAAAGGATTTCCTCCTTCGCTCCTTGATGTCGGAGTATGTCAGGAATCAGGCTCACATGCTTGATGCCGGCGCTACCATCACACGACTGTCCAAAGACGACCTATTCTCATTGCAGATAATTGTTCCTTCCAAAGAGGAACAAGACAGGCTGGTCTTCTCCGACGGTGTCGCAGGGATGTCGCAGGCTGACCAGGAGAGAGTCAAATTCTTCTCCGAGTTCCGCAAGGACATGCATATGAAGAAGCACGCTATTGGGCAGACTATCTTCAACCTCAACAACTGGCTTATGAACCTGGCGGATGCTCGTGAAGAGTGTCACGGTATTCTGGATGACAATGCCGAGGTCGGAGGCGTGGTCAAGATCAAGGTGGCAGACATCTACGAGAACATTTCTCTGGCAATGCAGATTCTCGATAAGCAGATTTCTACCCTCGATGTGGGATACGGGATGAAATCTACGTCCATCAAATTGGATGCTTTTATCTCTGACTACATTGCGTCTCACCCGATTCCGTTGGTTAAGTATGATTTCAGTCGGGCAACCACATCTTCTGATGCGGAAGGCTCGGGCGAAGAGTCTCTTTCTGGCACCATTGAGTTCCCCAAGGAGGCGCTTACAATCATTTTCGACAACATCATTGCCAATGCCGTATCACACGGTTTCTCCAACGATGCCGAGCACACTATCCGCTTCTCTGTTGAGGTAGAAGGAACTAATATAGTGGTCTCTGTTGCCAACGACGGATCTCCTCTCCCTGCTGATCAGAATCCGGAAGATATCTTCATTTATGGTGTTTCAGAGGGGGGCAGAAACCACCTTGGCATTGGAGCATATCAGGTTCGCAACCTTATGCGTGAATTCGACGGCGACGCTGAGATTATCAGCACTCCTGAAGAAGACTTCACGGTGACATATCGGCTTATCTTTACAAAGACAACCCTCAACGATTCAGAGTAGGCTTATGGAAGACGCCATATACAAAGTTTTGTGGGTCGATGATGACCCTAACATCGTAGAAGGATACCGACTTGCTGCTGGCAAGAGGAATATCATTCTACTTCACGCACTCCATTGGGCAGATGCGCAAGTCATTCTTGAAAGAGAGTTTGACGAATTGACGGCTATCATTCTCGATGCCAACTGCAAATGGGATGCGAAGTCTTCCATTTACGGAGAATTCTTGCGGGATGTCCTGTCTCAACTTAACAAACGTCAAGGCAGAGCCGACAAGTATATTCCCTGGTACATTCTTTCAGCAGGTACCATGGAGAAGTTCGATGAGGTCGTTGGCCACGCCATTGATCGAGAAAGGAAAGAGATGGAGCCGGAGTGGGGTCAGACACTCTACTTAAAAGACCAGATTAAGTCTGCCGGCAAGAACAATCCTCTGTTCGACAACATCCGTAAAGTCGGGGCCCGGCGCAGCAACAATATTATACTTTATCGGCATCGGTCTGCTTTCCGCTATTTGGGTGATGGCTCATACTTTTCTGCGGAAGCAAGGCATATTATGCTCAAGGTGCTTTCGGCAATGTATTACCCAGAGGAGAATTTGGGCTATACCTATGCCGGTAATCCTATTCGCAAGGTTATCGAGTATATGTTCCGCGGCGCTAACAAATGGGGTCTGCTGCCGAATGATTTCTTTGATGATTTGGGAAATGTCAACATCTGGGACTCAATGCAGTACCTCTTTGGTCAGAATCCCAACAATATCCCTATCCGATTCGGAAACGTAGGCACCAAGAAAGATTACTCCGACTATGACTCTGTTCTGCCGGTTTCCTGCTTGAATCTGTTTAAGGGCATTCTGAACTTCCTGAATGTAGATTCTCATACGAAACCTGTCGAGGACAATGAGCCTTACACAATCAATGTACCGGCGAAGGATCTGTTCTTCGGTTATGCAATGCAGATTCTCTATCTGATTTCTTACCTGGGTAACTACATTGATTCTCACCAGGACGTTAAGGCCAACCTCACCAAAGCAACTAAGTTGGAGACAGGAGTAAAGGAGGCTCGCGCAGATGACCTGCTAGCAAAATACAAGAACTTCACTGGCACGATATGTCAAGACTCATTAGGGAACTATCACATTGATAAATGCCTGTTAAGCTACAATGGATATCATCCTGTAGGCAAGCAGGCAACAATCACAAAGGTTGATTGGAACACTAAGCAGTCCAAAGATTTATATCCATTATTTGCAGTATATATAGACGTTTTACCATAGCACTATGATCACAGGCGAAATCAAAAACCGCATAGACCAGATTTGGGACACCTTCTGGACCGGAGGTATCACCAACTCACTCACCATCCTGGAGCAGATGACCTATCTGTTCTTTATGAAGATGCTCGACGATGCCCAGCTCAAGCGCGAGGCAACGGCCGGCCTTTTCGGTGGAAAGATTGACAATCCCACCTTCCGCCCCGGCGAGTCCTGGCACAATCCGGAAACCGACCGCGATGTGCCTTACGACACCCTCCGCTGGAACATCTTCAAGGACTATGAGGCCTCCAAGCTGTTCAATACGGTTCGTAACGACGTTTTCCCGTTCATCAAGAACCTGGGGGACGCCAAAGAGTCCGCCTACAGCCGCTTCATGAAGGACGCCGTGTTCCTGATCCAGAACCCGCGCACGCTGGTGAAGGTTGTGGATGGCATCAACTCCCTGGATATGAACAACAGGGACACGATGGGTGATGTCTATGAGTACATCCTGGGCAAGATGGCCGCCTCCGGCACCAATGGCCAGTTCCGCACCCCGCGTCACATCATCCGCATGATGGTGGAATTGATGCAGCCCACCCTCAAGGACCAGATCTGTGACCCCGCTATGGGCTCTGCCGGCTTCATTGTGGAGTCTGCCAAATACATCCAGGACCACTTCAAGTCCGAACTCCTGAACAAGGAGAATGCAGAGCATTACCGTGGTACCATGTTCCACGGCTTTGACACGGACTTCACCATGCTCCGCATCGGTGCCATGAACCTGATGCTGCACGGCGTGGACAGCCCGGATGTCAAATACCAGGACAGCCTCTCCACATCCAACACGGATGAGAACAAATACACCCTTTGCCTGGCTAATCCGCCCTTCGCAGGTAGCGTGGATAGTGACGATATTGCCAAGTCACTTCTCACTGTGACGCCCACCAAGAAGACAGAGCTGCTCTTTGTCTCGCTCTTTATCCGGATGCTCAAACTGGGTGGCCGTTGTGCAAGTATTGTCCCAGACGGCGTGCTCTTTGGCGACAGCAAGGCCCACAAAGCCCTCCGTCAGGAGCTGGTGGATAACCAACGCCTGCAGGCCGTGATTTCCATGCCTTCCGGCGTGTTCCAGCCTTATTCCGGCGTTTCTACCGCCATCCTGGTCTTCACTAAGACCAATGCTGGCGGTACGGACAAGGTGTGGTTCTACGATATGAAGGCTGATGGTTTCTCTCTGGACCAGAAGCGTACCGAGGTGGCAGAGAATGACATCCCGGATGTCATCGCTCGCTTTGCGAACCTCCAGGCAGAAGAGTCCCGTACACGCAAGGACCAGAGCTTCCTGGTACAAGTGGACGAGATCCGCGAGAATGGCTATGTGCTCTCCATCAACAAATACAAGGAGATTGAGCGAGAGAAGGTGGAGTACGAGCCGTCCGACGTCATCCTGGGCCGCATCGAGAAGACTGAGGAAGAGATTGTGGCTGCGTTGAAAGAGTTTAGGGCTAAGTATCTGTAGTTGAGTTATATGGCTGAGAGTTTTGAAATACGTCCTTTCGAGGAATGTATTGAAAAGATCAAATACACAACAAAGATAGCAAGCCAGGATTTCAAAGAATCCGGCCGGTTCCCTATTATATCGCAAGAGGAGGCTTTTATAAGTGGTTACTGGGATAACCCTGAGGACGTTTTTCACATCAACAAACCAGTAGTTATATTTGGTGATCATAGTCGTCATATCAAATATGTAGATTTTGATTTTGTCATTGGTGCAGACGGCGTCAAAATTCTATCTCCTGTTAAGAGCATAAATGCAAAATACTTTTACTACTTCCTCAAATGGCTGGATATCCCAAGTTTAGGATATTCTCGTCATTATAAAGCTCTTAAGGAAAAGTCTGTTAAAGTGTTTTCCGAAACCTGCCAGCAACGCATCGTCGATGAACTGGACCTTCTCACCGGCATCATCGACAAGAAAAACGCCCAGCTCCGCGACCTCGATGCTCTTGCCCAATCCATCTTCTACGAGATGTTTGGTGACCCTATTACCAATGACAAAGGCTGGCCAAAGAGAATGCTAAAACAATTGGGGCTAGTTATAACAGGCAATACGCCATCAACGAAAGATGTGAAGAATTATGCTTCAGAGGATGTGTGTTTCTTCAAGCCAAGCGACATTTGCAAGGATAGTGTGTCGTTTTTGAAAAAGTCTGAATTCCATATTTCATCTTATGCTTTTGAGAAATCGCGTAAACTGCCTAAGGGTAGTGTATTAACAACCTGTATCGGTATTGTCGGGAAAGTCGGTATTCTGACAGATTCGGCTACGTGTAATCAGCAAATTAACGCCATTATTCCCGAGAACGTGGAATCGCCATGGTTGGCATATGCAGTTTTTCTGCAGAAAAAGCTTATGGAAGAAATAGCGAATGCACCTGTTGTCCCAATTATCAACAAAGGAGATTTTTCGAGAATCCAGGTTCCGGTTCCGCCTATCGAAAAACAAGAACAATTCTCACAAGCATTGAAAGAGATCGAATGCCAAAAACAGATGATTCTGCTTTCTAAGAGTGAGACAGAGAAGTTATTATCCTGCCGTATGGCATCATATTTCGGATAAGCCTATGCGTAACTTTGACTACCTGCGAGAAATAGAGCCGCAGCCTAAAATTTAACTTTTGGTTAATAACTTTTGGTTAATTTATTCCAAAAGCCTATATTTGCGGAAAACAAATGCTTATGCAACCGAATCCGTTTATACTCGAACCTTACAGGAGTAAAGAGTTGTTTTGTGACCGTGAAGCGGAAACAGAACAAATTATCGACTACCTTAACAATGGCAGGAACATTACTTTGATTTCGCCCAGGCGCCTTGGAAAAACGGGCCTGATCTATCGTATATTCGAAGAAATTGGAGAAAGACAAAAGGATACCGATACCTTCTACCTGGACATTAGTTCTTCACAGAGTCTTGAGGATTTCATAAAGCTGCTTGCGGAATCCGTAGCTCGTGTACTTAAGCAGCAAAACAAGATTTCGTCATTCTTTAAGGCTATCGGAGGGCTTCGGCCTTTGATATCTTATGATGCCTTGACAGGAGCGCCGGAGGTTAGTATTACATACAGGAACGACAACGATAAAACACTCACGATAAAAGGGATTTTTCAATACCTGGAGAAACATAGCAAGAAAGTTGTACTTGCGATAGATGAATTTCAGCAAATCCGTGAATATGAAACGGTGAATATGGAGGCACTCCTTAGGACCTATATACAACCTCTTCATAACGTGCGGTTTATCTTTTGCGGGAGCAAGAAGCATACAATGACGGATATATTCTCCAATGCAAAAAAACCCTTTTATGAGAGCACGACTTTCGTTCCGCTTGGAAAACTGTATGTCCCTGTTTATGAGAAGTTCATAGCAAATCTTTTCCGAACAAACGGAAAAAAGATTGATCCGGAAAGTGTAGAACATATTATTGACTGGACACGGGATCATACTTTTTATACGCAGACGCTTTGTAACGAAGTGTTTTTTAGAAGCGCTGAAAACATAACACTTGCAGATATCTTTGAAGCCGAAAGGAGAATTCTTGACGCAAACCGGGACCGTTTTCTAGAATTGCAGCGGCTCCTGACCGTGGCTCAATGGAAACTTCTGAAAGCAATAGCCAAGGAAGGAAGCATTCAGCATCCGACTTCATCTTCTTTTATTCAGAAGTATCATCTTGGCTCCGGAGCGGCAGTTTCTAAAAATGTAAAGTCCTTGGTTGAAAAAGAGTTGATACTTGTCGATAATGACGGGAGTAAAGATACTTATTGCGTATATAATGTATTTCTATCCAGATATCTGGAAAAAGACTAACGCCTATGCGTAACTTTGACTACCTGCGAGAAATAGAGCCGCTTCAGGACCTTCGCATCTACTGCGAGGCTGCTGAGGCGGAGTGCCGTAGCAAATACGACGTGTCGGCCCTCAACTGCCGGCGGGCGTTGGAGTGGCTGGTGAAAACGCTCTATCAGCTCAAGAACATCGAGCTGCCGGAGAGAGCCAGCCTGTATGAGCTGATGACGGGTGCTCCTTTCATCGAGTTCGTCTCCGATGACCGAATGATGATGGCGGCACACTATATCCGCAAGGTAGGCAACCTGGGCGTTCACAATGGCAAGACCACCCGCAAGGAAGCATTCTTCTGCGTCCTCAACCTCTACAATTTCGTCGGTGGAGTCCTTCTTAAACTGGGTGTCCTGCAGACCCTCGCCAAGTTCGACGAATCCCTGTTGCCGGAGACGGCACCTGTCCATATAGCTCCGGCTCCTGAGGTCAAGCCTCAGGTGACAGTGGCGCTGCGCGACGCCGTTTCCCCGACTCCGGTCATCCACGAGATGAAGTTTGTGGATGATTACACTGAAGCCGAAACCCGTCGCCTGTTCATAGATCTGATGCTTAAGGACGCCGGCTGGGATGTCCTGGATGTAAAGGGGCAGATTATGCCAAGCAAGGCTTGCATCGAAGTAGAGGTGACTGGAATGCCTAACGAGCAGGGCGTCGGCTATGTGGATTACGTCCTCTTTGGCGCCAACGGAAAGCCTCTCGCAGTGGTTGAGGCCAAGCGCACGATGAAAGACCCGGCCATCGGCAAGCACCAGGCAGAACTCTATGCAGACTGCCTGGAGGCGAAGTATGGCGTCCGTCCGGTCATCTACTACACCAACGGCTTCCAGACTTTCATCATTGACGGTCTAGGCTACCCGGCAAGGCCGCTCTACGCCTTCCACACGGAAGAGGATCTGGGCCTTCTCATCAAGCACCGCAACCGTGGCAACATCACAGACTTCCGCGTCAATGATGAAATCACCAACCGGGACTACCAGAAGATGGCCATCCACAGCATCTGCGACCACTTCAACAAAAAGCATCGTCGTGGCCTTCTGGTCATGGCAACCGGTACCGGCAAGACCCGCGTATCCATCTCGCTGGTGGATGTGCTGGCCCGGAATGGTTGGATCAAGAACATCCTCTTCCTGGCAGACCGCACCTCGCTGGTCAACCAGGCCCACAAGAATTTCAAGAAACACCTTCCGGATTTCACGCGCACCACCCTCAACGAGAGCAAGGAACCGGACCTCAACGCCCGCATCGTCTTCTCAACCTACCAGACGATGATCAATTACATCGACAAGGAAGACAAACGCTTCTCTGTCGGGCGTTTTGACCTGGTCATCATTGATGAGGCCCACCGCAGCGTATTCGGCAAGTATGTGGCCATCCTGGACTACTTCGATGCCCTGATGGTCGGTCTTACCGCTACGCCGCGTGAAGATGTGGACCGCAGCACCTACGACCTCTTTGGCCTGGAAGGAGGCGAACCCAACTTCGCCTACGAGCTCGGGCAGGCCGTGGACGAAGATTATCTGGTGCCGCCAACCTGGTTCTCCAAGTCCACCAAGATTATGAAGGAGGGCATCCGCTACGAGGACCTCTCCGACGAGGAGAAAAAGCAGATGGAGGATGTCTGGAAGTATGAGGCGGCCAAGGGCAAATTACTCCTGGACGAAAAGTCCAACCCGGCCCGTGACATCACCTCCGGCGAGATATTCAACTACATCTTCAACATTGACACCGTGGACAAGGTGCTCACGCACCTGATGACCTGCGGCCAAATGGTAGATGGAGGGGAGAAGATAGGCAAGACCATCATCTTTGCCTACAATCACGAGCATGCCCAGCTCATTGTCCAGCGCTTTGCCCAGCTGTACCCGGAGTACGGCAGCGATTTCTGCGTGCTCATTGACAACCAGGTTACTTATGCCCAGAATCTCATAGACAATTTCAGTGTTCCGGCCAAAATGCCGCAGATAGCCGTCTCGGTGGATATGCTGGACACCGGCATCGACGTGCCCGAAATCCTCAACCTGGTCTTCTTCAAGAAGGTCAAGTCCAAGATTAAGTTCTGGCAGATGGTTGGCCGTGGCACCCGCAAATGCGAGGACGTCTTCGGTGAAGGCATTGACAAACAGTTCTTCTTCATCTTTGACTGGTGCGGCAACATCGAATATTTCAGCCAAACGCCCAATGGAAGTGACCCTGTTCCTACCCAGTCCCTGACAGAGCGTCTGTTCGACCTTCGAGTAGATCTGGTCGCTGTCCTGCAGCACGCCACGTACCAGACCGACGCCTTTGCCAAGGGCCTCCACGATGAACTGAAGGACATTCTCTGGCATCAGGTCAAGGAACTCAACTTCGAAAGCATCTCCGTCCGGAAGGCCGGTGAAGTTGTAGATAAGTTCCAGAAGAAGGAAAACTGGACCTATATCTCCAGCATCGACGCCATAGACCTCAAGGAGAAAGTTGCGCCCATTTTGGTCCGCCACTTGGCGGACAATGCCGCTCTACGCTTCGATATACTCGTACTCAACATCCAGCTCTCTCTGGTAGATGAGGAAGTCAAGGGCACCAAGAGCAAGAACAAAGTCTGCCAGATTGCACAGTCCCTGCAGGAGAAAGCGTCCATCCCTCAGGTGGCCGCCAAGCTGCCGCTCATCAACGAGGTAGCAGATCCTGCCAACATGAAAAACATCACCCTGGAGCGTCTGGAGTTCATTCGAAACGAAATGCGTGACCTGGTGCAATTCATCTTTGCAGAAAAGGGGAAGAAGTTCACCCTCAATATTGGGGACATCGTGGAAGATGACGGTACGGCCGTTGGCCCGCAGCTCACCGTTTCATACCGGCAGCGCGTGATGGACTGGCTCAAGAACAATCGTGACCTGCCGGTCCTGAAGAAACTCTTCTCCCTAGAGCAGCTTACCCACGCCGACATCATCCAGCTGGAGACCATCTGCTGGCGGGACCTGGGCACCAAGGAGGAATACCAGACCTACGTCCGTGGTTGTAAGATGCTCTGCGGTGACATTGTGGCCGCCTTCATCCGCTCCATCATTGGTATTGACCGTGAGAAAGCCTCCCAGCGCTACGCCGACTTCCTCACCGATACCGCCCTCAACCCAGACCAGGAAGAATACCTCAAGACCATCATCTCCTATGTGTGCGAGAATGGTGACATTACTTCAAACGACCTCATCAACGTCGAGCCTTTCAGCGGCTACGACTGGCTGGGCGTCTTCGGTCCCCAGGCTCAGGGCGTCGGGAAATTTGTGGGTTATTTGCACAATGTGATCGTGGCGTAAACCTGTGCAGATATACTGCACACGTAATATCTACCTTTGTACCGTCAACAGAAAACATCCCTGTTGGCGGTACTGCTTTATGTCCATCATTCTCTACATCCTCTGCGCGATTGCGTTCATCCCCGAAGTTCTCAGCGAGAAGCGCTAAGTCTATATTGTTTCACCTTATATCTTTTCCTATGCGTAGATTCATTCTTTCTTGCATCCTGATCCTTTCTGCGTTCGTTGCTTTTGGCCAGAACAGAGGCTTCGAGAAAGCCGTCGAGGCCACCGGCGGCATCGGCCTTGACAAGTACCAGAAGTTCTCCTTCGGTGTGAACTTCGTCGGCGGCTACCGCATCAACGACTACTTCTTTGTCGGCGCAGGAGCGGGCTACGAGTACCTCGATGGGCTCTATTACGCCAGCTACGAGTATCACAGCGGAGCTGGTAACTCTTACCATGGCACCAGCAATGATGTCCGCAACAACATCAAGGTCTTTGGTCGCCTGAAGGCCAATCTCACCGCAACCAAGGTTTCGCCGTTCTTTGCCGTGGATCTGGGCGCCAACTTCGGTCTCAGCTCCAACGAGATCAAGATGGCCAACGGCTTCTACTTTGAGCCTGGCTTCGGTTGCGACTTCGCTATCAGCCCCAAGCAGTCCATCTACCTGATGCTTGCCTACAATGGCATCGGCTACGACTACGAGGCCTTTGATACAACCCTCGGCAGCGCAGGCCACGAGATGCGTCACGCCCTTGCCGGCAAGTTCGCCATCCATCTGGGTTTCAGGTTCTGACCTTGTTGCTTTTTCCCACGCCCGCTTCGGCGGGTGTGGAGATTATTAGCTAACTTTGTAACGCTGAGCCATTTGTTATGATAGTCCCATCAATGTCCCATCTTGAGATCTGCGACGCCTTGTTTGCTGACCGCCCAAAACTGCAAATCAAGGCGAATTCGCTCATCCCCAAGGTGGCAAAGCAATTCAAGAAAGAACGCAAGTTCCCTGCATGGAAATGGGCCGAGTACACACACCAGCAGAGCCAAAACCGGTATTTGATTTCATTCTACGCACCAACTCCAGCATTTACAGATAAACCGGAAATTCATTT
>SAMEA3663028__coassemble_218_pt1 | contig 25433 bp, 19 predicted proteins | sample SAMEA3663028__metabat2_high_PE_014 | metagenome-assembled genome bin SAMEA3663028 (sample SAMEA3663028) | pig gut metagenome | biome: pig gut; feature: pig-associated habitat; material: faeces | place: France | collected 2012 | reverse complement strand
TTGAAATTCTTTCTGTTCTTACCCATTATATCAGTTTTTGTATTCTTTGTCTCCCAAAATTTCCCTCAGCAACAGAGGCTCGTTTGTGGTAATCACATCCACGCCCATTTCGATGAAATTGCGCATATCCTTGGCCTTGTTGACAGTCCAGACATTTACGCTCATCCCCAGGTCGTGCGCTTCCTTAACCCACTCCGGATGCTCGTAGAGCACCTTGTATTTGTAGTCTATGCCGTTGATTCCGGCCTTGGCAAGATCGGCAGGTGCGATGTCACCGTTGAGATACTGGTTGGTAAATGCAGGCGCGAGCTTTGCCACAGTCTTGCAGCTGCAGTAGCTGAAGGAGATGAAAGCAACCCTGGACGGGTCCCAAAGTCCGTGTTTGCGAATTTTCTTAATTGCCTTGCGTACAAGAGCCTTGTCCCTCTTGTCCGAGCCCTGTGACTTGAATTCCACGACAAGCACGGTCTTTGGCGCCTTTTCAGCCTGGGTGAGATACTCGTCGAAAGTAGGTCGCTTCTCGCCGTTGGCCAGCAGATGGGAGGAGAGCTCGGAGTAAGTGTGCTCCGCTATCACCAGTCCGTCTATGTCGTGGTCGTGATTTACTATGATTTCCCCGTCGGATGTGAGGTGGATGTCACATTCACTACCCCAGAAGGAGTTCTCCTGTGCAAGTGTGAGACTTGCGATACTGTTCTGGCTGTTTACAGCCTGCTCGCATTTCCAAAAACCCCTATGAGCAGCGATGGCTATCTGCCCGTTGTGGCCGGTTTCAGGAAAAGAAGACGACAGCACGGACAGAGCCGCGCAAATTGCTATTAGTTTCTTCATTTTTTTCGTGGCTATGAGGACACGAAATTAGCACTTTAGCGCATAAAACGCAAATAATTGCGCAAAAAGTTACATTTTTTGTCCAAAGTGTAAAAAGCCCCTCAGAAGCGGTTCTGAGGGGCTTTGGGATATGCAAGAGGATACTTACTCGACGCAGTTAAGCATAAGCGACTGATTACCAATTGCAAGACGGAACTCTCCCGGTTCGAGGGTCCATTCGAGGTCGTGGCCTACGAAGGCGAGCTCCTCAGCCTTGAGCTCGAATACAACCGTCTTGGTTTCGCCAGGCTGCAGCTCAATCTTGGTGAAGTTGCGAAGGCGCCTTGCCTCAGGGGTGACGCTCGCGGTGAGGTCGGAGCTGAACAGCAGCACTGGCTCCATGCCGGCACGCTTTCCGGTGTTGGTTACATCGACGCTTATCCTGAGCACATCTCCGGCCTTGAAATCCTTCCTGTCAACCTTAATATTGGAGTACTCGAAGGTGGTGTAGCTCAGACCGTGTCCGAATGACCACTGGGACTCGATATTGGCGTCGTAATTGTAGAGGCCTCCCATCGTGGTTCTGTTCTCGGAGAGCTTGTAGTCGTAAGTGTTGAGCCTGTTGGTGTACTTAGGGTAGGTGAATGGAAGCTTGGCGCTGAAGTTCTCCTCTCCGCAAAGCAGGGCAGCGAGTGCATCACCGCCGTAGTTGCCCGGAAGGATGACATCCACAACTGCCTTTGCAAGAGGCTCGATTTCGCGCACAATGCGAGGGCGTCCCTCATTGAGGACGAGCACTACAGGCTTGCCTGTCTTGGCAAGGGCCTGCACCATCTCTATCTGGTTGCGGGAAATGGTGAGCTCGTTGATATTGCCGACGGTCTCGCAGTAGGTATTCTCTCCTATGCAGGCTACAATCACATCACAGCCAACGCTGGCAGCGATGGCCTTTGCCATATTTCCCTTCTTCTCTGCCTGGAAGTCTCCCGCCGGGTCGTACTCAAGCACAGGAACATAGGTCACCTTGGCGAACTTCTGCTCAAGGGCTTCGCGGATGGTGTTGTACTGTCCTGTGAACTGAGGATCATTGGCGGCATCTCCCTGCCAGCTGTAGTTCCAGCCGCCGCCCAGAGGACGCATCACATCGGCATTAGGACCTACGAGCAGGATGCGGGTGTCCTTGCTGAGAGGAAGGATATTGTCGTCATTCTTGAGGAGCACTTCGCTCTCGACGGCTGCATTGTAGGCAATCTGGCGAAACTCCTCGCAGGCGAACTTGGAGAAGTCGCCCCTCTGGCCGTAAGGGTCGTCGAAGAGGCCGAGGCGGAACTTCACGCGAAGGACGCGGCGGCAGGCGTCGTCGATGCGGCTCATAGGCACCCTTCCTTCCTCAACGAGTTCGCGCAGAAGGTCGAAGGCGGTGCAGTCGTAAGGCTCCATAATCATATCCACACCCGCGTTGATGGCCATGCAGAGGGCGTCCTTGTAGCTTGCTGCCACGTGGTCCCTCTCCCAGAGGTTGCGGATGTCTGCCCAGTCGGTCACTATCATTCCGTCCCAGCCGGTTGATTCCTTGGCCCAGCCGGTGAGGAGCTCCTTGCTGGCGTGGAGCATTTCTCCGTCATTGGAAGAAGAGTTGACCATAAGGGTGAGCGCGCCGGCCTCGATGCAGGCCTTGAAAGGCACGAAATATTTCTCTTTAAGTTCGCGCTTGGAAACCATCGCAGGAGTGCGGTCCTGACCGGAAACCGAGGCACCATAGGCCATGAAATGCTTGATGGAGACGGCCACGTGCTCTCCGTCGATATGGTTAGGGTCCGGACCCTGAAGGCCGAGGGTCTGCTGCACTCCCATACGGGCCTGCACATAAGGGTCCTCGCCGTAGCTTTCCCACATACGCGGCCAGCACTGATTCCGGCTCAGGTCGAGGGTTGGAGTGAATACCCAAGGCACATTGCAGGCCCTGGTCTCATAGGCGCAGATGCGTCCCATCTCATAGGCGAGCCGGTCGTTGAATGAAGCAGCGAGAGTGAGCTCCTGCGGGAAAAGGATGGCGCCGGTGGTATATGACGCTCCGTGAATCTGGTCCAGACCGTAAAGGCAAGGGATGCCGGTTTCCTCAAGGGAAATCTGCTGGATTTTGCCTATGAACTCACGGTAAACCTCAGGAGTGGAGGCAGTGCCGTGAAGAGTGTTGAGAATGGATCCTACCTTGTACTTGCGAAGCACTACATCGGCAGCAGGCGAAAGCTCGGTAGAGCCCGGAAGCAGAATGATGTCGGCATTGATTTGGCCCATCTGGCCGATTTTCTCGACAAGGGTGAGATTCTTCATTACGGAATCGATTCTACGCTCGATTTCCCTGTCCTGAGGGATGGCCCTCGTAGTTGCCGCCTTGGGGCAGCAGGCTCCGGCAAGAAGGATGGTGCCGAAGAGCAGTGCGAATGCTTTTTTCATATCGTCTTTTCTCTAGTGAATATTTCTTTGAGGAAACGCCCGGTTACGGACGCCTGGTCTTGTGCAATCTGTTCGGGAGTGCCGGTGGAAATCACGAGTCCTCCCCTGCGACCCCCTTCGGGGCCCATATCTATGAGGTAGTCCACGCTCTTGAGCACATCCAGATTGTGTTCTATGATGATTACCGTATTGCCCTGGTCCACAAGCCTCTGGAGCACACCCATCAGGGTTTTGATATCTTCGGAGTGGAGGCCGGTAGTCGGCTCGTCAAGCATATAGAGGGTGTTGCCGGTTGCCTTGCGGAATAGCTCCGCCGCGAGCTTCATCCTCTGGCTCTCGCCTCCGGAAAGGGTGACACAGGACTGGCCGAGATGTATGTACCCAAGGCCCACATCCAGCAGGGCCTTCAGTTTCGGAGCGATTTTGGGATGGGTTTTGAAGAATTCGTAAGCTTCCTCCACCGACATCTCCAACACATCGTTTATGTTTTTGCCCTTGTAGCGCACTGCAAGGGTGTCTTCCTTGTATCTTTTGCCTCCGCACACATCACACTGGACATTTACGGAAGGCAGGAAATTCATTTCTATCACCTTGATGCCGGCGCCCTTGCACTCTTCGCAGCGGCCGCCCTCCACATTGAAGGAGAAGCGCCCCGCCTTGAAGCCGCGCACCTTCGCATCCTGGGTCTGCTCAAAGAGTGCGCGTATGTCGCTCCATACGCCTGTGAAAGTGGCAGGGTTGGAGCGCGGGGTGCGGCCGATGGGGCTCTGGTCCACTTCCACGACCTTGTCTATGTTTTCTATGCCTGTGAGTTCATCATAAGGCAATGGTTTCTGGGCAAGATGATAGAATTTCCCCTTGAGTATAGGCATCAGGGTTTCGTTGATGAGGGTGGACTTGCCGCTGCCGGACACTCCGCTGATGCCAATCAGGCACCCCAGAGGGAAATCCACATCTATGTTTTTGAGGTTGTTGCCCCGGGCTCCGCGAAGTGAGAGCAGCTTGCCGCTGCCCGGGCGGCGCTGAGTCGGGGTTTCCACTGCGCTGACGAGCTTTCTCGCAGGGCCGCAGTAGCATAGCTCTCCACCCTTCTCCCCCGCTCCGGGGCCTATATCCACTATCCAATCCGCCTCAAGCATAGTCTCCTCATCGTGCTCCACGACGATTACGGTGTTGCCCTCGTCGCGCAGCTTCTTGATTGAGGCGAGCAGTTTGCGGTTGTCTTTCTGGTGCAATCCTATGGACGGCTCATCGAGTATATATATCACATTTACCAGCTTGGAGCCTATCTGGGTGGCAAGGCGTATGCGCTGGCTCTCGCCGCCGGACAGAGTTGCGGTAGGACGGTCGAGGGTGAGGTAATCGAGCCCCACATCCAGCAGGAACTGCACCCTGTCGGTGAGCTCTTTGAGCACATCGTGGGCAACGGCCGCAGCCTTGCCGCTGAGTTTGCCTTCAAGCGAGCCGAGCCAACGGGACAGCTCGGTCATCTCCATTGCGCTTACTTCCGAGATGGTTTTGCCGTCTATGCGGAAGCAGTTGGTCTCTTCGCGAAGGCGGGTGCCGTGACAGACGGGACATACCACCTTCTCATCTATGTCATCCACCACTCCCGGCCAGGTAACCATCTCTGTCTGAAGTCCTTCGCCTATACGGAAATAATCATCCGAGCCGAAGACCAGAAGGCTCACGGCCTCGTCCGGCAGTTCCTCTATCGGATCGTAAAGGGAGAATCCGAGCTTTCGGGCTATGGCGCGGACTATTTCGAACTTGCGGGTCTGGCGGAGCTTGCCCAGAGGCACTATGCCGCCGTCCGCTAAACTTTTGCTGCGGTCGGGGATGATTGTGTTCATGTCGACATCCACTATCATCCCGAGGCCCTTGCAGTGAGGGCAGTAGCCTTCAGGGGAATTGAAGGAGAAGCTGTGCGGAGCAGGGTCGCGCAGGGACACTCCGCTTTCCGGATCTATCAGATGCTTTGAGAAATGCCTCAGCTCCCCTGTTTCGAAGTCAAGCACAGCCACTGAGCCCTTTCCAACGCCCAGGGCATTGGAGACTGAATTGCGCACCCTCAGGGTGTCCCCCTCTTCGGGTTTGAGCTTATCTACGACCAGCTCGATGAAATGGTTTTTGTAGCGGTCAAGCTGGTCGACCTCGGCGAGTTCGCATATTTCACCGTCAATTCGGATTTGGGTGTATCCCTTGCGGCGCATAGTGTCGAAGAGCTCGCGGTAGTGGCCCTTTCGGCCCCTTACCAGGGGAGCGAGAAGCAGGCATTTGCGGCCTTCGTATTCGCGCAGAATGAGTTCTACGATTTTGTCGTCGGTGTAGCGGACCATCTCCTTGCCCGTAACGGGAGAGTAGGCGGTGGATGCGCGGGCGAAGAGCAGGCGCAGGAAATCCGAGATTTCGGTAATGGTGCCGACTGTGGAACGCGGGTTGGTGCCCGTGGTTTTCTGTTCTATTGCAATGATGGGGCTGAGCCCTTCTATGCTTTCGACCTTGGGCTTTTCGAGTATTCCTATGAAATGCTTGGCATAGGGGGACAGGGTGTTGAGATAGCGCCTCTGCCCTTCGGCGTAGATGGTGTCGAAGGCGAGAGATGATTTGCCGCTGCCGCTCAACCCGGTGATAACCGTGAACTTGTGACGCGGGATGTCCACGTCAATACCCTTGAGATTATGAGCTGCGGCTCCCCTGATTTTGATGTACTCCATAGCGCTCCTCACAAAGAGCCCCAAAGTTAACTATTTTTGGAATACTCTCACATAGTCAACTTCCATAGCAGTAGGAAGGCAGCTTTCGTCAACACCCCACATTCCGCCCCAGCTTCCGCCCCACGCCACATTGAGTATGATGTAGAATGGATTGTCGAAAGGCCAGTAGGAATAGCCCTTCCCTGTGTTGTTGTAAGTCAGAATGGCTTTGCCGTCCTGATAGAATCTTATGAATTCCGGGGTCCATTCCATTGCATAGACGTGAAACTGTGTCTGTGCGGTGGAAATGTATTTCTCCGAATGTTCGATTGATGTTCCTCCGTTGTTGTAGGCAAGGCAGTGAACTGTGGCGCTGCAGTAGTTGGGATTGCAGCCCACCTCTTCCATAATGTCCAATTCTCCGTCCTTAGGCCAGGCGGTGAAGTTTGCAGGCATCATCCAGAAAGCCGGCCAGGTGCCTTTTCCTGCAGGCAGCTTGAGGCTGGCCTCGAACCATCCGTATGTCCAGCTCTTGCGCGTGTTCAGACGCACGGAACGCACCTTGCCGTCAATTTTCTTTGCCCATACCTTAAGGGTGCCGTCGCTGACATCGGCAATATTGGTGTTCTTGTAGCTTCCCGCTACATAATCCTGGAGCTCATTGTTGCCCCAGCCTCCGTCGCCGGTCTGGTACTTCCACCAGGCCGAGTTAGGCAGTCCTTCATAGTCAAATTCGTCGTGCCACACGAGAGTGTAGCCTTCCGGGGTCTGTATTCCCACTTCCTCCTCGCTGAGGCCGGGTTGGCGGACCGGAAGATAGGCGCGGGTTTCCGCACAGTTGATGACTATATTCCCCTTCCTTTCAGAGGTGGTGGAATTGGCCTTGACCTTGACGGTGAAAGTACCTTCCGTACCGGAGCAGTAAGGGGGCTCTACGCTCACGATTCCATCCATATCCCCTATCAGGGAAAAACCAGCCTGGGAGGATGTAGCATAAAAGGTCTTTTCGCCTCCGGCCTGGTCGAAAACCAGACTGTCCGGAGCGTAGGCAAGGCTTATTCGGGGTGTATCTGCCAGCTGCGGGGTGCAGGTGGAAATCAGAAACATTAAAGGAAGAATCAAAGCGTATGCATGCATAATTAATACAATTTAAAAAAAAGGGCGGGTCTTTCGTTTCCCGCCCTTGGGATTCAACTCTACTTGTGCTCCTGGAAGCAGAAGTCTTTAACTGTAACGCTTGCTCCTGCAGGGGTGCGTCCGAGGTCGATGAAGAGAGTGAGAGCCTCGTAGTCCACGTCAGCCTGGAGGTTTGCGATGGTAATCTCACGAGGAGTGTCCTTGGTAGCGAAGAGCTTTCTGTAGTAGCACAATTGGTGTGCAGTGTCTTCTCCGAGCTTTGCGAGCTTGACTGTGAACCAGGTATCCTCTGTAGAGACTACCACGCAGTGGAAGTCGTACTTCTTGGCTGCAGAAACAGGGATGTTGGTTGCGAACTGGTTCTGTCCCTGCCACTCGGCTCCGCCGATTCCCTCAGGAATGACTACCTGATACTCGCTGTACTCCTTAACCCACTTGTAATCTGCGGTAAGAGTTCCAGCCCAGTCTGCGGCTGAGTACCAGTTCTTCATCTCGATAGTGGCGGTGTTCCAGAGGTTGCTAGCACCTGCGATGTCGATATTGCAGTTGGTGTCGGCGATTTCATCCTCCTTCGGTCCCTCAGGAATTACAGGGTCCTTGTCCGGAGCATTGGTTCCGTCATCGTTTGCGTGATCCTTGAGGGTGATGCGGTAGATGGTAACCTCAGTGCCGTCAGTGCAGTAACCGAAGTCGAGAACGAGCTTGGTTGCAGCGGCATCGATACCAGGAAGGTTCTTTACATAGAAGACATTGTTGCCCTCAACGAGATCCTGCTGCTCAACAAAGAGGAAGTTGTCGTCGCTGGTGGTGTCTGTGAGCTTGAAGGTAACTCCACCCACTGCCTTGTTGGTAGTTACGAGCACGGACATGTCGTAGTTGCATGCTGCGGAGAGGGCCACGGCACCTGTAGGAACGAGGTGAACCTGAGCCTGCCACTGCTGGTAGCAACCCTTCTCAAAAGTAATGTTGTAGGAACCTGCTCCGAAGTTGATTGGGAGAGGAGTCTCCGCACCCCAGTTAGGATCCGGGTTGTAGTAGGTATAACTGTTTGACATTCCGGCATCTTCACCTTTCTTCCAGATGTTGTACTCTGAATTGTAGTCATAGCCGTTGAAGCCGGTGGTTTCGATCTTCACTTCAAAATCAGCCTCGGTGTAGTCCTTGGACTGGCCAGCTGCATTGCTGACATACATACGAACCTTGAACTGTCCGCCTTCGAGGAAGGTCTTTGTGAACGGATTGCCGGAACCTGCGAACACGAAGTCTCCGGATTCGTTGGTTTCCCAGATCGGAATAAGTCCGGATACGCCAGCAGGCAGGGCAAAGGTAACGGAAGCACCGTCAACTGTGACAACAGGGACGATTCCGGCTGCTGAAGGAAGCTCAGGCTTTGAGTCTTCAACTGGATTGCAGGCCATCATAAGCGCTGCAATTCCAAGAATTGAGAAAAACTTTTTCATTGGATTTGTTTATAAAATGTTAATAATTGTTCTGTACAAGTGTGCCTTGAGCGGCATCGATTTCGCTCTGAGGGATTGGCAGATACTTCTTTGACTCGCTCCAGCTGTTGGTGCGGTAGCCGAACTCGTCAGGGACAAGCACCGTTGATGCAAGGCCCCAGCGGATGAGGTCCCAATAACGCTTGCCTTCACCCACAAACTCGAGTGCACGCTCCTTCTGTATGTTCTCAAGAGTAGCCTCAACGGTGTCGCTCAGGCCTGCACGGTTGTGAACGAGGTTGAGCCAGGTCTTGGCGCTTGCAGGGTCGCTCTGAAGAGCAAGCTCGGCTGCGTTAAGGAGAGTCTCGGCATAACGGTAGATGCGGTAGTTGTTGCCGAAGCGCATGTCCGGTGCACCATCTCCCGTAGCATAGTCAGCCTGACTGCCCTGATACTTCTCAAGGAAGTAGCCGGTGTCCTGGTAGCGGGGTTCGTAAGCGTTGACAGTCGCATTGTAGCAGGTGGCATCGCGGCGCACGTCGCCGGCAGCATACATGTCGTAAGTGGATTTGCGTACCGGAGCAAAGCCCCAGCCGGCCTTGTGGTCGTCGCTGCCCTCGGTCATTACGTAAGGGCCGATGAGCTGGCAGAGAATGGTGCCGCCGGCACCGAGAGGATTGTCGTAGGAGCGCACCTGTCCGTCAGCCCTGTAGGTGATTTCGAAGATGCTTTCCTGGCACCACTCGCCCTCACGTTTGAAGAGGGTGGTGTAGTCGCTCAGATCGTAGCCGGGATCGTTGATGATTTCTTTCATATAGCCGAGCGCCGTGCCGTAGCGGGCCTCGTCCTTCTGGTACATCACGATTTCGGCATAGAGCATATAGGCAAAGGCCTTGGTCAGATAGCCGGCCTTGTTGTCCGGCTGCCTCATTGGCAGTGCATCAAGGGCAATGGCGGCCTCAAGGTCTGCAATCATCTTGGAATAAACGGCATCGGCCTTGAGCTGCTCTCCGATAAACGGAGCGGTAAGGTTCTGCTCGTAGTAAACCACATTGCCCCAGAATTTCCAGAGCCAGCTGTAGTAGTAAACGCGAAGCAGTCTTCCCTGCTCTTCCACAGCCTTTGCAGTCTCCTCCGAAAGGCCTTCTGTCCATCCGAGGTAGGTCAGGAGGTCATTGCACCTCTTGACTCCCGAGTAAGCCGTTGACCATATGCCTTTCATTGTCTGCTCGGAGGTGGCCTCGTAGTTCATCATCATGTGCCAGAACTGGTTGTCGGTCTTGTCATTTCCACCAACCCAGATCTGGTCGGCCATAATGTCGCTCATTATCATGAGAGGATTGTACTGGGAACCGTTCCAGTCAGTCCAGTGCAGAGGAGCATAGGCAGCTACCAGCGCTTCCTGCAGGTGAGGCTCAGTGGTGAAGTAGTCCTCGATAGGAGCGGCAGTAGGGTTGTCCACTGTCAGGAATCCGTCTCCGCAGGAAGAAGCTGCGCCGAGGATGCCCGCAAATGCGATAACGGAAAGTATTCTATTGTGTTTCATATGCTTTTCCTCCAATTATTAGAATGCAACACTGATTCCGGCAGTGAAAGTTCGTGCCTGAGGGTAAACGCCGTAGTCGATTCCCAGAGAAGTGCCGCCGGATGCGATTTCAGGGTCGAATCCGTGGTATCCGGTAAGGGTCAGAAGGTTCTCGGCTGCAAGATAAACTCTTACATTGGAGAGCAGGACATTGCGAACCAGGGACTCCGGAAGAGTGTAACCGATTTGAACGTTCTTGATTCGGGCGTAGGAGCCGTCATAGACATAGAGGTCTGAAGAAACCCAGTTTACAGTGTCTCCGAGCACGAACCTAGGGTACTTGTCGGATGAGCCTTCGCCGGTCCACCTGCCAAGCATGTAGGCAGGAAGGTTGACTGACTTGATGTCGGTGCGGCGGGTGCAGTCGAATACCTGCACACCTGCAACGCCCTGAATCAGCATAGAGAAGTCGAAGCCCTTCCAGCTTGCCTGCAGATTGAGTCCGTAGGTCCAGTCAGGTGTTCCCTTTCCTATGTACTGACGGTCGGAATCATCGATTTTTCCGTCGTTGTTGGCATCCACGAAGCGCACGTCACCAGGCTTTGCCTTAGGCTGAATCTGCTTCTGCTCTCCGGTCTTCGGGTCAGTCCAGAGGTAGTTGGCGATTTCACCATAGCTCTGGAAGACGCCGTCGGTCTTGAGTCCGTAGAAGAATGGGAAAGGATAGCCGTTTTCGGCACGGCTGATGGTGCCTGTGCCCTGGAAGCTGTCGTAGTTGGCCCAACCCGTGTCGTTACCGTACTCGATGAGCAGGTTCCTGAGGTAGGTGAGGTTGCCTCCGACACGGAAGTTCCAGTCGCCTGCGCTGAACTTGTAGCCCAGTTCGAGCTCGATACCGCGGTTGCTCATGATTCCGACATTGCCCATAGGCTTGTTCTCACCCACATAGGATGGGATAGGCTGAGTCATAAGCATTCCCTCAGTCCTCTTGCTGTACCAGTCGATGGTGGCAGTGAGCTTGTTATTGAAGAAGCCGAGATCTACGCCGAGGTCTGTCTGGACTGATGTCTCCCAGCACAGGTTAGGGTTGGCAAGACCGCTGGACTTCACGCCTATTGCCTCGGCCTCGTCGGTGCCGAAGAAGTAGTTGTTGTTACCTTCGGTAAGGACGGTGTACATGAAGTTACCTATGTTCTCATTACCGTTCTGACCCCAGGAAGCGCGGAGCTTGGCATTGCTGAGCTCAGGGATGAGGCCCTGCATGAACTCCTCCTTGTAAAGGTTCCAACCAAGGGAAACGGATGGGAAGGTTGCCCAGTGGTTGTTGGAGCCGAAGCGGCTGGAGCCGTCACGACGAACGGTAAGCTCTGCCATGTAGCGCTCTGCGTAGTTGTAGCTCAGGCGGGCGAAGTAGGAAGCAAGGCGGGTCTCTACATACGGAGCGCCCCAACCGTTGCGGTCGCCGTCAGCCTGAAGGCCGTCAGTGTAGTCGATATATGGCTTGTCCAGATCCTTGAGGAACTTGGCTGATGCTCCGAGATACTGTCCGCTGGAAGCCTTGGCCGACTGTCCGAGCAGGGCGGAGATGCTGTGATCCCCGAAGGTCCTGGACCAGGTGAGGACGTTCTCAACCTGCCATACAAGGCTGTGGCTTGCAGATGCCGATGCGGAGGATTCAGTCACCTGGTTGCTGCTGCTCAGGTAGTAAGGGAAAGCGTAGCTGTTGTCTCCCCAGAAGGAAAGATCCAGACCCAGGGAGGAGCGGAGCTTGAGGTTTTCGATAATCTGAAGTTCCCCGCTGAAACCGCCCACAAACTTGTGGGACCAGCCCTTTGCTCCCGGAAGCGAGAGCGCTGCAATCGGGTTCACCATCTCATTGTAGCTTCCTCCCGGGATGGTGTACATCCTTCCGTTCTCATCGTAAAGCATTTTGGAAGCACCGTAGGTGGCTATCTGAGCCTCAGCCTCTTCGTCGGTGCAGGTAACATTGAGAATAGGAGAAAGAGCCACGGCGGAGCCCAGAGGCGAGCCCCAGGTGGAGTTGGCAGTCACTCCCGTACTGGTGATATATGCATAGGAGAGATTGCTGCCGAGGGTGAATTTGTTGAGGAAATCACGCTCTTTGGTCTTGTCCATCACCTCGTAGGTGGTGTTGCTGCGCAGGGTGAGGCGGTCGTAGTTGGAACGTCCGTAGTTTCCTCCGACTATACCGTCCTGGCTGATGTAGCCAAGTGAGAGATAGTAGTTGACCTTGTCGGAAGCGCCGCTGACGCTGAGCTCATGCTGATACTGTGGAGCATTGTAATTGAAAAGCTCAGCCTGCCAGTCCGTACCCTCGCCGTAGGCGGTAGGGTCCCTGTAGATAGGAGCCATTCCGGCATTCATCGAGCCCTCATTCATCATTGTGGCATACTGGCTGGCGTTGAGCACATCAAGCTTCTTCCAAGGGCTTGAGAGTCCATAGGAGAAATCATAGTTTTCCCTGGCATCACCCTTCGCGCCTTTTTTGGTGGTCACGAGGATTACACCGTTGGCCGCACGTGCACCATAGACCGCACCTGATGCCGCATCCTTGAGCACTTCGATAGACTCGATGTCGGCAGGGTTGAGGTAGTCGAAGCCGCCTTCAATAGGCATTCCGTCGACTATGTACAAAGGGTCGGAGTTGTTGATGGTGCCGGTACCGCGGATGCGGATGCGGGATGCTGCGCCAGGCTGACCTGAAGAAGAAGTCACATTGACACCGGCGGCAAGGCCCTTGAGGGCATTGTCCACACGCACCGGGGCTGCCTTTCCGAGATCGTCGGAAGAGACTTTGGCAATGGACGCCGTCACCACGCTCTTCTTCTGCACTCCGTAACCTACGACTACTACGTCGTCGAGCAGAATGGTGTCCTCCTCGAGGACTACCAGAGCGCAATCGGAAGCGCTGACAGTTTTGCTTACATAACCGATGGAGGAGACTTCAAGAAGGTCTGATGACTTGACTCCTGCCAGTTCCCAATTACCATCGAGGTCCGTCATGGTTCCGTTGGACGTGCCTTGTACAAGCACTGCCGCTCCGATAATCGGAACGCCTCCGGTATCGAGGACCTGTCCTTTCACCTGCTGGGCAAAAGCCGGAGCCATGCCCAGAACTCCAGTCACGAAAACCAGAGCGATTCTGTTGAATAGGTTCTTCATTTTTAAAAAATTTACATAATTTGTAATGCAAATTTAATTGATTTTATAATCCTTCCGCGCTTTAAAAAATCCGTCGCACCAAATTAGTGGACGGATTAAAAATAACTGATTGATAATCAGCGGTGATTTAAAGAAAAAAGTGGACTAATAATTGTGCCCGATTTCCTTTACAAGGGTCTCGAAATCGTCTTTTCCGGAAAGCGCGGCCGCCTTGGTTTGCGCCCTGTAGTTGTAGATGGTATTAACCGAATACCTGAGCAGGGATGCGATGTGTGAAGACTGGTCGATGCCGAGGCGTATGAGCGCGAAGATACGGAGCTGGGTGTTGAGCAGTTCTCCTTCCTTTAATTCCACATGGGCCTCAGGTACGAGCAATTCGTTGAATTCGCTGACGAAGTTCGGGTACAGATGGATAAAGGCATTGTCGAAGGCCCTGTAGAAATCCTTCAGTTCATCTTCCATCTGGGAGCGGGAAAGGAAATGCCGCAATTTGTCCAGATAACCGGAACTCATTGAGAGAAAGAGCGCAAGATACTCCTCCTTGGCGGCACTTGCTTCGGAGAGTTCGTCGATTGCCTTTCGCAGACGCTTGTGGTAGGAAAAAATGTAGAAAATGACAAGCAGCAATCCGGCAGCTAGAACGGATATGATGATTATCAGAACGGTAAGCCGTTTTTCGGTAGCCATTCTGCGCTGCGAATAGGCGGATTCGATTTTTGGAAGGTTCTGGGCAATCTGGAAAGGCCTCAGCTTGGCGTTATAGAACAGGGCGTCGTCAAGAGCAAGCTGGGTGTAGTGGAAAGAGCGGTCGATGTCATCTTCCACATTCAGCAGATTGAGAGCAAGGCTGTAGAGGGAAGCATTGTCCTTGGTGGCAGTCTTTATGTCCGCGATGGCGGACTCGATGTACCAGTGCCTCTCCCCCATCAGGTCACCCCGGAAGTAGCATATGGTGCCGCGATAATAGGAGACAATTGCATATTCGTGGGAGTCGGACGGCAAGCCGGAGAGCATCTTGGCGGCAATCGAGTCAGCGGCTTCATACTGGCGGTCATCGATGTGGTTGAGCATATGCATCAAACCGTGCTTGAAATCGTCCTCATCCGTCAGCTCCATAACCTTCTGCCGGGCACGATAGGCCTCCTCCAGCAAAGCGGGATCGCTGTCGGGAAGGTAATACTTGTAATAATCCCTGCAGAAATGCTGGCGGTATTCGTAGTATTCCACCAGTTGCTCATGGGTGAGACTGGAAATGTCAATGCTATCGGAGCAGGACATGGATGAGTCATAGAGCCCGGCGATGCTGTAAAGCATGGCCTTGTGCAGCATGACTTCGGACATCCAGTCCTCCCGACCGGAAGAGATGGCTATTTCCTCCTGACGGTTCAGTGCGGCGAGCGCACTTTCGAAGCGAAAACTGTAATTGAGCTCGAACAGCCGCCTGAAGCTTACGAAGCGCACGCTGTCCGGAAGCAAATGGTCGGAAATCAGTGTACTTTCAACGCTTCGGATAAGGTTCTCGTGGGCGGATACATAGCTCTTATTCTCTTTCAGCACGGCATCCAGCCTTTCCAATTCCTGATCGGAAGGCCTCAGGCAGCTCGAAAGGAGAACCATCAGAGCTGCGGCATACAGGAGAGGATTCTTCATCAGAGCGCAAGTACTTTGGTGTTCATCCAGGCGAGTCTCTTGGTGTAGTTTTCCAGAAGCCAGTCAACCTCCGCTTTGTAGGAGCCTGTCACTTTGTAGTTCGGCCATACATAGATACCCAGAATGTTCCACCTCTCGAAGTTGCGCTCAGGGGCAGCTCCCATTATCTTCACTTCGTCCTGAATCCACTGCGGGATGGTCTGCAGCAACGGATACACCTCTTTCCAGCGCGCCTTTACCTCGCTGACGAAGTTCGGGTCCATGAAGAGGCGGTAGTACCATCCGTGGTAGCGGCCGTTGCAGCCCTGGTCCTTGATCCACCATCCTTCCCAAGGCTTGAGGCCGTCGCCGTAATAGTCGCAGTTGCCCATGGAGATGTCGAAATCCCAGACGAAATACATTTCCAGCTTGCCGTCTTTCGGGAGAGTGAGGTAGCTGCTCTTGCGCAGGTTTCCGTCAACGTTTTTGGTAAGTTCCTGGATGATGAAGTAGTCTATGAAGGAGGCCTTGTCGATGTACTGGCTGTACACCTTGGTGAATTCCTTGTTCCAGAGAGCCGTTTCGAAGTCCCTGAAGAACTGCTTTGCGAAGTCGATCTGCTCCTGAGTCGGCTCATCCGGGTCGGAAAACATCATAGGGCAGCCGTGGTCGGTCCACCAGCAGACAATTTCGTCCTGCTGCTGTTCGATTTCAAAAAGTATGTCTCCGGCATCGACATCTATGTTCACACGCTCGGATGAGACTTTCTTGTGCTCGCAGAAAGTGTATACTCCGTCATATCTTCCGTTCAGATATACTTCCACCGGGACCATCTTCGGGGTCCAGCTGAAGCCGAGCCTGCGGGAGATTTCCATTGCGGTGAGGTTGCGCACAAGGGATTTGTCGCAGTAGTTGGCAAGCAGGCACCACTCTTTGTCGCTGGACATGTCAAAGAGGCGTGCCTTTTCGTCGAGTTTGATTTTGTAAGGCTTCTTCGGCATTCCCCAGGTGGAGTTGCCGCGGCCGCGTATGCGCATAGTGGCGCTGAACTCTTCCGTTTTCCAGAATTTGTGGTCCGGGTCCTTGATTACTATCTTTCCGGTTTTGTATTCTTCCTTGCTGTAAATGTCCTGCCTGTCGTCTGTGGTCAGATAGACCTTTGGGATTTCGCCTTCGAACCTGTTGTCGTAGAATTTGTAGACGAAGACATTGCCGTTGCTGACATAGACTCTCAGGTCAGCTCCTTCGGCGTAGGTGATGTAGAATGGGATAGCCTGAGAATCAAGCAGTTTTTCATCTTTTGGGATTTTCGTGGAGACGCCTCCCACCATCCAACAGCCTTGTGAATCGACGGCGGTGACTTTCGGACTTGCCCCGCTGACATCCTCTATGAAAATGTTCTCAAGGCTCATCGCCGCTGTAAACGGCTGGTTGGGACCTCCGTCGAAAGTCACGCGTATGCTGTCCGTGCTTACGGAGAGTTCAGAGTACCCGTACCCTGCAGCGTAGGCTGTCTGGAAACGGGAAAAGCCTTCCGGCTGCTGAGGTTTGTAGTTGTCCGCTGAGGGATCTAACTGGTCACATCCCGTCATAAGGACTGCCAGAAGTAACAGTATCTTGAAAAATTGCTTCATATATGTGGTTTCCGTTCTTTCCGGCTGCAAGGTACGAATAATTTTCCAAGCAATTGCATTTATTACAGCAAGCCTCCCATATACAGAGGAAAATATATTACACCATTCCAAGGGTTTGATATGGCACATAAATACACCATTCCAAGGGATAAATGCAAACGGCATTGGGATTATATGGGATTATAGTTGAATTTGCTAAATTTGCAGTTTCATTACCGTCTTCATTATGTGGCTGTATCTGGCATTGGGTTCCGCGTTTCTTCTTGGTCTGTATGATGTGGCCAAGAAGCAGGCCGTAAGCAAAAACGGAGTCCTGAGCGTACTGCTGCTCGCAACCGCCCTCTCTACCCTGCTGCTCAGCCCCTGCCTGTTCATTTACAAGGGCACTCTGTCAGAGCATCTTGCGCTGATGCTAAAGGCTGTGATAGTCACTACCGCATGGATTTCCGGAATGGTGGGACTGAAACTGCTGCCGATTACCACAGCCTCGATGATAAAGGCTTCGCGCCCCTTCTTCGTGGTGCTGCTTTCAATTCTGATTTTCGGAGAGCGCCTCAACTGGCAGCAATGGACCGGAGTAGGTCTTGCCCTGCTCAGCCTCACTCTGCTTTCATTGGGCAGCCGGAGCGAAAGCGGAAGTCCTTCCTACAGCAAGGGAGTGACGGCAATGGTGATTTCCGTTGTTGCCGGAGTGGGCAGCGCCCTATATGACAAAGTCATAATGAGCACCCTGCAGCTGCATCCGCTTTTCGTGCAGAGCTGGAGCAATTTCTATATAGTCATATGCCTTGCTCTTTGCATTGCGCTGCGGCTGCTTGCGGGCAGGCGCGAGAGTACTCCGCTGCGCTGGGACTGGACTCTGCTGCTGATAGCGGTGCTCATTACAGCGGCAGATATGCTATATTTTGTTGCACTGCGCCAGGAAGGTGCGCTGCTCTCCGTCATTTCGCTTCTGCGACGCTGCGCCGTAATTGTAACATTTGCCGTAGGCGCAATATTTTTCAAGGAAAAGAAAATCAAGGCCAAGGCCTTCGACCTTGCGATTCTGCTTGCGGGTATGGTCTTCCTTCTGCTCGGTTCGCGATGAGACAGAGCCTCGAATTCATAGTGCTTGCCGCTACGAAGGTGGGCGAAAGCTCGATGGTCCTGCATACGCTAAGCTCCGGGTTCGGCAGGCGCAGCTTCATCTGCTCCGTGGGCAAGAGCACGCCGACGGCGCTGTTCCAGCCGCTGAGCATACTCAGCGGAGTATATACCGAAAACACCAAGTCGGAACTATGGCGTCTGGGGAGCCTGAGGGCGGAGTATCCCTTGCTTGGCGTGCGCACAAGCGTGGGGAAGAACGCTATGACTATGTTTCTGGGAGAGGTGCTGTTCCGCGCGCTGCGTGACGGGGTGAACGAAGAGGGACTGTACGAATGGCTGAGGGGGAGCCTGCTGACCCTTGATGCCCTGGATGGTGATTGGGCAAATTTTCACCTGCGCTTCCTGCTGGAGCTGTGCGGCGCGCTGGGGTTCAGCCCAACGATTCAGGACCTGGCGCCTTTTGTGGGAGAGCGCTACTCTCAGGTTAGCAATCTGCTAAGTTTGAGTTATGAGGAGAGCCTGCTGCTGCCGCTGAGCGGGGAAATGCGCAACGAAATCGCCGGGATGCTTCTCGATTACCTCGGCTTCCACCTTGAAATGAATCTGAATATACGCTCGCTGCGCGTCCTGCGGGAGTTGTTCGGGTAAGGTTCCAACACCTTGCTGGCTAATGCCCACTGGTAATTTCCTGATGTGACAGATCAGGAGCTAAAAGTGCGTGGAAGGCCGTTTTTCATCCTGATGTGACACATCAGGAAAACAGGGATGGGCCACAGTGACCACCGGGAAGAGCAACACAGGGGCGGGAAGTGCCTTGTACCAAAACGTTTGGTGACGAATGTGCCCTGCAGGGCCTTCCAGAGGGGGTGGTTTCACCAAACGCGGCAAAATTGGCGAGTTTGGTGACGAATGTGCCTTGCAGGCCTCTCTAGGGGGGGGTACTTTCACCAAACGATTTGGAACAACTGTCATAAGAGCACAACAAGGCATTCAGGCAGTTCCCGACGTTACACGTCCGGAGCTAAAAGTGCCTGGGAGGCCTATTTTCTTCCTAACGTGTAACGTCAGGAAAACGGGAAGTGTCGTCAGCCGTAGCAAGCACGATTAGGACACACTCGATGAAACACTACCGTCACCCGGGAAGAAGGATATAGGAATGTCACATAAAAAGTCAGCCAAAACCACGCAAAAGTGTTGATTTTGGCTGACTTTTTTGATGCATAAAATATATTAATTATATTTGCAATCAAGCAATTGTGTTTACAATGAGAACAACTGACATTATAGGAAGAAAACCAGAACTTGAGACACTCAAGTATCTGTATGAGTCTCAGAAATCTGAGTTTCTTGCCATCTATGGAAGACGCCGAGTCGGCAAGTCATTCCTGATTGAAGAGGCTTTTGAGGGTAGGATATCCTTTACTGCTGTCGGAATCTTCAAGAAAGACACCGACTCTTCCACATACAAGAAGACACAGCTGGTGCATTTTCATGAGTGCTTGATCGAATACGGACTCAACCGTGAGGACACTCCTGTTCCTGATTCCTGGAGAGAGGCTTTCGCTCTTCTGAGGAAACTACTGTCCAGCAAGCGAGCCGGAAAGAAAGTCGTATTCCTTGACGAACTGCCTTGGCTTGCCGGTCCGCAGTCTTCTGAGCTTGTGGAGGAACTCGGCTGGTTCTGGAATGAGTGGGCAAGAAAGCAGAAGAACATATTTCTGATTGTCTGCGGATCATCCACCAGCTGGATGCTTGACAACGTAATCAGGGATTATGGAGGACTCCACGCCCGCCTTACAGAAAAGATACACCTACAGCCGTTCTCTTTGAAGGAGTGCGAGGAATTCTTCTCCAAAAGAGGTTTCCATATGTCAAGGTATGAGATTGCATTATGCTACATGACCATCGGAGGAATCCCTTATTATATGGACAAGCTCAGGCCGAACAGAACCCTTGCAGAAAACATCGACTCCGTATTTTATAACAGGAACGACGTTTCACAGGAGTTCAAGGATGTCTATACAGGTCTGTTCACTTCATCAGATAGATACATCGATATAGTAAAGGCACTCGGCAAGAAATTCTACGGAATGACACGAGCAGAAATCGAGAGCCATCTCAAGATTAAAGGCGGAGGAACGCTCAGCAAGATGCTTGACAACCTAATTGAGTCAGGAATCATCAAGACTTACAAACGCTACGGTGAAGATAGAGTGACTACGGTATATCAGTTGAAGGATTTCTTCTCCCTGTTCTACCTGAGATTCATTGAGGCATCATCGAAGTACACTCAGTGGCGCTCACTTCAGAGAACTCCCGCCTTCTTCACCTGGGCAGGAAACAGTTTCGAGCTGCTTGTTGCTGAACACATCCCGCAATTGTGCGAGATCCTGCGAATCAAGGATCCAGCAGAATCATACTGCTGGACAGGCTGGACTCCTGATGAAAAGAACGTGCAGATCGACCTTCTTATTCCTGCACCGATGGAGAGGACCGACTACCTATGCGAGATTAAGTTCTCGGAGAATACGTACAGTATCTCTGCAGACTACGAAGCCTCTTTGAGGAACAAGCTGGATGCCTTCATTAATTCGAAGCAGCACAAGAAGACCCATTCGCTTCAGCTTGTCATGGTAACTTCCTTCGGTCTAAGCAAATCAATTCATAACGGCTCAGTAAACAGCATCATTTGTCTGGATCAGCTTTTCAACTAAATCACGTCACACCAAAAGTCAGCCAAAATCCACTTCTTCGCGTGATTTTGGCTTCTCAACAACTGTTTTACGCTTGGAAGGCACGATTGTTCATAACTTTTTCACTTTTTCTGTATAGATTTTTCGTGCTCGTTCGTTTATTATATATATGCAAAATGAACGAGTTATGAATAAAGCCCATGTGGTCGCTTGAGGATGCCATGCTCTCTCTGAAGGAACTGTCGAAGCATTCTCGAAATGAGGGAATGCGAGGAACACGGCCATAAGCACCTGTATGGCGCTTGCAGAAATGCCAACAAAGTCTTAACTTTATGAAAACAACTATTTATGCCACTGAAAATCTATCTCGATAAGAGACAAAACAAGCACGGAGAAGCCCCTATCCGCGTTGTCTGGTTATTCAACGGAGACCGGTACCAGACCACGATGGGCTTCGGCATCCCTCCCAAAGCTTGGGATGACGCTGCCGGATGGGACTGAGGTGGAAAGGTTTAAGGAAATAACTATAAACGAGGTATAATATGGCCAGAGAACTTAGTATCGCCCATCTTTCGATGTACAAACCGAAAGGTAAACTGTTTGTCCTATTTAATACAATTACTGCTGATCCTGAACTTTCTTTTGAAATCAGGATTCACGATGAGGTTATTGTATACTACAACAAGAAAGCAATCTTAACCGTCACAAAAGGTAATAAGATTAAACCTCTTAGTGAGAAATATTATAAACAAGGAGAGGGCCCGACTGTTGATATCAGTAATCCTGCTGTGTGGCAATCTGCAAAAGAAATAGAGAAATATCTTAAAGAAGCTAAATTGATTGCTTATCGCCATAGCATGAAAAGAGAATTTCAGCTTCAGCAGAACATTGCGATGGGTAATCATGATTGTGCCAACCGATTTCTTGCAATAGACATGGAGTGGCAGTTCGCCCAAGATATTATAAAAGATGAAAAAGACAGAATAAAGAAGACAAGAATTGACTTAGTCATTGTTGATCTGACCCCTAATGCTCTAGGAGTGAATGATATTTACCTTACTGAAGTCAAATTGGGAACCGAGGCTTTGAAAGGTGATTCAGGCTTACAAGGACATGTCAACAGTACCAGTATAATCGCTAATTCACCATACGCATGTCAAGGACTTATTGATGATGTAAAGTCAATTCTTGCTCAAAAGCATGAGTTGGGCATTATCACGGGAGAACTTCCGAAATTGCATTTGGCTCAAAAGCCAAAGATGCTCTTTATTCTTGGACATAGAGGAACTCAAGAGAGGAAGGAACTGGAAGATGAAATGTCCAAACTAAAGATTCCAACAGGACTTGATGAGCCGATTGTGATGTACCAGGACACCTTGATAAGACTATGAAAATCACCCTTCATCGTCCCCATCAAATTGGCGGCTGCATCACGGAGATTGAATCCAATGCAGGCACCAGGATTTTCATAGACCTGGGGCATCTGCTTCCGGACGGAGACAAACCCTCCGACGATAAATTGGCCACAAAAGATGCCATCGACAAGCTGACAGTTGGCGCTGCTGCCATCCTGTACACGCACAATCACGGGGATCACGTAGAATTGTTTAACCTGGTGGATGAAAGCATTCCCCAGTATATCGGTAATCTTGCTGCAGATTTAATGGGGCGCAAGTACCAGCGTCTATCCTGCCTGGATGACCAGCATGAGGAATGCATGTACCGGTTGAAGAAACTGGAGAACTTCCATTTTTATCACGCAGGAAAGCCACTTTATTTCGGCAAAAGGAAAGACATTACGGTGACACCCTTCTATGTCAGCCATTCGGCCACTGATTCCTATCTATTGAAGATTCAGTGTGATGGAAAGACGGTCATCCATACCGGTGATTTTCGTGAACATGGATACCTGGGCGATGGCCTGCGCAAAGTGATTGACAAGTTCCATATTGCCGGCAATGTTGATGTATTGATTGTTGAGGGAACTAATGTCGGCCAGCCTTACAAACCAGTAAAGAGCGAACAGGAGGTTTGCGACTGCTTCAAGGAAATAATGGCTAAGCGCAAGAATGTTTTTGTTTTGTGTTCTTCTCAAGATGCAGACCGCCTGGAGTCCATCTATCAGGCCAATTATTCTACGGAGCCATGGCGTCCATTAGTTTGTGACAGCTTCCAGGCAGAGACAATAGAAGGGATTAAAAGGGAATATAAAGGACTTGGGCCTCATTACCAGTTTAACAAGGGGAAAGCCTATATCTATGATTATGACCCGACGAAAAACGAAGGGCTTGTAGCTAAGATGAAGGACTGTGGCTTTACAATGCTTATCCGCTGCAGTGATAAGTTTGCAGAATGGATAGATGATATCCTTAAGTTCTGTAATAAAGAAGAAACCTCCTTCGTCTATTCCATGTATCGTGGCTATGTAGAAAAAGGCTGGGGCGGATATAATGAGAAAACTGACGCCTTTATTCAGCCCCTGGTCGCAAGCTCTACACCATGCCTGAAAGGAAGCAAGAGATACGACTACAACCATACGTCTGGCCATGCATCTATTCAATCTCTTAAGGAGATCTGTGAACTAATTGGCCCGAAGACAGCCATCATACCCATCCACCACAATCCGGATGCCGATTTCCACACTGTTGGACTGAGGAAAGATTTGGATGACAAGATTGTTGAGGCTGAGACTGTAATTGACGGAATAACTATTTCTTTCAATAAAGCGTAGCAATGACAGACAAGCTTACTGCCAGTATGAAATCCTGGATCAAGCAGGATTACCAGGACATCTGCGAAAGCCCGGCCGAGTACGGCATTTCCTATGCGGAGAAAGAATTCGGCAAGATAGTGGACATCATTGAGGAAGATGTCAATGCCAAGTTTGAGATGACGATTCCGAGATTGCTAATCGAAGATTACTTGAGAGAAAATGACTAAACTTGTTTTCCTTGACATAGACGGTGTACTGGACACCTACAAATCCCGCTATCAGCTTGATCCGGAACTGATGGCGCATCTGGGTACTCTTCTGGAGAAAACAGGCGCCAGCATAGTTATTTCATCATCTTGGCGTGCTCAGGATGTGCCCGGCACAGTTGAATTTATGACTGATTCGGACAATCCTAGCGTTGGTGGGCATCCCTTCCCTTTCACCGACAAGATTGTTGGCGTTACTCCCATCCTGTTCTCCGTAATTGACGGTGATATTGACCGTCCTGCAACTCGAGGAGAGGAAATCGCGGCATACCTGAAAGTTCATTCCTGCGACAACTATGTCATCCTGGATGATTGTGACGAGATGCTTCGCGAACAATGGCCGCATCTGGTCCTTGTCAACGATGAGGTGGGATTAACGGAGGCCGATGTAGAGAAGGCAGTTGGAATCTTGAAACAGACACAAGACAACTGACACCGCTCTGCCAACCTCACCGGAGGGAGTGTCCTGCGGATGCGCTGGGTCAGTGTTTCTTCGATGGTCTTGCACGAGGTGATGTTTTCTGCGTATTAATTCCATCACATTGCCGGCTAATGCCCACTGGTGATTTCCTGATGTGACAGATCAGGAGCTAAAAGTGCGTGGAATGCCGTTTTTCATCCTGATGTGATAGATCAGGAAAAACGGAAAGTGCCACAGAGGGTTCGGAATAGCCTTATTCCAAAACGTTTGGTGACGAATGTGCCCTGCAGGCCTCTCTAGAGGGGGTACTTTCACCAAACGATTTGGAACAACTGCCCTGAGAGCACAAATAGGCACGTTTGGCAGTTCCCGACGTTACACGTCCGGAGCTAAAAGTGCGTAGAAGGACGATTTTCTTCCTAACGTGTAACGTCAGGAAAACCGGAAGTGTTGTCAGCCGCAGCAAGCACGATTAGGGCACCCTCGATGAAACGCTACCGAAGATACATTGATGCACCAAACCCTGTCAACTTCGGAAAATAAGTATTAACTATAAAAATTTTCGTGTCTACTTTTCGCGTCTGGTACAAAGTAATCCTGCTCAATAAAAGTTATACAAAATTGGCATGAAAAGTTTGTTTCTTGCCAAAAGTGTATTACTTTTGTGAGGTAAACGAGAGGATGATGACGACTACAGATTATATTGTCCAGTATGCTGCGCAACAGCGGGGGCCTTTCAGAAGGAAGGACCTGGTTGCGTGGCTGGAAAGCATAGGCACGCCGGTTGGTGCTGGTATTCAGACGCGACTGGAACGCCTAGTCTCATCCGGCCGGCTTGTCAAATCTGGGTGGGGAGAATATCAGTTGAGTGAAAATGCAAAACCACGCCTTCAACTGACCCTGAAGCCTGAAACCAAGGAGATGGCCCAGTATCTGAAGAAGCGCTATCCCTTGGATGATTTCTGCATTTGGGATGCAGCCAGCGTCATCCCTTTCATGCTCCATGTACCCAATATCAAAATGATTATTATTGATGTGGAGCGCCTTCTGGAGCAATCTTTCCCGGATGCAATCCGAGAGAAGTATCCGAATATGATCGTGCTGCCGAACCCCACCCGGGAGGAATTCATCAAGTTCGGGAGCACCAAAGACACCATTATCCTTCATACACTCACAACGGAAGCCCCCCTCGACATGTTTGAAGGGTTTCCGGTTCCCACTGCAGAGAAACTACTGGTCGATATTGTAATTAACCCCGAATTTGAGTTCCTGCAGGGAAGCGAACTTACACGCATCTACCAGGAAGCTTTTTCCGATTTCAGCATTTCCCGCAGCCGGCTTCTACGCTATGCCCGTCGCCGCTACTGCGAAGAAAAGATACAGCATATCCTTAACCGTATAAACCCTCAGAACCATGATTGACCCTCAGAGCCGAAGCCTGGAGTGGATTGAACAGGCCAGCGGTCTAATTCCCAATATCGCAGACACCGCACTTGTAGAGAAAGCTATCCGTGCCCTTTCTTTGCTGGAATCCCTTGTACGGTCCGGTTGCCCTTTCGTTTTCAAAGGCTTATGTATAGCTACACATAAGCCCTTCACTACCCATCCCGGAGGATGCCGATTCATATGCCTCTCTTGTTAAGCAAATGGAGATTTATGAATTCAACTTTGTCTCTATAATCCAAGAAATAATCTTTAGATAATGCCAAAAGTAGCACTACATTTACGAGAGCAAGACCTTTCT
>SAMEA3663028__coassemble_215_pt1 | contig 25753 bp, 21 predicted proteins | sample SAMEA3663028__metabat2_high_PE_014 | metagenome-assembled genome bin SAMEA3663028 (sample SAMEA3663028) | pig gut metagenome | biome: pig gut; feature: pig-associated habitat; material: faeces | place: France | collected 2012 | reverse complement strand
ATGTGGTGGCACGCTCTCAGGACTACGGCGGGGCGGTCCGGCTGCTGCCAGAGGACATCAGGGTGAGCGTGGTGAGTCCCTCGGGGGAGGTGGTCTATGATTCGTACGAAGGCGAGGTCCTGGGCAGCCACCTGGACCGCCCCGAAATCCAGGCCTGCCTCAGCGGAAGTGAAGGCTGCTCCATCCGAAGGTCCGGCACATCAGGTATAGAATATATCTATTTCGCGAAGCGCTACGGCGATGTGATTGTGCGTACCGCGATGCCTTTCGAGCTGGCGCAGAAGCGTTTTATGCATCCTGACTGGACTCTGCTGATAACTATCGGATTGTTGTTCCTGCTGGCAGCACTTCTTACCCGCCGCCTGTCCCTTCGGGCTGATGCCAAGGCTAAAGAGGCTGCAGACGAGCAACTTAAGACCCAGAAGAAGCGCATCACGGGCAATCTGGCGCACGAGCTGCGCACTCCCGTGACGAGCATACGCGGCTACCTTGAGACTCTGGTGGACAATCCTCAGATGGACGAGGCGAAGAAGGGGCAGTTCATAGACCGGGCTTACCGGCAGACCCTCAGGCTGTCCGATTTGATAAGAGATATTTCTCTGATTACCAAGATGGAAGAGGCTCCGCAGACTCTGAAGAAGGAGCATCTCGGGATGCGGCATCTGACCTGCGAAGTGATTGAAGAGTTTGCCGGGACAATAGCCGCGCAAGGAGTAAAAGTGGAGAATACCATTGCGGATGACGTATGCATACTGGGCAATCAGTCGTTGCTCTATGCGCTGCTGCGCAATCTGGTGGAGAATTCGCTGCGCTACGGCGGGCCGGGGATTACGATTCATATTGAGTGTTCCCTATATGACGGGATGGCGAACTTTTTCTACTATGATACCGGCAAAGGGGTGAGCGATGAGCATCTGGGAAAGATTTTCGAGCGTTTCTACCGTATCCCGGAGGAGGATTCGCACCGCTCCGAGGGTTCCGGCCTGGGTCTGTCCATTGTGAAGAACGCTGTTGCCTTCCACCGCGGGACCATTTCCGCCCACCATCTCCAACCCCACGGCCTCGCCTTCCGCTTCTCCATTCCGGTGGAGTAGAGCGCGTATTCCAAAATTATCGCCTATTTTTTGGATTGTATTCCAAAAATATCGCCACTTTTTGGGAATTTAAGGATTATCACTGAACTGCACTAATATAGGTTTGCGCTTTTGCAGTGCAATATTCTTACATTGCATACATTTTTCCAATGCAGATTTAGGATAATATTACATTTTTCCAAGATAGCTAGATGAATCACCAAGGCAATCGCGGAGAGTTTGGAAAATTCCAATTTTCCAATGGAATTTTCCCCCGAAAGATTATTGACAACTATGATATATATCCCTTTTCTCTAAGAGACTTGAGTGTATTATAAATTGTAGATTTCTTTTTCCCAGTCTTTTCACACAATTCATCAATGCTCGGCTTGATCTCAACAGACATAAAATCCTTCACCTGTTTTTCCAATTCAGAAAGACCAGGATTCTCTACAACAGACGCTTTCCTTCTCAAAGTGACCGTAAACATACCTTCTGTTTCATACTCAGGTTCAGGAAGACCTGCGTTCAACATCAATTCTTTCATTCGTCCTATGCCTGACCCGACATGCTCAACAAGGTTCATTCGCATAAAAAGGCTGAAAATATACGGATTCCGGGATAAGCTCCTTCGTCCAAAATGCTTTGCTACCAATGGAAGCAATCCTCCCGGATTTGATATTTCAATTCTATCATCAAACAAATCCACTGTAGTGAAAGCTCCTTGTTCGTAATAATCTCTATGCGCAAGAGCATTTACCAAAGCCTCACGAAAGACCTCCAATGGAAGTTCCCATTTTTCAACACGAGACCCTGTTCCTTTGATTACATATTCAAGCCGCATCTTATCCATGATCCAAGACAAAGCTTGCTCATATTGAGCGTACAATGGTCCCACAAATGTCTTGTCATCAATAATATGTAATTTGTCCGTACCCTTAAATTGAGTGCATCTGACAACTGCGTGAAAAAACAACTCCTCGGGATGTCTGTCGAAAAAGAGAATCGCGCCTCTTCTAACCTCTTCATTTTCAGTAAATGCTTGCAAATTCACAAGAAGCTGTTTGTCATCCACATTATTGGATATGTGCGCCTCTCGTCTGAATATCTTTATTATGTTATTATCCAAGTGGTCAAAGATATCGTATTTCTTTTGCGGAATAGAGTCATAATAAATCTTTTCGGCACGTTGAAATAACTCTCTAATCTCTTCGGCATTTGTGATTTTTTGACTATTTGGACCTTCTCTCAAAAACACACTGCCACCGAAAAAATATGGGACCAGCCTTCCCGCTGGCACATCTATTACCCATACTTCCTTTCCATCAACATCAACTGGATATAACTCACAGTGAAGGGCCGGTGAGATTTCCCCAATAGAATTCTGTATAGAAGATCGTTTGGCGTTGTCAAGACTAACTCCCTTTATATTCCCATTGTCATCAATACCAATAAGGACATATCCTCCTGCTGCATTTGCGAAGCTACATACTTCCTGAGTAATATCACGAACTTTTTGTGGTACAGTCACCTTGAAATCAACGTTGTAAGACTCACCACGTCGGGCCATCATTTTAATATCATCCGCTGTAATCATTTCCTATTTCTGTAAATGTTATCACAAAGATATGCATTTCCAATGGAATTCCAATTTTCCAGTGGAATTCCATTGGAAAATTGGAATAAGTAGGTGCTCTTTTGCACAGGTGTGCAGAATGTAGATGAGGCTGTGCAATGGTCGTGGAGTGGTTCCGCATCAAAGAAGTCTGGAAGGACTGATTCCGGGGGCCCCGGAAAATAACAACGGCTGGCACTCGCCAGCCGCAGAAGGCAGAATTATGTCCCTATTCCCATTGCTGCGAAGCCGCTTCTTGCAAATACCAATTTCTGGCGACCTCATTATCAACACGTAACAACTCCACATAATGGGACCAAGTAAGATTTGGCAGACGCGTCTGCAAAATCTCTTGAGATGGGAAAGCAAGAAATACCTGCCTGCATAATCGAAGCGAACGAGCGCTGAAGCCTTTTCTTTATATCCTGCAGGAATTGCTCTTCGTGGCAAGGTACGCCTCATCTTCACCCGCTGCGAGGACGCCGCTAACCGATACGACTTCAACTCGATGAAACACTACCTCATTATCTCAACATTTTGTTAGACATAATGATGAATTTACTGCTTTAATTTCGTCATTATCTCGATTATTTCAGATACATAATGACCTTCACTGAATTTTTCCTGAAATAAGACTATTTTTGTCACGGAAAGTTAGTATATGGAAAGAATTCTGAAAGCTGCATTGTTTGATTTGGACGGGACACTGATTGACACAGAGGGTCAATACACCAGGTTCTGGGATGGGATAGCAAAACAGTATTGTCCTGATATTCCGGACTTTGCAAACACGATTAAAGGTACAACCCTGGTACAGATCTTCAAAAACTATTTCCCGGACAAACAGATTCAGGATGAAATAGCCCGCAAACTGGACGAGTTTGAAGCTTCAATGGACTTTACCCCATATCCCGGGGTGCTTGACTTCATTCTAGACCTGAAAAAAGAAGGAATAAAGACAGCCATTGCCACCAGCAGCAACCGTCCTAAATTCTCACATCTCAAATCACGGTGCCCTGAATTTGTTGCATTGTTTGACAGGATACTCACAGCTGAAGACTTCAGCGCTTCAAAGCCCGACCCGGACTGTTATCTCAAAGCCGCAGCCGCGCTGGGCTGTAACATAGACGAATGTGCAGTATTTGAAGATGCCTTCACCGGACTTCAGGCCGTGATGGCATCGGGCATGTTAACCGTAGGCCTTACGACTACCAATTCCCGTGAGGCAATTGAAGGCAAATGCCATTTCATTCTCGATTCCTGGGTAGGTTTCACCACTGATTCGCTTCGCAAACTCCTTCGCAGTGCTCTATGACAGCAAATGAGGAATTTGTGAAGGATACTTTTGTCCGCTTCAATGCTGAGCTGTTCAGATCTGAGCTGCCGATGCCGCGCATCCGACTCAGCCGGGCCTCATCCTTCCTTGGAAAGCTTCAGTACAAGGTGCACCGCAGAGGCTTTGGACGAAAACCTACGTATAGTGATTATACCTTGATTTTCAGTACTTTATATGATTTGCCGCAAAGCGAATGGGAGGATGTTGTCATTCACGAGATGATTCACTACATGTTGATGCTTCGCGGCATTGAGGACAGTTCTGCCCATGGTACTCATTTCAAGTCGACCATGAATGAAATCAATTCGCGCTACGGCAGGCATATCACCATCAGCCACAAGGGCCGCGCCGTCAATCCGAACAAACTGCATTACGTGGGGATTTGCGAGCTTGGAGATGAGAAGAATGACAAAATTGGCTTGATTGTGTGTTCGGAAGCCATGGCTCCACGACTTGCCACGCTTATTCCAAAGGCATTCAAGGTGAGCAAAATCGACTGGTATGTCACCAGGCATCCATACTTCAGCCGTTACCCGCACCTGCGTTCCGTCAAAATGTACCTCGTGCCCCGCTCAGAAATCATTGCAAGCGGCGCTATTGAAGTAATCAAGTAGGAGAGAATAGCAGTATATTTGCACAACAGACACTACAGCTCATGACAACAAGTGTATTAAAAAGTATTCTTATGGTAGGAGCTGGCAGTTTCCTGGGTGGAGCGGCCAGATATGCCATATCTCTTGTGATGAAGACTCTCAGCAAAGGCTTCCCGTGGGCTACGCTTGCAGCGAATCTCATCGGGTGTATGCTGATAGGAATCCTCTGGGGCTGTTTCAGCCGCAGTTCAAATGACGGCAGCAGTTGGGCTCTGTTTATGACTGTCGGATTCTGTGGCGGTTTCACGACTTTCTCCACCTTCTCCAAGGAGGCCCTGATGATGCTTCAGGCCGGAAATTTCTGGAGTTTTGCCGGATATGTGGCATTGAGCATAACGGCCGGCATAGCACTGGTCGCATTAGGCTATTGGCTTGTCAAATTGTAATATTGTAATATTGTAATATGCAGCGTATACTGTTCATATGCCACGGTAATATATGCCGCAGCCCGATGGCAGAGTTCATAATGAAGGCCCTTCTGAAAGCAAAGGGACTTGAAAATTCGTATTATGTAGAAAGTGCGGCCGTGTCAACCGAGGAAATAGGCAACCCCATATACCCTCCTGCAAAACGCTGCCTAAGCAATCATGGTGTCATCTTCGATGCCGGGAAAAGGGCAAGGCAGGTTGTGCCGGAGGACTATGACCGCTTCGACCGCCTTGTCTGTATGGACTCCAGCAACTTGCGCTGGCTGCGCCGCATTATCCACGATGACCCACAGAAGAAGGTGCATCTTCTGATGTCATACACCGGAGCGGGCCGCGATGTGGCAGATCCGTGGTACACCGGAGATTTCGAGACCACCTTTCAAGACATCCTCGAAGGCTGTGAAGCAATGCTGTCCTCCAGACTGCCAAAATAGCAATTTCCACCCCTGTTTTGTGACAGTTTAATCAGTAGGAAAGGTAGTGTTTCATCGAGTGTGTCCGCTAAAGCTACTTTTCCCTGACGATACCCGTTCCCTTTGCAGTTAAGCAAATTCACCTTCCACGGTCACCCCTGCTGGAGAGGCCTGTAGGGCATCATACCGTGGAAGGTGCAGGCTTTTCGCCGCACCTTCCACGCTTACCCCTTCCCCAGTGCCCTCTGTGGCCTATTACCGTGGAAGGTGATTTTGCTTTCAATCGGGAAGCTCTGCCAGGAAGGTGATTATTGTTTAAGGCTGGCCGGAAAGTACTTCGGGGTACTTTCACCATACGAATTAGAATAACTGCCAAAATAGCTCCCGCGCCCTTAGCGGCGGACTTTCTGCAATCCGGAAACCGCAACAACGGCAAGCACAATCGCAAGGGTAACAGAGACTGCGGTGAAACCGCTGTGGAGCGCCTCAGAGAACAGATTCGAGGTCACATAGTAAGTGGTCCAGAACACCCCCGCACCGGGAATCAGCGGGAACAGCCCGCAAATCAGAAACACAGTCACAGGACAGCGGCGCAGCACCGCAGCCCAGCGGGACAGAACCACCACAACAACCGAAGTCAGGAAAGTATTCTCCACAACTGACAGCCCCGTGTATTGTGACAGCGCGAAGAAAAGCATCCAGCCTACAGCCCCCACAACTCCGGTTGCCACATACTGCTTGCGCGGCACTCCGAACAGCACCGCAAAGCCGACGGTACCGACCAGTGCTGCCAGAGTCTGCACCGGCAGATTGGCGGTGGAAGGATTCTGCAGCGAACCGTGAAGCTCAATCATATGTCCGCTTATATGCCCCTGGCAAAGGAATACAAGGCAGACCCCCAGCGCAATGCCCAGAAACACGAACAGCGCATCCAGAAGGCGGGTCATGCCCGCAATGTAATCCTCATTGGCAATATCCCTTATGCCATTTGTAAACGGCACTCCCGGAATCAGGGGGATAATCGAGCCTATAATCATATTCGGCAGGGAAGTGCCGAAACCCAGTCCCTGAAACAGCAAGCAGAGCAGGGTAGCGAAAGCGGCACCCGCAATATTCACAACAATTTTGGACACCCCCGGCTTCCCGATCAGCAGCACCACAGCCCACACCAGAAGGCCCACCACGAAAGCCGCCGCGCTGTCCAGCCAGCCGCCTCCGAAGAGAATGCAGAAGCCTGCACTGCCGAAAGCCGAACCCAAAACTTGCTCCCAGAAAGGCTTTGCGGGCTTGCGGCGGATCTCCTCCACCTTGAGCCGCGCCTCCCGGAGAGTGTATTTGTCTGCGGCAATATCCCTGGACAACTGGTTTATTTCGGCAATCTTCTCCATCTGAGCCCCCTTCAGCGGAATATATTCCACATTGGCATAGCGCTCCTTGCCGCTACCGGCACCGGTAGTGAAAATACCGTTGCTCAGCACGAAGAAATTGCTCTGCGTTGCGCCGTAGTGGGAGGAAATCCTTTCCATAGTCTCTTCCACACGGGCAATCTCCGCTCCGTTCTCCAGGAGCACGTGGCCCGCCTGGGCCGCTACCTCAAGGGCTTCAGACAGATTGTTATCTTTCATTTGTCATCTCAAATACAAGCTCACCTCCCTCACGAATGCTTTCCCAGGAGATAAACGGCTTTTCGAGCTCCACTCCGTTCCAACTTGCGCTGCGCAGATAGATGTTTTCCGGACTGTTGTTCAGAGCCTTGATGTTCAACACCTTATCGTCTCCGAGATGCACTTTCGCGCTCTTTACCGCAGGGCTGCCGAGTGCAAAATCACCTCCCGCCGGATCCACCTGATAGATGCCAAGTGCTGAAAGGATATACCAGGCCGACATCTGGCCGCAGTCCTCATTGCCGCACACTCCGCCACCTTCGTCGAAATACATTTCATCCATAATCCTGCGCACCAGCTCTGCGCATTTGTATTGCTGACCCTCAAGCCAGTTGTACATATAGACAATATGGTGACTCGGCTCGTTGCCGTGTGCGTACTGCCCGATGAGTCCGGTCATATCCGCTACATTGCCGGTCCCGTCACCCTGCACCACAAAGAGGCTGTCCAGTTTCTGCGTGAAGCGCTCCTCTCCGAACAGGTCAATCAGACCCTGCACATCGTGAGGCACCAGGAATGTGTACTGCCAGGCATTTCCTTCCACATAGTCGGCATCATCCCATTCTGCGCTGAACGGATTGAATGGGGTGCGGAATTCGCCCTTGAGATTGCGGCTGCGCATGAACCCTGACTCGGGGTCAAAATATCTTTCGTAAGCCTTGCTTCTCCATTCGAATTCTTCTGCCGTTTTGTCATCGGAGAACTTCCGCGCCACCTTGGCAACGCAGGCATCCGCAATCGCATATTCCATAGACTTGGACACCATATACCACTCCCGGGTGCAGTCGAAAGGAATGAAACCATAGCGCCCGTGAAGGTCCAGACCGCGGTCCGAAAGCCTTGAGGATGCCACTAGTGCTTCGTAGGCAGCCTGCTCGTCTTCCACAAAGCCTTTGAGCACCAGGTCTGCAAGGGAAATGACTCCAGGATTGCCCACCATACAGTAGGTCTCCCATCCGTCAAGGTCCCAAACAGGCAGCTGCCCCCTCTTCCTGTAGATGTCCATATAGGTATCCGCCAAGTCGCGGGAAAGCTGTGGAGCTATGAGGGTGAGCATAGGATTTTCGGCCCTGTAGGTATCCCAAAGGGACAGAATGGTGTATCGCGGCTCCTGTCCGGCATCACTGCACAACTGCGGAGCCATCATAGTGTGGTAGAGCGAAGTATAGAATATTTTCTCCTGCTTGCTGTCCATAGGCTCTATCTCAATGCTGGAAAGCGCTTTTTCCCATTTGTCATCCGCTGCCTGAGCCACAGCATCGAAATCCCATCCCGGCATTTCAGCTTCCATGTTGGCGCGTGCCTGCTGGCAGCCATTTGGAGAAAGGGCCACCTTGACCATAAGTTTGCGGTCCTTGCCGAGGTCAAAGTGAAGAATATCCACATCCCCGTCATTCTCAAGTGTTTCCTTCTCGGTAGAAACAATAGGTTCGCTGAATTCGGCCCAGAAATGCCAAGTATGCTCCTGAGCCCAGCCGCGGGAACTGCGGGTGCCCTCGATGTGCAGAGGGTCCACCACTTTCAGTGTGCTGACCGTGCAGCTGTCCCAGCCTATGCCGGTCTGAAGGTCCACAACCAGGGAAGCCCTATCGGAATCGAAGCTGTACTCGTGCAGTCCTACGCGCTCGGTCGCGGTCAGTCTTGCCTTCACTCCGTATGCAGGCAGCTGCACGCAGTATAGGCCCGGGCGTACGCTTTCAAGACTGTGGTCCAGAGGAGCGTAGATGTGCCCTACCTCCCTTTTCTTGTTGCTGACATAGCCTTTTGTACGCAGGGTTCTTGCATCATCGAAAGGCATAAGCAGGATATCTCCAAGGTCTCCTATTCCGGTACCGGACAGGTGCTTGTGCGAGAATCCTATGATGAGTGTGTCTGAGATATGATACCCCGAGCACCAGTCCCAACTGTCGTTAATCTGCTGAGGACCGAGCTGGACCATTCCGAAAGGAACATTTGCGCCCACAAACACGTGTCCGTGTTCGCCGCTTCCTATCATAGGGTCCACCAAATCGGTAAGTCTTTTGCTTTGGGAGCAGCTCACGGCTGCAAGCAAGCCTGCCATAAGTGCAAGCACAAGAGTCTTGGTTTTCATTATTCTGTGTCTTTGCGGTTTGTAGTGAAAAGTGCCATCGCTTCGTCCAGAGTCAGGGCATCTTCGATTGTAAAGCCCCCGTTGGCGGTCCTGCGAAGCGAACTGAGGAAAGCCCCGCTGCCCAGCGCCTCACCGAGGTCGCGGGCAAGAGCCCTGATATAAGTACCTTTGGAGCAATCCACCCTCAGCATTGCTGTAGGCAGCTTGCGGCCCGAAATGTCGGCAACCCGTATGCGCCCCTTCCCGTCGTCGAAAGCGCTCTGATCCGGTGTTTCGCTCCAGCTTTCAAGCTCAAGGCCGTATATGCAGATGCGGTTTGCCTGGATGATGCCCGTATCCTCCAGCGGCAGCCCTTCCCGGAAGCGGCGGCGCGCCATCTCATAGGCCCTCACTCCATCTACCGACTTGGCGGAAAAAAGCGGAGCCACCTGTTCCTGCTCGCCCACGAAGGAAGGCAGAACGGCTTCCAGCGCCGCCCTGCTCACTCCGTCCAGAGGATACTCGGCGTCAATGTCCTTTTCCAGGTCATAGGACGGCGTTGTTGCTCCGAAAGAGACCCCTGCGAGGTATTGCTTGCGCGAGCGCTGCAGTTCCTCCGCCCTGCGGGTGGCAGGGCCTATGCACACCAGCAGTATGCCCGTGGCCAGGGGGTCCAGGGTGCCGGCATGCCCAACCTTCAGGTTCTTCTTCCCGAAATGCCTGCAGGCCGCATACTTGACCTTGCGGATAACATCCGCGGAGGTCCAGCGGTACGGCTTGTCAATCGGGAGAACAATCCCCTCGGGGTAGTCCTCAATGCTATTGCTGAACGGGTATCTTTTCAATTCTTCTGAGGTGTCTTCCTCCTGCAAATTCAGTTTCAAGCCATGCGCGCAGGATAGCGCAGGCCATTCTGTACGAGATGAAACGGGCAGGCATCACAAGCACATTGGCGTTGTTATGCTCTTTCACGAGCTTGCCCACTTCGACATTCCACGCAAGGCCTGCCCGAACACCCTTGTGGTGGTTGAGCGTAATGGCCATACCGTTACCTGTGCCGCAGAGGGCTACTCCAAGGTCCACATCTCCCTTCTCCAGCGCATAGCCCAGAGGGTGGGCGACATCAGGGTAGTCCATACTCTCGGTCGTGTCCGTGCCGAAGTTCACCACTTCGATGCCGCGGCGCTCCATATATTTGATCAGCTTCGCTTTATATTCCACGCCCGCGTGGTCGCTGCAAATTCCTATTTTCATATCAAGCGTTAATTATGCTGCCAAGCACTTCAACGCGGCGTACCGCTTCCTGCGTGCCTATGCAGCTGATGATTTCGTGTATTCCGAGTCCGGAGCCGCTGCCGGTGAGGGCCAGGCGTATGCAGTTCATTACCTTGCCCATAGGCCACTCTCGGCTGCGTATATATGTCTCAAGGTCCTCACCGCTGGTGATAGCCTCGTGAGCCATTGCCCAATTCTCGGCAGTTCCGAACTTGCGCAGGTCCTTCTCGACATAGTCCGTAGGAGCCACGAAGAGGTAAGGGGCTATGGTCCAGAAGTCCGCAACAAAGGTTGCGCGTTCCTTGATCAGGCCCACTACCTTCACTACATAATCGTGCTCAGCCTCAATGCCGTGAGCCTTCAGTACAGGCTCATAGAGCGTAGCGAGCTCTTCGTCGCTCTTTGCGCGCAGGTACTCCTTGTTGAACCATTTTGCCTTATCCGGATTGAACTTGGCTCCGCTCTTGCCCACCTTCTCGATACGGAATGCCTCGATGAGCTCCTGCATTGAGAATATTTCCTGCTCGGTACCCGGATTCCAGCCGAGCATAGCCAGCAGATTTACGAAGGCCTCAGGGAAATAGCCGTCCTCGCGGTAGCCGTGATAGGTCTCGCCGTCGGAGTTCACCCAGTTGAGAGGGAACACAGGGAAGCCCATCTTGTCGCCGTCCCTCTTCGAGAGCTTGCCGTTGCCCACAGGCTTGAGCAGAAGCGGGAGGTGCGCAAAGCGCGGCATAGTATCCTGCCAGCCGAAAGCCTCATAGAGCAGATAGTGCAGAGGCAGTGACGGCAGCCATTCCTCACCGCGGATTACCTCGGTGATTTCCATCAGATGGTCATCCACGATATTGGCAAGATGGTAGGTAGGCAGCTCGTCGGCCCTCTTCCACAGCACCTTGTCGTCCAGAGTTGAGGTGTTTACCTCCACGTGGCCGCGGATAAGGTCGTCCATAGCCACAACCCTGTCCTCAGGCATTTTGAAGCGCACGGTCCAGTCGGAGCTCTCCTCCAGCAGCCTTGCCACCTCTTCGGAAGGGAGGGTAAGGGAGTTGCGAAGGCTCTTGCGGGACTCGTAGTTGTAGATGAAGGTCTGACCCTGGCTTTCTGCCTCGGCGCGCCTTGCATCCAGCTCTTCGGAGGAGTCGAAAGCGTAGTATGCCCAACCGGCCTCCACCAGCTGTTCGGCATATTTGCGATAGATATTGCGCCTCTGGCTCTGTCGGTAAGGAGCGTGCGGATGGCGCTCGCTCGGTGTTTCAACCACTTTGCCGTTCTCATCAACCCCTTCGTCAGGGATGATGCCGCACCACGCAAGTGCTTCAATGATATATTGCTCTGCGCCCGGCACGAAACGGTGTGAGTCCGTATCCTCGATACGGATGATGAAGTCGCCTCCGTTCTGCTTGGCGTACAGGTAGTTGTAAAGTGCGGTGCGCACACCTCCCATATGGAGAGGTCCGGTCGGGGATGGCGCAAATCTTACTCTTGTCTTTCTCATTTCTGTATTCTTCTGATTGCAGGTGTGATTTCCAGTTCGTTGAGCTTGCTTTCCTCACCGGTTAGAAGTACCGGCGGGTTTTCAGGGTCGTATTTGAACCTGGACTTGTTGGCAGCCGTATTGAATCCTATGTGTGAAGTAGTGTCCAGCGGAATCTCTCCGGATTTTCCTCCGGACTTGTCAAAAACATAGTCGGCAGGAATTGAAATAATGGTTCCGGCATCCACATCCGGGCCCAGCACTGCATTGATTCTGAAGCCGGTTGCGATGGCGGTAATGTGAATCGTATCCCCTATTTCAGGGTCGTCATCCCAGATGAGACCGTGCTTGAAATTGTTGGCACCTCCGGTGTAGCTTGCGATTTTTTCGTTGATTTGGCTCAGGTCGTTCATCGTCAGCCCCTTCTCATTGTTGCCGGAAGTGATGTTGATAAGCACATTCTTGGCGGTCTTCAGGTCGAAGTCGTTGAGGAGCGGAGACTCGAAAGCCTGCTTGATGGCATCGTCGATGCGGTTCGGTCCGCTTCCGGTACCGCAGCCCATCAGGGCCATTCCGCTGCCGCGCATCATAGTCTGGATATCTTCGAAGTCCACATTGATGTAGCCCGGCTTCTTGATGATTTCTATGATGCCCCTCACTGCCGTTGCGAGCACCTCATCGGCCTTCGGAAAGGCGTCCTGAATCAGGTGGTCTCCGAAGAACTCGTAGAGTTTCTCATTATTGATGATAATGAGGCTGTCCACATTCTTTTCGAGCTCGTGTATGCCGTCCACAGCCCTGGAAAGCACTTCGCGACCCTCATTGCGGAAAGGCAGGGTCACAACGGCTACGGTCAGTATGCCCTTGTCTTTGGCCAGCTTGGCGATGACAGGTGTGGCGCCCGTGCCGGTGCCGCCTCCCATTCCGGCTGTAATGAACAGCATCTTGGTGTTGTCGTCCAGCACCTTGAGGGCGATTTCGTCCTGGCTCTCTATGGCCGCATTGCGACCTTTGGTCGGGTTGGTGCCTGCTCCCAGACCCTTGCCCATCTGCACCTTCACAGGGACATCGCTGCGTCCGAGAGCCTGGGCGTCGGTGTTGCAGACCACAAAACTGCATCCCTGGATGTTTTTGCGGTACATATAGTTGACTGCATTGCAGCCGCCTCCTCCGACTCCGAGCACTTTGATAATTGCATCAGAGGTAGGCCAATCAACCGGAGCTATCATTATATTGTCTTCTGTCATAGCTTATTTCTCCTCTTGTTCTTCGCTGGATTTTCCCATGTTGTCGTACATTGAGCCCACATTTCCCGCCAACTTGTCAAAGAAGTTGACTACGCGGTTTTTTGTATTTGGCTTCTTCCTGGGTTTGACATCCTTTTTCTCAGGCTTATTGACCTTCGCCTCCTGATAGGCTTCATCGTGCTGGAAAAGGGTGCCGTCCCCGGTATCGGCAGTTATTTCAACCTCCTTGATTTCAGGGGCCGGAGTCGGTTCTTCCTGCTCCTTCAGCTCTGCACCGCAGTTGATGTGGGTGTAGTCCTTAAGCACAGAAACCATTGCCATCTGGGCTGCAGCCGAGGTGCTTTCGATATCTTCGCAGCCTTCGGTCAGCACTCCGTTGCCGTGAGGGTATGCGATGCGGCAGTTCACTCCCGACATGTCCGCAAAGAGGGAAGAGCAGCTGAGCAGTTCGCTCGCACCTCCGGTAAGCACTATGCCTCCGCGCAGGTTGTCGGAATAGCCGCTTTCCCCAATCAGGTGCAGGACGGCCTCCGCAATTTCGTGCATACGGCTTCCGATGATTTCGGAAAGATATTTCACCGGCAGCTGCTGGCAGTCACCGGTCCTGCCGTCTTCAATCTGGAGTATTTTTTCACCAAGGGAGAGCAGCCTGTCAGGCATACAGCCGCCGTAGCCGAGCTTGATATTCTCCGCAAGGGCTTCCTGAATGCCGCATTCCTGACGTATGTCATTGGTTATGGACTTGCCTCCGAACGGGAAGGCCGCATAGCTGCGCATTATGCCGCGGTAGAACACGGCAACGGAAGTAATGCCTCCTCCTATCTCCACAAGGGCAACTCCGTGCTCCTTTTCATCCTCGGTCAGCACGCAGTCGGCCTCGATTTCCGGTACGAACAGCTCTTCGCAAACGGCGAGTCCGAGTTCGTTTGCAAGCTTGTCAATATTGCTGATAGGCTTCTTTGGCCCGGAAAATATGAGGAAGCGTCCGGTCAGCATAGCTCCGGTTACGCCTACTACATCATCTTCGCTCACCTGAAACAAGTCTTCGGTAGAGAATGACTGGGCCACAGCCCCATAGACCTGGCAGTCGGCAGGCAGCTTCCCGCTGTAGTCGTTGCGTGCCATTTCCTTGAGGGCAGCAACTTCCTCTTCACTGATAAACTCGTCAGCATCGCTCCTGTCGGTGGAAAACTCCACGCTTTCCGCCTTTACATTCCATCTCGGAAGCGCCACTGCAATGCTGCTGATGTTGATTCCGAGGGATTCCTGCGCATCGGCAATGAGCGTGCGCAGAGGTCCGCACGCCTTCTTCGGATTGAAGATATTGCCCCTGAGCACACCCTCCGAAGGCAGTTCCCTGTAATAGAGAACCTGGGTTCCGCCGTTCTCGACCTTGCTGACGGACAAGGAGGTCTTGAAAGACCCGAGATCGACAGCCGCAATTAATCTTTCCTGCATATTATTTGTCCTTTATATTTTAGATTCACGGTAGTATATGGTTCATCCGCACTGCATCCGGGCAGTATGCGGTTGTAATATTTTTCGAGACAGGAGAGTTTACGGGCGCCATCGCAGAAATCGCCCCATATAAAGCAGGTTTGCTCCGAACGGAGTATGAAATCCCCGCGGTCATCCACCTCATAGCCCACGATTCTGTCCTTCCACACCGGGCTTGCGCTCATTTTTGTAACCAGAGCAATGGCGCTGTGAAGCCAGTCCGAGTCGAAGCCTTTCTTGAGGTCGCTGTCGATTACCGGCACAGGCGCTTCGTAGTTGTCTCCGAGAGGGAAGATATAGCCTTCGGCATCAACATAGTAGCCTTCTCCATTTTTGTTGAAACGCATCACCGGAGTGCGCTGCAGCACATCCACGTGGAGCACTCCGTCTTCCGTAACCCAGGCTTCGCATCCCTTCACCTCGTCTCTGCTGCAAATCAGGCGCTCAATCCTGTCCAGTCCTATGGAATCGATTCTTTCACCGCGGCATACGCCGTAGGCACGGAGAATGAAAGCGTCAATCTGCTGCGCGGTAACGAATTTCTCGCCATCCACTATGTTGACGCGCAGCTCCGAGCAGGAAATCCGGTGCCGCTTCTGTGCAGACAAGTACAGAAGGGTGCCCATCCCGGCCAGGAACACCAGGAAGAAAAGACTCTGCAATGTGATTCTGACTGCGCGTTTCATAAGCTAAATCCTTTTTCGGAGTATTTCTGCTATAGGCTCCACCAGCCTGTCTATGTTGCCGGCACCGAAGGTCACCACCACATCAGCCTGATTGTCCTGCTCAACCCATTCGAGCAGCTGTTCTTTGCAGAGCAGCACTTTTTGCGGGGCAGTCACATCTTTGAAAATCATCTCCGAACTTACACCTTCTATAGGCAGTTCCCTTGCGGGATATATGTCCAGCAGAACTACCCTGTCAGCAAGGCTGAGGGCGCGGGCAAATTCCGGTGCGAAGTCCCTTGTCCTGGTGTAGAGGTGAGGCTGGAAGATGGCTGTCAGCTTCCTGCCCGGGAATATTTCCCTGATGGAGGAGATGCTTGCGGCAAGTTCCGCCGGATGGTGGGCATAGTCGTCAATGAAGGTCAGCTCCGGAGTATTGATATATTCCTCCAGGCGGCGTTTTGCTCCCCGGTAACTGCCTATGGCTTCACGCACATCCTCCGGAGCCACTCCGTGGCACAGGGCGATGGCTGCGGCAGCTATGCTGTTCTCCACATTGAGCCTGCCGAGAGTTCCAACCCTGATGTCTTCCACGACTCCGCCCGGTGTTACCATGTCGTAGGTGTAGTGTCCGTCTGCTGAGAGCCTGAGACGGCTTGCCCTGAAGTCAGCCCTGCTGTCGTCCAGATGGTAGCTGTACATCTTTGCCGCAGTGACGCTGCGCTCCAAAGGCAGGTCCAGCTTATGAATCAGCACATCGCTTACCTGTGAGGCGAAAATCCTGTAGGCCTGCTGCACGTGCTCCAGGTCTCCGTATATGTCGAGATGGTCTGCGTCCATAGCGGTAATCGCTGCAATCTGCGGGTGGAGCTGGTGGAAGGAGCGGTCGAACTCGTCCGCTTCGGCTACAACCACGGGATTGTGGCTCATCAGCATATTGGTGCCGTAGTTGCGTGAAATGCCTCCGAGGAAGGCCGAACAGCCCTCACCGCAGGAGGTGAGAATATGCGCCACCAGAGTGGATGTCGTAGTCTTTCCGTGGGTTCCTGCAACCGCCAGGCAGCATTGGCCGCGGGTGATTTCGCCCAGAATCTGCGAGCGTTTCACCACTTTGTAGCCGCCCTCCCGGACAGCGCGCAGCTCTCCGAGCTCCTGGGGAATCGCAGGGGTATAGACCACCAGGGTCCCTTCTTTATCCTTTGGAATCAGGTCCGGGCGGTCCTCATAGTGGACGGCAATGCCCTCCTTCTCAAGTTCGCGGGTAAGTTCGCTTGGGGTGCGGTCGTAGCCTGACACCTCAAGCCCCTTGAACTTGAAGTAGCGGGCGATGGCACTCATCCCTATTCCGCCAATTCCTATGAAATATACTTGCTTCATCTCAATATCCCGTATGCGCAGTCCACGATGGTCGCCGCTGCGTCCGGCAATGCCATCGCGAATGCATTCTGTTCCATTTCTGCTATCCGAGCCTTATCGTGCACGAGGGCAAGAGCCTTGTCCATAAGCTGCTTCGGGGCATCTGCGTCGCGCACCATTTCGGCTGCACTTCTGCTCACCAGGGCCATTGCATTGTGGGTCTGGTGGTCTTCGGCCACATTAGGTGAAGGTACGAAGATGCAGGCCTTGCCGCAGGCGCATATTTCCGAAACCGAAGAAGCGCCGGAGCGCGAAACAATCAGGTCTGCCGCAGCGTAGGCATAGTCCATCCTCTCGATGAAGGCGGACCAGCGGATGGCAGGCAGCTCGCGTCCCTGCATAAAGGCGGCTACCTCCTTCTCGTAATATTTGCCGCACTGCCAGAGTATCTCCACATCTTCGCCTCCAGGGCATCCGGCCTCAATCCAGGCCATTAAGGTGCGGTTGAGGGTGCCGCAGCCAAGGCTGCCGCCTACTATCAGCAGATGCTTCTTCGCAGCATCCAGTCCGTAGTATGCAAGAGCCTGCGCCCTGACTTCCGGTGTAGCGGGACGTATCGAAGAACGGATAGGATTGCCGCTCATCACCAGCTTATCGGCAGGGAAGAATCGCTCCATACCCTCATAGGCAACGCAAATCCTGTCCACCTTTCCTCCGAGCATCCTGTTGGTGAGCCCGGCAAAGCCGTTCTGCTCCTGAATCAGGGACGGAATGTGGGCGCGCGTTGCAGCCATCAGCAGGGGGGCGCTCGCATATCCTCCCACGCCTACGGCTATGTCCGGCTTGAATTCCCGTATGAGTTTGCGGGCCTTGGCCCTGCTGTAGAGGGTTTTGAAAGGCAGGGCTATGTCGTGAAGTATGTTTTTGAGGCTGAGCTTGCGCTGCAGTCCTGAAATCGGAAGACCTACGATGCGGTAGCCCGCAGCAGGAACCTTTTCCATTTCCATCCTGCCGTTCGCGCCCACAAAGAGGATTTCCGTTTCCGGATTCACCTCCTTGAAGCGGTTCGCAATCGAGATGGCGGGGAAGATATGTCCTCCCGTGCCGCCACCGCTTATTATTACTCTCAGTTTCCTATATTCCATTGTATTCGTCTTTTTCGAGGAGCTGGTCCTCAAGATCGGAAATCAGATTTACCAGAGGATCCGCGTTCTTGGTCATCTGGTCAACTTTCTTGGAAGTGGTCCGGCTGATGGACAGAATGATGCCGAAGGCTATGCTGAAGCAGATGAAGGCCGAAGCTCCGTGGCTCAGCATAGGAAGGGTCTGACCTGTCAGCAGGCCCAGGTCGCAATTCACAAGGATATGCATAAATGCCTGCCCCGAAATCAGCAGCACCAGACCGAACACCGCACATTGCGCGAAGAGGTTGTTGCCGCAGCTCTTGACAATGAGCACGCCTCTCGCCACAAGCGAGATGTAGAGTATCATCACGATAAGTCCACCCAATATGCCGTATTCCTCCACTATGAAGCTGAACATATAGTCCTCGGACATATCCGGCACCACATATCTCTGGGTGCTCTGTCCCGGGCCCTTGCCAAGCCCCCTTCCCTGATGAATGGCTATTCTGGCACTGTAAGGCTGATGCAGCTTGTCCTTGGCATTCTTTCTGGTCTCGGCATCGGTAGCAAGCAGGTATTCCTTTTCGTAATTGTGAGGGGTCAGTCGTGAAATCGCGGTGTTGATGCGGCCGAAAGGAGGGTTCTCCATACCTGCTTTGGCTGCTATTCTGTTGATACCGAACATTATAAGAACAAGCGCAGCCAGCGCAGCGACAATCAGCAGGGCCTCTTTCCATTCTCCTGTGCCTACTACCATAGTCACAAGCAGGATGCCGGCGATAAAGACAGCTGCGGAGTTGGAACCTTCCATTACCATTACGAAGATAATGCCCAGCGGAAGGTAAAGCAAAATCATCCTGCGCACAAAGCCATTCTTGAGCCAGGCCATATTCTTCAGCTCCGAGAGTTTGTCGAGCAGTTTGCACTGCCCGTTTTTCAGTTTGTCCACTCCCCAGGCAGCATACATTACCATCGCCACCTTCACCACCTCGAACACGTGCAGCTGTTTGCCTCCGATGGAGAGGAAACGCACAGCTCCGTTGATTTTCGGGGCCTTAATCGGGCCTATTCCTTCCATATCCAGAATCAGAAGCAGCAGGAAGGACAGCACAAAGCCCAGCCAGGACCATTTTCTGAGGAAGTCCGGTCCTATGAAGAAATAGGTCAGCAGAAGCAGCACCAGTCCGATCAGCATTACCAGCAGCTGGTCCTTGACTATGTCAAGCCTGCTGATTTCATCGGTTGTGAGACGGGAAGAAGATGAAAAAATGAACACAACGGAAAGGAGCATCAACAGCAGCACGATAATCCATACCACCTTGTCGCCCTTGACGTGGTCCATAAAGTTCCATATTTTCTTTGATGCTGAGCTAGTCATATTCTACAGATTGCGTACTGCGTCCTTAAATCTTTCTCCGCGGTCCTCGTAGCAGGTAAACAGGTCGAAACTTGCGCAGCAAGGGCTGAGCAGCACGACATCCCCCGGATTTGCGAGACTCGCGCAGGTCTTCACGCACTCCTCGGCAGAGCGGGTGTCAACTATGTTTTCTGCACCTACTATGCCTTCAAAGGCCTCGTGGATTTTCCTGTTGTCAACTCCGAGGCATACTATCTTGCGGACCTTCTGTCTTACAAGCTCGTTCAGCACGCTGTAGTCGTTGCCCTTGTCGGTGCCGCCCACAATCCAGACCACAGGTCTGGTCTGACAGTCAAGGGCATACCAGGCTGCGTCCACATTGGTTGCCTTGGAGTCGTTGATATAGAGTACATCCTTGATGCTCAGCACCGGTTCGAGCCTGTGCTCGATAGGCTGGAAGGTCTTCAGGGAGTTGCGTATCACTCCGCTTCCTATGCCCGCAGCCTTGGCTGCAAGAGCGGCCGCCATCGAATTGTAGAGATTGTGCTTTCCTCCGAGGGCGAGTTCGTTGAGATAAATCTCCGACTCGTCCTCTTTGTATTTCATCACAATCTTGCGGTCCTGCACATAGGCGCCCTGCTCCACTTCCTTTTCCTGGGAATAAGGCAGCATCTTAGCCTGAGTGATGATTTTGTCCAGGTGTCCTATCGTCACGGCATCGTCGGAGTCGAAGATGAAGCAGTCATCCGGTCCGAGGTTGCGTATGATGCGGAACTTGGATTTCACATAGTTCTCAAGATTGTAGTCGTACCTGTCCAGATGGTCAGGAGTGATGTTGGTGATGATTGCGATGTCGGGCCTGAAATCGAAGCATCCGTCCAGCTGGAAACTGCTGATTTCCAGAACATAGTAGTCGTGGTGCTCGGTTGCTACCTGAAGGGCGTAGCTCTTGCCAATGTTGCCTCCCAGGCCTACATTGAGTCCTGCCTGCTGCAGGAGATAGTAGATGAGGGAAGTAGTGGTGGTCTTGCCGTTGGACCCGGTGATGCAGATTTTCTTCGCGGTGTCATAACGCGCCGCGAACTCGATTTCGGATATGACGTGTGTCCCCTGTGCTTCAAGCTTTTTCACAATGGGAACGGAGTAGGGAATACCCGGGCTCTTGATTACCTCATCTGCGCTCAGTATGAGTTCCTCAGTATGGCCGCCCTCCTCATAGGGAATCTCCCAACGGTCGAGGATATCCCTGTATTCCTGCTTGATTTTCCCGTTGTCTGAAAGGAAAATATCGAAGCCTTTGACTTTTGCGAGGACAGCGGCACCCACGCCGCTTTCTGCTCCTCCAAGTACTGCTATTCTGGACATTTTTATCTGATTTTCAATAAAGCAAGCGTGCTGACAGCCAGCACTATTCCGACAAGCCAGAAACGGGTTACGATTTTCGGTTCCGGTATGCCCTGTTTCTGGTAATGGTGATGGATAGGTGCCATCAGCAGCAGCCTCCGGCCTTCTCCGTATTTCTTTTTTGTATATTTGAACCAGCTCCTCTGCAGAATGACGGAAACGCTCTCCACCAGGAAGATGCCGCACAGGATAGGCAGCAGCAGTTCCTTTCTGATGAGCACGGCGCTGACTCCGATGATTCCGCCCACCATCAGGCTGCCCGTATCACCCATAAAGACTTGGGCAGGGTAGGTGTTGTACCACAGGAAACCGACAAGCGCTCCGACGAAGGCGGAAAGGAATACCGCAATCTCTCCTGATGCCGGTATGTACATTATGTTGAGGTATGAGGCGTTGAGCACATTGCCTCCGAGCCATGCGAGAATACCCAGGACTACCGCCACTATAGCAGATGTTCCGGCAGACAGACCGTCCATGCCGTCCGTGAGGTTGGCTCCGTTGGAGCAGGCAAGAAGGATGAAAATGATGACAAGAGCATAGATAGCCCATTTGCAGTACCATCCGAGAGTGCCTTTGAACGGGGACAGGTACTTGTAGTCGAATTCGTGATTTTTCACGAAAGGGATTGTGGTCTTGGTGCTTTTGATGACATCCTCCTGCACCGTCTGGCCTTCCACCACTTCGGTCTGCTCATCAGCCGAAGCCTGTGTCACCTGCTCGCGCACTACGATTTTGGGTGAAAAGCATACGGTCGCGGCAACGATTACTCCGAGCAGAAACTGGCCGGCAAGCTTGCGCCCCTCGCTTAGGCCGTTTTTGTTGTGCTTGAAGACCTTGATGTAGTCGTCGGCAAAACCCAGCGCTCCGCACCAGACTGTGGTCAGGAGCAGCAGCTGGATGTAGATATTGCCGAGGTCGCAAAGCAGAAGCACCGCAGTGAGAAGGGCAACGAGAATGATTATACCTCCCATCGTAGGGGTGCCTTTCTTCGCCATCTGGCCTTCCAGTCCGAGGTCGCGTATGGTTTCTCCTATCTGCTTGCGCTGAAGCCAGGCAATCACTTTCTTGCCGAAGAACAGGGCCATCAGCATTGCAATCACATTGGCTGCAATAGCCCTGAAGGACAGGTAGTTCATCAATCCCTGTCCAGGTATGTCGAAATCCTTGAGTTTTTCGAAAAGATAGTATAGCATATCCTAATTGCTCATTTGTTTAAGCACTTCGGCGCAAATTTCCCTTTCGTCGAAGTGCTCTTTTCCTTTTTCCGTTATCTGATAAGTCTCGTGTCCCTTGCCCGCAAGCAGAATAACCGCACCGGGAGCGGAAAAACACAGCGCTGCCCTTATGGCCTCCCTGCGGTCGGCCATACAGATGGCTTTGGCCCTTCCGGCAGGGGAGAATCCCGTGCAGATTTCGGCCATAATATCTTCCGTTTTCTCGCTGCGGCTGTTGTCGGAGGTGACAATAATCCTGTCCGCGAGTTTTTCGGCAATGGCGGCCATCTCCGGGCGTTTGCTGCGGTCGCGCTCGCCTCCACAGCCGAAGACACAAACCAGCTCCCGTCCCGGCTCCACTTCACGCAGGGTCTGAAGCACGTGCTCCAGGGCATCCGGAGTGTGGGCATAGTCAATCACTACCGTCTTGCCGGACGGGCCGGCGAGGGTCTCCAGCCTGCCCCGGGCGGAACGCAGGGCGCTGATGCCGACCAGAGTTTCCTCCCTGTCTGCCCCGAGCGCCAGGGCGGCGCAATATATCGCAAGAATATTGTAAGCGTTGTGCTCGCCTATGAGTCTGGTCCATACCTCGGTGCCGTCCAGACGCAGCAGCATCCCTTCCATACTCTGCTCCACAATGCGGGCGCTATGGTCAGCAGCCCTGCGCAGCGAATAGCTCACAACGCTTGCGGCAGTGTTCTGGACCATTACCATACCGTTGCGGTCATCTGCGTTGACTATTGCAACGGCGCCTTTCGGCAGCCGGTCGAAGAAGAGCTTCTTGCATCTGAGGTATTCGGCGAAGCTGCCGTGGTAGTCGAGGTGGTCGTGGGTAAGGTTTGAGAATATCCCCACATTGAAGTCCAGGAAATCCGTGCGGTGCTGCTCCACTCCGATTGAACTTACCTCCATAAAACAGAATTCGCATCCTGCCTGCACCATCTCGGCCATAAGGGAGTTGATGGTGATGGGGTCAGCGGTGGTGTTGAGCGCTTCGCTTTCCCTGGTGCCGACATAGTTGGCTATTGTGGACAGCAGTCCGCATTCGTAGCCCATTGCCCTGAACAGCTGGTAGAGCAGGGTTACGGTAGTGGTTTTGCCGTTGGTTCCGGTTATCCCGACCAGCCTGAGCTGCCGTGACGGGTGGCCGTAGAAAATGTCTGCCATACGGGCAAGGCCCTCACGGTCGGTTTCTACGGCAGCTGCGGCTCCTCTTGCGAGCGCGTCGCCCACAAAACTGCGTCCGTCCGCCGCAGTTCCCTTCACTGCGATGAACAGGGACCCCGGGACAGCCTTTCTGGAGTCGCAGCAAATAGCGCTGACTTCAGTCTGAGGCTCACCGCACAGCAGGGAAGCCTTGCTTCCCGTTATTATGTCAGATATTCTCATTCCAGTACGGGTCAATGTCGTAAATACTGTCTATTATGTCCCTGACCACCTTTACAGGGATTACTCCACCGTAGAATTCCTTTTTGGTCATCTTGGAGTAGATGGTGCAGATTATCGTGTACTGAGGGTCTTCGGAAGGGAAGAAACCCACGAAAGTACCCTGCTGCTTGTGGCCTTGAGGGCTCTGGTATTTTCCTTTTACGGCTATATATGCGGTGCCGGTTTTTCCGGAAACCGGACATTTTGCGTTCTTGAGCCTCCAGGCAGTACCCTCCCTGTCGGTGACTGCCGAAAGCGCTTCGGTGATCATTTCCGCCGTGCTTTCCTTGCATATGCAGGGATTGAGCACTGACGGTCCGAATTTTTGGAGCACCTTGCCGTTCTTCTCTATGTCCTCCACCAGATAGGGTTTCATCATCTTTCCCTTGTTTGCGATGGCGTTGTAGTAAGTCAGCAGATGCATAGGTGTTACTCCTACTCCGTATCCCATGGCTACCTGACCGAGATCGACTTTGCTCCAGCCCTTGTCCGAAGGCTTGCGTATGCTCGGGGTGGTAATCTGTTCGTACACATCAAAGTCGAAGGAGGTGCCGAGCTGGTATTGGAACAGCCTGCCTATGAATTCCTCCGGCTTGTCTTCGTAGCCTGAAATTGCAAGCTGACGGAAGGCGTTGTTGGAGGAAACGGCCACGCAGTAGCGCAGGGGTATGTTTTCAGTATGATGCTCCCTCTTGTAGTCCAGAAGGTGCTTGTCCTGACCATAGACCTTCTCATAGCCCTTGACATAGCCGTCGTTGCAGGGTATGGTCTGGTCAAGGGACTTGACGGTGCCGTCTTCGATAGCTGTCATCAGGGTGGTGATTTTCCACACCGAACCGGGCTCTCCGCGTCTGAGTACCGCCACATTGTTGCACTCGGAGAATCTGTCCGTTATCGTGTCCCTCTGGAGGTTTACCATAGCCTTTACGGCTCCGGTCTTCACTTCCATCAGTACGCAGCACGCCGCTTCAAGGTCCTGTTCGTCGAGAACGTAGCGGCGCAGTGCCTTGTCGGCAATGTCCTGATAATCTATGTTGAGTGTTGTGCGTATGTCATTGCCGTCCACCGATGCCACGAAGGTGCTGTCGTAGTCGCGTATGTAGCCCCTGTCGCTCTTCTTGATGTAGTACTTGCCAGGGGTGCCGTGGAGTGCGTAGTTGAATTTGCCTTCTATTCCGCTGTAGTAGCTGTTATCGTCGTTCTCCACTACGCTGCCCAATGTCCTGCGGGCAAGTTCACCGTATGGGTATCTGCGTGTCGGGACGGGCTCTGCCCATACTCCGCCCTTGAACTTTCCTTCGTTGGCGAGAGGATAGGTCGAGAGCTTATCCCACTGCTCTTTTTCTATCGGTTTGCCCAGTTTGAGGTAGCGGCTTCCCTTGTCGAAGGAAGACCAAAGCTTCTGTTCAAACCACGCGGCGCTCCTGCCCGTAGGGGCGAAAGCCTCTTCAAGACCTTTGGATAGACGCGTTGCCTTGCGCTTCCAGGCAGCTATGCTGTCTGCCCGGTCCTCCGCGCTCAGCTTGGCGAATTCGGACTGGCGGGCTCCGCAGTCGATATAGACCTGGTAGCGGGGGAAGGACAGGGCAAGCGGTCTTCCGTCGTCCGAAAGAATGTTTCCCCGTGCAGGCTCAAGGATAACCGGCTTGACCGGCTGGGTAAGCTTGCCCGCAATCTCCGGGTTCGGCTTCCAGCCGTATTGGATATACAGCACCCGGCCAATGACAAACAGGCTGACGGCAAGTATGCACAGGTAGAAAACGTACAGTACCATTCCTACCCTTCCTCTGTTGTTTGACTTCATCTTTGCCATTAATTGAGCTGTTTTGCCGGTTTGGTCGCATCCCTAAGGTCCGACCCCAATATTTCCAATTTCCTTTCAACTTCGGTGCGCCTGGTCGCCTTGGACAGCTCATAAGTGAGCACAGCTATCTCGTTCTGCTGCTCTTCGATTGTCTTGCGGTTTCTCTGAACCTTGGTCAAGGTGCTGTCGATCAGCAGGCTTATCCAAATCGTAAGAGCTACCACGGTGCAACAGGACGCGATATGGATAAAGTATCGTCCTATGTTGAGGCGGAGCAGGAACTCCCCCTTGAGTATGGCCTGGACACTGTTTTTCAGAAGTGACCACAAATCCTTGAAACGGAACTTCTTTTTCTCCTCCATATCAGCTTTTCTCCGCAATCCTGAGCTTGGCGCTCCTCGCCCTCGTGTTGGACGATATTTCTTCTTCTCCCGGCAGGATCGGCTTGCGCCCTATGGACTGCAAAGGGGCCCGGGAACGTCCGTAGATGTCCTTTTCGAGTATTCCTTCCACGTTTCCCGCCTTAATCCAGTTCTTCACCATCCTGTCCTCAAGGGAGTGGTAGGTGATGACGACCAGCCGGCCTCCCGGCTTGAGGGCTTTGGTGGCACCTTCCAGAAACTTCTCCAGAGAGCGCATCTCCCTGTTGACT
>SAMEA3663028__coassemble_192_pt1 | contig 27404 bp, 15 predicted proteins | sample SAMEA3663028__metabat2_high_PE_014 | metagenome-assembled genome bin SAMEA3663028 (sample SAMEA3663028) | pig gut metagenome | biome: pig gut; feature: pig-associated habitat; material: faeces | place: France | collected 2012 | reverse complement strand
CCCTGCCCTACATCTTCTCCTCAATGGGAAGGGATTTCCCGGCCCTGAGTGCGGGAGTCTCTATTCTGTTCTTTACAGCAGTGCTCTTCGCCGCGCTGACTTCTTCAGTATCGATGCTGGAAGCTGGAGTGGCTTTTTACATAGACCAGAAGAAAATGAGCAGAGGGAAGGCCACAGCTCTTGTCTTCGGCCTCTGCTGGGTTTTCGGCTCCCTGTGCTGCGTGTCCACCTGGCTTTTCAATTTCTGCGACCGTCTGACTTCGGATTTCCTTATGACTTTCGGAAGTCTGCTTTACGCCGTGTTTGTCGGATGGCGCCTCAAGAAGGCCGATGTGCTCCAGGAAATCCCGCGTCCGATTTACTTTATGGTCCGCTGGATTATCCCTCTGGTCATCATCGCCATCTTCATCTCCAACCTAGTGATGAAAGGGTAGGGGGCGGATTTCAGCATCTTCACCCTGCCTTGCAGTGAATCACAATCGGGTAGTGGTCACTGACTCCGCCCAGGTAACGCGGACCGGAGAAGGTGCGCAGCGGCTTGACACCACCGTAGTTTTTGTCTGCGGTGGTGAGCATATCCAGATTGCACACCTGAAGGAAACAGTCCATATCCCGCACAAGGCAGCGGTCAATCTGTTCCCACTGTCCTTCGAACTTGATAGTCCCCGCAAAGCCCTGCGGCTCGATTTCGCGAAGGCTTCCCATCAGCGAGTCCGACTGCGCGCTGCGGGTATCATTGAAATCTCCCATCACCACCAGTGGCCCGCTGACAAGTCGGGACAGGGAGTCGATTGCACGCATCCCGCACTCGCGGCGCTGCTCAGCTTCGAGCGAGCCTCCCCGTTTTGAGGGCAGGTGACAGACCAACAGAGTCAGCGAATCAAACTCACAAACCAGAATGTCACGGGTAGCCAGTGTGTCCGAGTCCATCACCAGAGGCACAGCCCGGCTGCGCGGGGCCTTTCCTCTGTAAAGAAGAGCGCAATCGATGCCACGGTGGTCCCTGGAATCGAAATGCACATAGCGATAGCCGTAGCTGCGCAGAGCAGTCTGATAGACAAGCTGCTTGAGCACATAGTCATTGTCCACTTCGGCAAGTGCAACATAGTCCGGCGGCGTTCCTGTCGAGTCTGCGAGCGAAAGCACCACCTTGGAAATGGCGCGCGCCTTGGTCATCATCCTGGACCTGGTCCAGTACTGAGGGGCGGAGGCTGAGCGGGGGTCGAAATAGTTTTCGACATTCCAAAAAACCGCTACGGCTGAGAAGAGAAGTATCATAGTCCTTTTCATACCGCAAAAATGAGGAATTTTCCTTAAATTTGTATGCTATAGTTATAAAAATATGTCTCTAAAATGCGGTATAGTCGGATTGCCTAATGTCGGCAAGTCCACACTTTTCAATTGTATCAGTTCGGGCAAGGCGCAGAGCGCCAACTTCCCTTTCTGCACCATAGAACCGAATCTCGGCTCAACCAATGTCCCTGACAAGCGCCTTGAGGTGCTCAGCGACATCTGTAAGCCTCAGCGTACCATTCCAGCCACGGTGGATATCGTGGATATCGCCGGTCTCGTGAAGGGCGCAAGCCACGGCGAAGGTCTCGGCAACCAGTTCCTTGCCAATATTCGCGAATGCGACGCGATTCTGCACGTGCTGCGCTGCTTCGACGACGGCAATATAGTCCACGTGGACGGCTCCGTCGATCCGGTCCGGGACAAGGAAGTGGTGGACACCGAGCTTCAGATCAAGGACCTGGAGACCGTTGAGGCCCGCCTCGGCAAGTGCGAAAAGGCTGGCAAGGCGGGAGATAAGGAGGCGGCCAAGCTCGCTGCCCTTCTGACCCGCTATCGCGAGGCCCTGCTTCAGGGCAAGTCCTGCCGCAGCGTCAAATTCCTCAACGACGAAGAAGCAGCCCTTGCGCGCGAACTATTTCTTTTGACCAATAAGCCCGTGATGTATGTCTGCAATGTGGACGATGCCTCCGCAGTCAACGGCAATGCCTATGTGGAGGCCGTCAGGGAGGCCGTGAAGGACGAAGGCGCGGAGATTCTTGTGATTTCCGCCCGCACGGAGGCCGATATTGCCGAGATGGAAGACTACGACGACAGGCAGATGTTCCTTGAGGAAATGGGTCTGCAGGAGTCCGGAGTCGTAAGGCTCATCCAGGGCGCATACCACCTCCTCGGCCTTCAGACCTTCTTCACCGCCGGCAGCGACGAGTGCAGGGCTTGGACCATTCATAAAGGAGATAAAGCACCGAAGGCCGCAGGTGTTATCCATACCGATTTCGAAAAGGGCTTCATCCGCGCCGAGGTCATCAAATATGAGGATTTCGTGAACCTCAAGACGGAGGCTGCCTGCCGCGCCGCCGGAAAGCTGGGCGTTGAGGGCAAGGACTATGTAGTGCAGGATGGCGACATAATGCACTTCCTCTTCAATGTATAGGCTATGGAAGTAAGAGCCAAGAAAGCCCTCGGACAGCATTTCCTTACCGATTTGAGCGTTGCACGAAGGATTGTGGATGCACTTTCGGTCAGCGAGGTGAGGGATGTGCTCGAAATAGGCCCGGGAATGGGTGTGCTCACCCAATATCTCATTGAAAGGCCGGACCTTGACCTGAAGCTCGTGGAGCTCGACGGCGAGTCGGTGGTCTATCTGATGAACCATTTCTCCGGTATGGCAGGAAAGCTGATGGAAGCCGACTACCTGCGCCTGGATATGCGCAAGGTCTTCCCCGGTGACTATCGTGTCATAGGCAATTTCCCATACAATATCTCTTCGCAGATTTTCTTCAAAATTCTGGAAGACAAGGACCGCGTGCCGGAAGTGGTATGTATGATTCAGAAGGAGGTAGCTGACCGTATCGCCGAGGGACCGGGCAGCAAGACCTACGGCATACTTTCTGTACTTCTGCAGGCCTGGTATGACATAGAATATGTCGTGCAGGTGGGTCCGGGAGCATTCTGCCCACCTCCAAAAGTCAAGTCAGCCGTCATCAGACTGGTGCGCAACTCCAGAACCGATTTGGGTTGCGATGAGGCACTTTTCAAGCAAGTGGTGAAGACAGCCTTCAACCAGAGGCGCAAGACGCTCAGAAACGCCCTTAAACCGCTCCTGCGCGAAGATATCGACACGACGGACGAAGTGTTCAACCTCCGGGCTGAAGCGCTCGGGGTCGAGGATTTTGTGGCATTGACAAAAAGATTTGAAACCAATAATTAAAAACATGAAACAGAGAATTCAGGACAAGTTCAAAGAACTTTTCGGGCAGGGAGGTCATCTCTATGCCAGCGCAGGCCGCATCAACCTCATCGGTGAGCACACCGACTACAATGGAGGCTATGTTTTCCCGGGAGCTATTGACAAGCAGCTGATGGCCCAGATCGCCCCTAACGGCACCGACAAGGTACGCGCCTTCTCCCTCGACTACAACGAGATGTGCGAGTTCGGACTCAATGAGGAAGATAAGCCTGCCAAGGCTTGGGCTTGCTACATCTTCGGCGTCTGCCGCGAGACACTCAAGCGTGGCGGAAAGGTGGAAGGCTTTGACACCGTATTTGCAGGTGACGTTCCTCTCGGAGCAGGTCTTTCCAGCTCCGCAGCCCTCGAGAGCTGCTTTGCCTATGCCATCGATACAATCAACGGCAATGGTTTCGACCGCTTTGAGCTTGCAAAGATAGGCCAGAGCACCGAGCACAACTATTGCGGAGTGAACTGCGGCATTATGGACCAGTTCGCATCCTGCTTCGGCAAGGCCGGCTGCCTTATCCGACTGAACTGCAAGACTCTGGAGTACAAATATTTCCCGTTTGACCCTGAGAAGGCAGGCTACAGGCTCGTACTGGTGGATTCCTGCGTAAAGCACGAACTCGCTTCTTCAGCCTACAACAAGCGCAGGGCTTCCTGTGAGAACGCTGCTGCAGCTATCCGCAAGAACCATCCTGAGGTAGAGTTCCTCTCCGATGCCAAGAGACTCTGGCTGGAAGAGGTCCGTGAGGAGATTCCTGAGGAGGATTTCCTGCGTGCGGAGTATGTTATCGGTGAGGTGCAGCGCGTGCTGGATGTGTGCGATGCTCTTGAAAGAAACGACTACGAGACTGCAGGTGAGATGATGTACCAGACACACTTCGGTCTCAGCCGTCTGTATGAGGTGAGCTGCGAGGAGCTTGATTTCCTCAACAAGCTTGCCCGCAAGATGGATGTCACAGGTTCACGCGTGATGGGTGGCGGCTTCGGCGGTTGCACCATCAACCTCATCAAAAAGGAACTCTATGATGATTTCGTAAAGGCTGCCACAGAGCAGTTTACCGCGAAGTTCGGTCACGCCCCTAAGATTTACGACGTTGTCATCTCCGACGGCGCCCGTATGGTGGAATAAGCCGTCCGAAATAGCTTATTGCAAATAAGTTAAAGGCTTATAAAACAATGACTTGTAAATAATCAGGTGCCTTTTTAAGGTACCTGATTTTTCATAACCAACTGTAAATAAAATAGTTAACCCTACGCACCCGTCCGTTACCAACTGCCACCATAACTCAGCAAGTTGGCAGTGAGCAAAATCACCTTCCACGCACACCCCTGCCAGACTGGCCTGCATCCCTGCCCACCGTGGAAGGTGCAGGCTTTTCCCCGCACCTTCCGCGCAGCACCCCACCACACCACCTTCTGCGCCCTCCTTGCGTGGAAGGTGATTTTGAAAACCCCTCCTGTGCAAAACAACAACCGGAACCCTGACGAGTCCCGGTTGTTTTCTGTGTGTATGTCAAGACTACTTTTTGGCAGCCTTCTTCTTCATTGAAGCACGGGCGGCATCAACCATAATCGGAGTACCGATCATAATTGAAGCGTAAGTACCGATGAGGATACCGAGGCAGAGTGCGACGGACAGACCGCGTATAGACTCACCGCCGAAGATTGCGATTGCAAGCATAGGGAGGAGGGTAGATACGGAGGTGTTCACCGTACGTGTCAGGGTAGCGTTGAGGGACTTGTTGACAGTATCCTCGAAATTGTCGTTAGGATGCAGCAGCAGGTTCTCGCGGATTCGGTCGAAAATCACCACGTTATCGTTGATAGCATAACCGATGATGGTCAGGATAGCAGCGATAAAGGTCTGGTCAACATCAAGGTTGAACGGAAGGATTCCGGTAAACAGTGAGAAGAAACCGATGATGATAATCGCAGTGTGTGCCAGTGAAACGACACCGCCGAGACCCCAGGCCCAGCCCTTGAAACGCCAAGCGATGTAGGCGAATATCACGAGGAGTGCGAGGATTACGGAGATGATAGCATTGCGCTTGATATCGTTTGCAATCGTTGCGCCGACCTTGTCGGAACTGATGATACCGTTAGGGTTGTCGAGGGTAGAAGTGAAGTTGTCAAGAGTAATATCCTCAGCGAAGAATCCCTTGAGGGCTGTGTAAAGCATTCCCTCAATCTCCTGGTCAACCTCTGAAGACTCGTTCTCGTACTTGTAGGAAGTAGTAATCTTCATCTGGCTGTCACCACCGAACTGCTTAACCTCAACGGAAGCATTCTTGATGTTTTCATCAGCTGCAGCAGCCTCGTTGAAGACTGCGAGGGTAGCCTCGCGTACATCCTCAGCAACAACAGGCTTGTCGAACCTTACAACATAGGTACGTCCACCGGTGAAGTCAACACCGTAGGTAAAGCCCTTGATGAAGATGGAACCGAGGGAGATGACGATAAGTGCGCCGGAAACGATGTAGGACCACTTGCGTGCTCCGAGGAAGTTGGCCTTGGTATTCTTGAGGAAACCAGCGGTCATCTTGGTCTCGAAGGTGATGTTCTTGCCCTTGTTTACGCGGTCGTCAAATACCAGACGGGTAACGAAGATAGAGGTAAGAACGGAAGTGATGATACCGATGATGAGGGTGGTAGCGAAGCCCTGGATAGGACCTGAACCGAAGATAGCAAGCACGATACCGGTAAGCAGGGTAGTAACCTGACCGTCGATGATTGCTGAGTATGCGTTCTGGTAACCGTCGTGGATAGCCTTGCTCAGACCCTTGCCGGCCTTAAGCTCTTCCTTGATACGCTCGTAGATAATCACGTTGGCATCCACCGCCATACCAAGGGTCAGGATAAGACCCGCGATACCAGGCAGGGTAAGGGTTGCTCCGAAGGCGGCAAGTGTACCGAAGAGGAGGACAACGTTGGTGATGAGTGCGAGATCGGCAGCCAAACCTGCTCCACGATAGAAGAAGATCATGTAGAGGAGCACGAGGATGAATGCGATGATGAAGGAGATGAGTCCTGAACGGATGGACTCCGCACCGAGTGAAGGTCCTACAACCTGCTCCTGAACGATAGTTGCAGGTGCAGGGAGCTTACCTGACTTGAGCACGTTGGTAAGGTCGGTAGCCTCTTCGATGTCGAAGTTTCCGGTAATCTGTGAGTTACCTCCGGTAATCTCGCCATTGACAACAGGATATGAATAAACGGTACCGTCGAGAACAATCGCAATCTGCTTGCCGATGTTCTCCTTGGTCAGGCGTGCCCAGATGTTTGCACCCTCTGCGTTCATTGTCATTGATACTGAAGGTGAACCTCCGCGCTGGTTGTCGTAAGCTACACGTGCGTCAGTCACTGAGCTGCCGTCGAGCGGAGCCTTGCCGTCACGGGATGAAGCCTTGATTGCAACGAGCTCGTAGATATTGTCGGCCTGAGCATACTCGGATGGCTTGACAGACCACATAGGACGGAACTCTGCAGGGAAGATATCCTTGGTAGCCTTGAGCAGTGCGTTAACCTTGGCGGTATCCACTGCGTTGGCAAGACCGATGCAGGCTCCGCGACCCTGAGGGCCTACCGGGCTGAGTACGGAGAAGAGCGGATTAGCTTTGCGGTCAGCCTCTGAAACGCTGGCGTTCTGGGCTGCAAGCTCTGCCTCAACGGCGTCCTTAACCTCTGCTGCAGGAGCCTCCTCAACGCTTGCAAGCTCTGCAAGAGCGCTGTTGGCCTCGGCGAGGTAAGGGAATATTTCGCTGTTCTCATATGTTGTCCAGAACTCGAGGGAAGCGGTTCCCTGGAGCAGTTTGCGGACACGCTCCGGCTCCTTAACGCCAGGAAGCTCGACGAGGATACGGCCGGTGTTTCCGATCTTCTGGATAGAAGGGGAAGCCACGCCGAAACGGTCGATACGGTTCCTGAGGACATTGAAGGAGTTTGCTACTGCGGCCTCGGCATCCTCCCTGATAACGCTGATGACCTCGTCATCGGTGCTCTCAGGCTTGATGCGGTCACGCATCTCGTATGTGCCGAATACCTGTGCAAGTCTTTGGCCTCCGGAAACCTCCTTCCAAGCATCTGCGAAGAGGGTAATGAAGTCCGCACGGCTGCTCACTGACCTCTGCTTTGCGAGGGCGATAGCCTGCTCGAACTCAGGAGTCTGCTCGCCGGCAAGAGCCTTTACGAGGTCCTCGAGCTGCACCTGGAGCATTACGTTCATACCTCCCTTGAGGTCCAGACCGAGATTGAGCTCCTTAGCCTTTACATCCTTGTAAGTGAAACCTGAATAGAATTTTTGTGATGAGATGGAATCGATGTACCATCTGCTCTCGTGCTTCCTGATGGAGTCAAGCGCGTACGCCTGGTCCTCCGCAGCAACCTTTGTGAGGTCGAATGCCTCCACCTTAGCCTCCGCATATTTGTCAGCCTTCTTTTGTCCTACTGCAGTAGCGACAGTGAAGGAGAGCTGCCAGAGGCAGGCAAGGACGAGCAGGATCGTCACGAGTCTGATTGCGCCTTTACTTTGCATTTGTTTTATAAGTTTAAAATTTACTATTTCAGTGCAATTCGCCAATAAGCCTGCAAATTTACGAAAAAATAGCAACAAAGAAAGGGACTAATGCATCTATTTTATTAAATTTGCGAAATAGCTTGACTGTGATGGGAAAACACAAGAAAATACTGCTCATAATCCTCGCCACCCTGGCGATGGCTTCTGTGCGTGCCGAAGCGCAGAATCTGGACTCCCTGTGGCTCAGGCTCGCAAATGACAGCTCTCTTGTCATCAGGCCGAAGGCACCTGTTGAGGACAGCCTCGTGCGTGCGCGCAGGCTTCAGGACAGTATCCTTCAGGCCCGTCAGGACAGCCTTCTCAACGTTAAACTCAGAGCAGACAGTCTGCTGCGCGTGCGTATGATGCAGGACAGCATCCTGCGTGCCCAGCTCAGGGCGGACAGCCTGCGCCTCGCGCGTGAAGACAGTATTGAGCGCGCCCTCGCGCGTATGGACAGCCTCATTATTACGGCCTACGACTATCAGAATGCCTACCGCTACAAAGATGCTCTTGAGTGCTTCGAAGCCGCATCACAGATAAGTACGGACGAGGACCTGAAAGCGCAGCTCGCCGAGGCGGTGAAGCATTGCAGATATGCCATTCGCAACACCTCGAAGGTCCCACGCCTGTCCGTAGTGGCCCGCGAGACCTTCAGTATGGATGATTTCTTCCTTTACTACCCGCTGCCGGACAGAAGCTGGCACGAAGTGGAAGGCGCTCCTCCTATGTATTATCCGGGAGACGAGGATGAAATCTATCTGAGCCGCGACGCCTCCATCTCAATGGTTTACCCTATGACCTTCGGCGACAGGATGTATTTCTCCTCCTGCACACTTGAAGGTTTCGGCGGATATGACCTCTTCTACTGCGACTGGGACGATGTTCTCGGCGAATGGGGCGAGCCGCGCAACCTCGGTTTCCCTTACAGCTCCGCAGGCGACGACTTCCTCTTCGTGGAGAGCGAGGACGGCCGATACAACATCTTCGCCTCAACGCGCGGGATGGCAGAAGGCACCGACAGCGTGCAGGTTTATGTGGTGGAGCGCGGCGTGGTGCTTGAGACGATAAGCAATCCAATCCCTGTGCAGCTCGCGACCCTCGAGCAGCTTTCTCCAAAACAAATAGTCAAAACTCTCGAAACAGCGGAGCAGAACTCCCGCCAGCAGTCGGCAGAACTGAATGCCCGCTACAAGGAGCTTGTCGGCCTCGAATCAGAACTGACAACACAGTTGGAGCAAGCTGACGGCGACCTCCAGCTCGAACTTGCCGCCCGTCTTGAACAGACGCAGGCCGAAAAGAAGAAGGTGGAGATGCAAATCCTCGAAGCGGGGAGCGTGCGTCATCTGCTCGACGAAGAAAAGGACCAGGAATTTGCTGGAGTTGAGGGAGCCTACCTCTTCACCCGCAAAAATATGGGTGCGCCACTGAAGATACATTACATAGAAAACTAAACAAAAACTCTAATATGAACCCCATTCTTGTTATCATCTCGCTCGTGATGGTGGGAATACTCTTTATTCTTATTGAGTTCCTTCTTACTCCGGGCATAGGCATTGCCGGCATAGTCGGCCTTGCCTCCTTCATCGGCAGCTGTGTCTATGCCTTTATGGTAATGGGCACAAAGGCCGGAACCATTACAACGGCAGTCGTGGCCGTCATCGTTGTGATTCTGCTTGTCTGGATGCTGCGAGGCAAATCATACAAAAAGCTTGAGCTCAACGCGGAAATCGATGCGAAGACCAACCTCGAACCTGAAGCCCTAAGCGTAGGGGATAAGGGCAAGACCATCACCCGCCTTGCTCCTATGGGAACGGTGCGTTTCGGCCATCTGAGCTGCGAAGCCAAGTCCGAGGACAACACAATGCTTGACCCGGGCACAGAGGTCGTCATCACCGCAATCGAAGACAACAAAGTAATAGTTAAACCTATAAACGACTAAACAATGACCACACAATTGATTATCTGGGCGGCAATCGTAATCGTTGCCCTCATTATCCTCCTCTGGTTCTTCCCGGTAGCAATATGGTTCCAGGCCATACTTTCGGGAGTTCGTGTCTCTCTTATCCACCTGGTACTGATGAGATGGAGACGCGTCAATCCGAACACCATAGTAATGGCTCTCATTACCGGCACCAAGGCCGGCCTCAAGCTTAAGGCCAACGACCTGGAAGCACATTATCTTGCAAAGGGTAATGTGAGTAAGGTGGTGATGGCTCTGATTTCCGCAAATAAAGCCAACATCCCTCTGGATTTCCAGATGGCGGCAGCCATTGACCTTGCAGGCCGTGACGTGTTCGAGGCTGTGCAGATGTCCGTAAACCCTAAGGTAATCAACACTCCTCCTGTGACCGCAGTTGCCAAGGACGGTATCCAGCTCATCGCCAAGGCCCGTGTCACCGTGCGCGCCAACATCAAGCAGCTTGTCGGAGGTGCAGGCGAAGAGACGGTTCTCGCCCGCGTAGGTGAGGGTATAGTCTCATCCATCGGCTCCGCAGCTTCTCATAAGGAAGTGCTCGAAAATCCTGACAGTATCTCCAAGGTTGTGCTCGGCAAGGGTCTCGATGCAGGCACAGCCTTCGAGATTCTCTCCATCGATATCGCGGACATCGATGTCGGCAAGAACATCGGCGCCGTGCTCCAGATAGACCAGGCTGAGGCTGACAAAAATATCGCTCAAGCCCGCGCAGAGGAGCGCCGCGCAATGGCGGTAGCCCTTGAGCAGGAAATGAAAGCAAAGGCGCAGGAAGCCCGCGCCCAGGTTATTGAAGCAGAATCCCAGATTCCGCTCGCAATGGCCGAAGCCTTCCGTAACGGGAATCTGGGAATTATGGATTATTACCGGATGCGCAACATCCAGGCTGATACCCAGATGCGCGAAACTCTCGGCAAGGATTAAGCCTCGAAACGTCCGCTGTCTTTAAGAAGGCCTTCGATCTGCACGTTCAGTTCGGAGGCTTTCTCGCTTGTCAGCTCCGAAATCGGGAGGTGGAAGCGGTAACGCCAGTGGTGGAGAGGGTCTGCAGGCTGGTTGACTCTTTCCTCCATAAAGTCCTTGCGGCGGAGATTCTCGTCGATTGCAACCCAGTCCTGAAGAGGGAAGATGGCAAGCATACTGCGTGAGCTGAGGTGATTCCAGAGGATTCGTTTCACCTCCCACGGTGCCATATCTCCCTTGCCTGCCTCCGCATTCTGCATACGCAGGGTGGACATATCGTGGCTTGAGGTAGCGCAGACGCTCAGGGTTGGCCAGCCGTGGCCCTTGTCCATCTGAGTCATCTCCAGAGAGAGGATTTTCCAGTGGTCCATCACTCCAGGCACGCAGTCAGGCACCATACCGAGGTCCTCGCCGCAGGCCAGCATTCCGCTTGCGCTCAGCAGCTCAGGGAGCTTGCGCTCGGCGTTGCGTCTCCAGAAATCATCGTGCCTGTGGTAGAAGAAGTCGGTGTACAGGGCATCGAACCTGTCCTTCTGCCACCACTCCAGACGTGAGGTATCAGGCTTGATGAGCGGCTGCCAGAAGCCCGGATGGCGCGGATCCTCGTGGAACAGGCCTTCGCGCGGCAGGCGCATAAAGTAAATCTCGTCTGCGCTGTACGGCAGGGCAGGGTTGAAGTGTCCCATAAGGCCGCTCTTCTGCTCGGCAGGAATCTCCCAGATGCGGAAGAATCCGAGAATATGGTCAATGCGGAAGGCATCGAAATACTGGCTCATCTTGCGCAGGCGGCTCTTCCACCAGGCATAGTCGTCCTTGGCCATCTCGTCCCAGTTGTAGGTAGGGAAGCCCCAGTTCTGGCCGTCCTGGGAGAAATAATCAGGCGGTGCACCGGCGCTCGAATCGAGGTTGAAGAGTTCAGGATGATAATATGCATCCGCGCTGTCCTGGCTTACGCCAATCGGCAGGTCTCCCTTGAGGGAAATACCCTTGGAGCGTGCATACTTCACCTGGGCGCTGAGCTGCTTGTCCAGATGGAACTGAATCCACTTGTGGTACTCGGGCTCGTTGCCGTCCCTCTTTGCGCAGAACTCAGCATATTCGTCAAGCCAGTAGGCATTCTCCTTGATGAACTTCCTGCAGGCAGCGCTTTCGAGGTCCTTCTGTCCGCGGGCGGTGAAAGCCTTGCGCACGAGGGCCATCTTGGACTTGTACACGCGCGGATAGTCGATTTCCGGCAGTGCGTTGAGCTCCTGCTGCTCCTTTTTGAAGGCTGCTGTTTCCTTGATTCCGAGGTCCTGAAGGTGGATATAAATCGGATGCAGTGCAAAGCTGCTCACAGGGCTGTAAGGGTAGCTGTCCTTCCATTCGCCCTTGCGGGTGGTATCGTTGATAGGAAGAATCTGAATGATGCACTGACCGGTCTTGACAGCCCAGTCCACGAGGTCCTTCAGGTCGTTGAACTCACCGATTCCGAAGTCCGACTCGCTGCGCAGCGAGAAGACAGGCACAGCGGTGCCCGCTCCGCGAAATCCTGCACGGTCAAACTTCTCCGCCTGGTGTGCGCGCGGGAACGGGCAGCCCGGGATAGGGCAGTCAATCCAGCTGTCGCGGAGGACCAGCTCCTTTGTGCCGGCTGCAGGCTTGGCGCTGTGATTGGTCCACTCGATGCGGTCAATCAGGCCGTCCTTCATCAGCACATAACCGTAATCCTTGAGTGATGCGACGCTGACCTTGTCCAGGGTAAGCGTCCAGACCGCGCCGTCGGTCCAGCTCATAGGATATTTCTTGTCGGCGAGCACGAGAGCAAGGCTCTCGCCCCACTTCGTTCTGTACTCTATCTGAAAAGTAACTTTCATCTTATCTTGTCTGAAGAATTATATTGCTCTTAGCACCGACGCTGAGGGCGGCCGGGTTCACAGCCTCTCCCGTAATCACGTCGAACCACTGCGCATCGATTCCGAGCTCGGCATAGTCCGCCCAAGGAACATCAACGCTCTTTTCGTTATTGTTCACAAACACAAAGACCTTCTCCTTCTGCCCGAGCCTGAACATAGCGTAAGTGTTGTCCCTGCGCAGGAAATGCTTCAGCTCTCCGTTATGCACAGCCTCGCAGCCCTTTCTCCAGTTGAACAGAGCCTTGAAGTAGTCGTGCATATCCTTGGCCTGCGGGTCTTTCTCCCATTCGAGAGGGAAGTCCACGCGAAGTCCGCCGTGTCCCTGGCTGCGGTCCTTGGAGACTGCAAATACCTCGTCCGCATAGAGCACCTGTGGTATGCCCCTGAGGGTGGCCAGCAGAGCGAAGGCGTTCTTGACACTGCCTGCATCCTTGCCGAGGCAGTCTGCAATTCTCTCCTGGTCGTGATTGCCCGTAAAGATAAGCATATTATCCTTATCGTGATAATACTGGTCGTTGGCTACGCAGTCGTAAACCTTCACGAGACCCTCATCCCAGTTGACCTTTCCATGGTAGGACAGAGCCTGGCAGAACGCGGTCTGCAGAGGGAAGTCCATAATTGAAGGAAGGTTGGAGTTGAAGCCGTCCCTGTTGGGATTGCCTGCCTGCCAATATGCAACCTGAGGCACATTGTTGGACCACACCTCACCCACAATGTTGATGTTCGGGTACTCGCTGCGGACAGCGGCGCACCACTCGGACATAGGGACTTTCTCGTTGTACGGGTAGGTATCAACGCGAAGACCGTCCAGGTCAGCCCACTCAATCCACCACACTGCCCACTGCTTGAAATACTGCAGCAGGTAAGGGTTGTCCAGATTCATATCCGGCATCGAGCGGTCAAACCAGCCGCTCTCCATATTGTAGCGGTCGATTTCGGCCATATAAGGGTCGTTCTGCACTGAGAAGCAGCAGTTGGAGTGGGTGTATTCCGGCCAAACGTGAATCCAGTCCTCAAAAGGCAGGTCCTCCATCCACCAGTGGCGGTCGCCGCAGTGGTTGGTGACAATGTCCATAATCATCTTTATGCCGTGGGAGTGCGCGTCACGCACGAGCTCGCGGTACTCCTCGTTGCTTCCGATGCGGCTGTCGATATGGTAGTAGTCCGTGCAGGCGTAGCCGTGATAGCTCTCCCTGTCTACGTTGTCCTCAAGCAGAGGGGTGTTCCATATTGCGGTAACGCCGAGGTCCTCAAGATAGCCAAGCTGGCTCGCGATGCCTGCGATATCTCCTCCGTGGCGGCCGAAGAAGGCCTCAGGATTTGCCTTTTCGGTGGTAACGGCGCTGTTGTCATTGTAAGGATTGCCATTGACGAAGCGGTCCGGCATAATCAGGTACATCAGGTCGGCGGAGGTGAAACTCTCCCGCTCAGCAGAGCCCTCGCGCCTTTCGAGCAGCTCGTAAGGGATACTGAAGCTCTTCCCGCCGTTGGTGAAGTGCAGGCGGTAGGTGCCAGGCTTTGCATTTGCAGCTATTTCCACATCCACGAAAAGATAGTTCGGGCTGTCTGCCTTATGCACTCCGCTCACGCGCACGCCCTTCGCATCCCCGAAGCTGGCGGTCCATTCGCCTATGCCCTCGCCCTGTACGAGCAGCTGCAGAGGGGTCTTCATTCCCGTCCACCAGCACATAGGCTCCACGCGGGAGATGCGGTCGGCTTCGGAAGATATGCTCCAGCTCCAAGGCGCCTTGAGAGCTACGCTTACCGTAACCTCGTCCCCTGCCTTGCGGCGGATATAACGAATTTCGTCATCTCCGCTTTCCAGCAGTTCGAACCCGGCATCCGCGTCGAGTGCAGGGTGCCCATGGCGCTGAGCGCAGAGGTAGCGGTAGAATTCGGCATATTCGCCATTGCCCCAGTGCGGAGCCTCATCCTTCTCGAAGAACTTGAAGCGCCAGCTGAGGCCGGCCTCCTGACCCGTGTAAATCAGCGGAAGGCTGTTCGGAAGGGTCCAGCAGAGCACGCTCATAGCCTGCCAGGCCTCGCCCATTCTTTCGAATTCGGTGCCCGCCCAGCTGTTCTCGTCGTGGTTGGAGGTGAAGCAGAGCCTCTTGCGGCCTTCTGCCTGTGCGAAAGTCTGCACCTCCTCTACAAGCTCGGTCTTGCCCTTGCGGCCCTGAGCTATGTCGTTGAGCAGATGATGGAAACGCCAGGCATACATAGCGTCGAACCCTGCCCTGTGCATCCAGTCCTCCTCAGCCTCTGCGAGGAAGAACAGAGGACGTCCCGCCTCCTCGCGAAGAGTGGCGATGGTCGGGGTCCAGAAGTCTTCAGGTACGAGGAAGGCCATATCGCAGCGGAAGCCGTCCACTCCCCTTGCTACCCAAAAGCGCATTGCGTCCAGCATAGCCTCACGCACGCCCTGGCAGCCATAGTTGAGTTTGGCGATATCGGTCCAGTCGTATTCGATGATGGTGTTGCCCGCCTCATCCCTGTAGTACCACTCGGCAGGTTTCTCGGTAACCCAGGCGTGGTCCGGTGAGGTATGGTTTGCAACCCAGTCGATAATCACTTTCATACCCAGACCGTGAGCCTTCTCAACGAAGGAATCGAAGTCCTCCAGAGTACCGAACTCCGGATTGGTGGCGCAGTAGTCCTTTATGGCATAGTATGAACCCAGGGTTCCCTTGCGTCCCTTCTCTCCGATAGGGTAGAGAGGCATCATCCATACTATGTCCACGCCCTGTTCCTTAAGTCTTGGAAGCTGGTCCTCGGCAGCTTTGAAAGTGCCTTCCGGAGTGAACTGGCGTGTATTGAGCTCATAGATTACACTATTGTTCCATCCGGCATCCTCCGTTTTGGGGCTGCCTGTGCAGGATGCAAGCAAAGCGATAGCTGCTGCAATATGAGTCAGTCGTTTCATTTGCAATATTTGTTGATTGTTTCAGTTTTGACCTGGAAGAAGTTGTTGGAGCCTGTTTCCAGCAGTCTGTATTCTCCGTGATTTCCCCAACTTGCAGGGACATCTCTGATGGAGCAGTCCTCTCCAGTGTCGTTGGAGACATAGTCCTTTATCTGCATCTGCCAGTTCTCGATGCGCTGGATGGAAGCAGTGTAGTAGAACAGTGCGTTCTTCTCATCCACCAGCTCAAGCAGGGCCTGACGATAGATTTCCCTGAAATCCTCGAACTTCAGAAGACGGTAAATCAGCGGGTTGGAGTTGTTTCCCCAATTGAACGGATCCTGCCTTCCGGAATCCATCATTGAAGAGGTTCCGAGGGTGTTGTCGTAATCGTAAGGGATGAAGAAGAACTTGTAGTCGTACTTGTCCGTGGTATTGAAATAGATATAGTAGTTGTTGCAGTTGTTCCAGTAGTCATCCCACATTCCGCAAACCACATTCACGGCGTAGGTGCGAAGCAGCAGAGGCACATCGCACACCTCCTGAATCCACTGGTAGAAGCTGTCGTCACCCTTGCCGTTGAGCTTGAGAATGAAATCCTGAAGCTGTTCCTTGGCTGCCTCGAAATCGTTGTCGTCCGACTTCATCTCGTAGGTGAATTCGGCATCCGAACCATCGTCCACACCGAAGTTCGCATTTGTGGAATTGAGGCTTGCTCCCCAGCGGCATTTCCAGAGGTTTCCGTCAGCTCCTTCGAAAAGCGTGGCGCGGGCCTTGAGGTAGCGGGTGTCTATAGGCTCTATCATATCATAGACTCCGTAGTAAGTCTCCTTCCCGTCCACCTCGAGCCACAGGCGGCAGTAGGTGGTGAATGGTGCGGTCCACACGCTGTCCCTGCGGAAAAGGTCATAGCAGTAGAGCTCGCGCACATAGGCCGCATCGTCCTTGAACCATTTGAGATTGGCTTTTCTTGCGCCGTGGATTTCGTGGTCCGAGTCTTTGACGAATTTGCGGAAGTTCAGTCCGAAGTGGCAGTGGTGCATCCTGCCTTCGTTGTCCTGAGGCCTGCGGCGCGAGGTGTTGCCCCTGAGCCTGAGACCTGCGTTGGTGATTTCGGTCTTCTCCTCACCCTTGATGTAGGTGATGTCACAGCTGACATACTGCTTGGTTTTAGAGTTTGCGTCATAGAGCGAGAGGAGCTTTGCCCACTGCTCGGCTGAGACTTTGACGTGGATTTCCGGAATCACCGAGGTGTCGTACATATACTCAAGTCCGGTCTTGGTCATATTGATGGCCGGGACTACCGGGTCGTCCGGTTTCTCCGGATCCTTGACCTCCGTGGAGTCCTTGTCCGAAGGTTTCTGCCCCGGATCAATAGGGGTCAGGTTGATGCCGTCACACGCTGCAAGACAGGCCAGCAGCGGCAGGCAGAGGAGTGCTTTTCTGAGATTCATATTGCTTCAATCAGAATTTGGTGACGAGACGGAATTCGCCCGGCTTGAGATTTACCGTGAGTTTGCCGTCAGTTACATTGTATGTATTGTTTCCGAATGCCTCATACTCCTTCCACTCTCCGTTCTCAGGCATAAGGGCGGTGATGTCTTTGGTTGTAGAAGTGAAGTTGCCGATAACGGCGAACTGCTTGCCGTCCACGGAAGAGAAAATGAAACGGCCATAATCCCAGTCGCCCTTTGAAACATACCAGCGGAAAGAAGCATCCGCGTCAAAGAAACGAGGATTCTCCTTGCGGAACTTCAGAAGACCGCAGTATGTGTCATACAATGCCTTTCTGTCCTTATTGGCAAGATATTCCTCCGTCATAACCGGTTTTTCTGAAGTGTCACCGTTACCTCCGGAGATATCATAGCCGAGCTCTCCGAACTGCCAGATCATCTTAGGTCCCGGAACTGTAAGGAAGAATGCGGCGCAGCACCCCGCCCTGCGCATGGCAGCTGCAAATACATCGTCAGTTTCAGGCTCTTCCGGACGCTTTCCCTGCTCCATAAGCCATACTTTTCCGGCTTCAGGGCTGAAATAGATATCATAAGAGCCGGCAGCCGGAACGGCCATATCCTGAGAGGATGAACCGAGAGTGAGTTTGTAATCAGAATTGAGAGGCAGTTTATAACCCTTTGCAGATGCACCGTAGTTATATGCATCGTCCCAGGTAGAATTCCCCCTGATTTTGAACATATCATCAGCTCCGAACTCCACACTCTTGGATGAATAGAATGCTCCGTCCTTTGAAAGAGTGATGTCAGGGTCGGTTCCCCAGCCTGTTATTGTCCCGCAGATTCCCCACGAGACGGACTCGACAGATACTGTTTTGCCGTAGCAGATGCGCTGTTCGTCGTGGCTTTCCATATAGGATACAAAACCGCCGAACGGCTGGTTTGAATACGCAGCAGAGATGTCTTCGCTGTTTCCGCTCATCACGGAACTGTAGGCATAGTTGCAATTTCTCCAAAGCTGCATTCCTGCCTGGGCGAGTTCTTTCTCCTCACCTCCGTCTGCGAAATGCTCGAGAATCATAACAGCATCAGGGTTTACACTATGGATGTGCTGGTAGTAGTCCTTAAGAATAGCGATACGGGATGCGTCATAAGCACTCCAGGAGCTTACGCTGCTGCCCGAATTCTTTTGTGTCAGACCCTTGGATAGGTCAAAGCGGAAGCCGTCCACATCATACTCGGTCAACAGGTACTCAAGACTCTGCTTGATGTGAGCCCTGATGAAAGGATTCTCGTGGTTGAGGTCGCTGAAGACACTGAACGGATGCGTTGCCACCTCGTTATAAAGTTCTGTATCCCCGAGCTTTACGAGAGTGCTGATTCCGGTCAGATGGTTGAACACCACATCAACCAGGACAGCTATTCCCCTTGCGTGGCATTCATCAATGAAGTCCTTGTATTCTTCGCGTGTGCCGTAGGCTTTGTCCAGGGCGAAGTAATGGTTAGGGTTGTAACCCCAGCTGAGATTGCCGTCAAACTCCTGTATAGGCATGAGCTCGATGGCGTTGATGCCGAGTGTCTGCAGATAATCCAGCTGAGCCTTGGCTCCTGCCAGATTCTTGGTCTCGGAGAAGTCGCGCAGCAACAGCTCGTAAATCACAAGGTCGTTCTTGTCTTCAATCTTGAAGTCTTTGTGTTTCCAGTTGTATTCAGGTCTGTTGATTTGGAATGCAGAAACAAGTGCTTTTGCTCCTTCCGGGAAAGACGGGCAACCGGGGATGTACTGATCATTCCACTGGTCATATACAATTTCGGTATAAGGGTCGCTGAGACGCAAATCGCTGTCTGTATCAGTACCCACGCGATATTGGAACCTGTACTCTTTGTCAGGGTCGAAACCGCTCAGGGTAATCCACCAGCAGTTCGCATCCTTGTCGCGCTTCATCGCTCCCTCAGGTACGCGCTCCCAGTTGTTCCAGTCACCGACTATGTAGCAATAGCTGGTGTGAGTCCTGTCGTATAGGGCAAATGTGACACTGTTGTCTTTGTTGTAATTGATGCCGTATGTTGCTCCTTGAGGCAGAGGCTCATAAACAACCTGCTCAGGAACAAACGGTGCATACTGGTACTTGTCATCGACAACACTGTTGAACTGGTCTTGCGGATGACTCTTGATTGATCCATCAGCGGAACGCACAATGATGGCAATCATATTGACAGGAGTTTCTCCCGAACCGAAATATTCCCTGATTGAAGGCTCAAGCTTCAGCTCCCAGGAGTTGTCTCCAACTTTTGTGAAATGCACTTTCTCATCAGTCGTACCCCAATCGGAAGGAACGAATGACCATTCCCCGTCATATACGACACCGAGGTGTCCGTACAACTCTCCCGTATGTCCGTAGAGAGGATTGCTTTTGTCCGGATTGAACTGGATGGTGCACGCTTCGTCGGCATTAGGCAGTGATGGGACGACGCTTATTCCGGACGCAGGTTCCGGAGACACAACATCTGAATCAGAGCCTGGATTGTTGGTGCCGGCTCCTGCCTGAACAATATTGACCTTAACATCCTCAACCCCTGCTGCACTGATGGTCAAAGTGGTCTGCCTTTTCTGACCGCCCGCATTTGATGCGGCAATAACTGAAATCTGAGACTCACCGTTGCCGGACAGCTCTGAGGCTGTGCACCAATACACGCCTTTAGGTACATTGATTGCCCAATCGCCGTCACATTTTACAACAAGAGTCTTACTTCCGCCTTCTACCGGAAAGCTGAGTTCCTGAATGTCTGTATTCAGAAAACCCACTTCCTTGGTGCAGGACAGAAACAGCATCAAGATGCTGAGAATGCTTAATAATCGTTTCAAGTTGTGTCGTATTTGTAAATCAGTGGCCCGGCCGGGGCCGCTGATTTAAGTTATTAACGGTTTTAATTGAAAGACGCGCCGGCGCCAAAATGGCCGGCGCGTCTGATCTTAGACTCGACAGAGCAAATTACTTGATAGAACCGGTGCCGGCGTTGAAGTCGAGCTCAACGGTCTGGCCTGCGCCTGCAGGAACTGCTGGCTGATCGCCACCTGTTGCGCGGTAAACGATTTTACCGTCATAGATATTGAACTCAGACTGCCACCAGTTGCTTTCGTTTCCAGGGATCTTTGCATACATACGGAGGCTTCCGTCAGCTGCGAGAGTAGCGGTAGCGGTTGTTCCATTGGTGAATGGGTGCTTACCCACATCCCAAGAACCGAAGCAGTCACCCATACCGTAGATCTCAGCAGGCATTACGGTAACCTTATCGCCAGGAATATCAACGATAATAGTGTAAAGGCCATCAGCTTCGACCTTGTTGTTACCAGGGGTAATGAATCCTTCATTAGTTCCCAGCTGAGTGAAATCGCCATTCCAAGCCTTTTGAGCGCAGAACTTGAACTCGGTGGTGGTGGTCATGTAGCGGACAGCCCAGAACATTCCCTCGTGGCTGTGTACAGGAGTCATTTCTACGATATTAGGAGAGTTCCAATCCCAGTTTTCTCCACCGAAGTCATTACCGTTGATGTACATAGTCTCAGGGGTAGTTGACTTCTGGGTGCACTCAGCAGTGAAGGTGAAAGGATCACCGATAGCTCCTGCCTTAGGAGAATAGTTGAGGACAATCTTGTAGAGACCGCCGTCGGTAACCTTGATATTGCCGAACTCTGATCCTACGCCAAGCTTGCCGGAAGCATCAGCACCGAGAGAAACCTCAGCCTTAACGATACCGTCAGCATCGAGGTTGATCTTCCAACCGTGGCAGGAAGCGAACTTGAACTCGCCGTTCTTTGCGAGATTCTGGTCTTCCCAAACCCAAGTGATGGCGCCGTTCTCTCCGAGAGTAGCTGTACCTGCGGTGAAGCCCCAGCCGTTCATACCTCCGCGAACACCGAAATCAGCCTTGTGGACGATAATCTGTGCTCCCTCCGGAAGATCACCAAGAGAGTTGTTGTCAAGAACGATGTGATAGAGACCGGTCTCCTTAACCTGCATCTTAGGAGCGTCCTCACCGATGATGAGTTTTCCCTGGAGGATAGGCATGTTAGGGTTGTCTGCGTAGTTCTTGCAGTCAGGATCGTTCTCATCGTAACCGTAGTTTACTTCCTGGAGGTTTGCTCCGTAGAACTTCTTGTTTCCGGCTGAGTTCTCGATAAGAGCGAAATCCTTGTTGGCCTCAAGGTAAACATACTTCTCGTACATACCCTGGCGGACAGCCTTCTCTACCTCATTGATTCCGGCAGACATAGCGTTCTTGGAGTCAACCTTTGCAGAACCTGTAGCGTCTCCGTAAACATAGAATCCGTCAAGAACGATATCATCAAGATTGATGTCATCATTCTTGTCTTTGTTACAGGAGGTGAATCCTGCCAAAATAGCCAGTGCACTGGCAAAAATCAAAGCTTTTTTCATAATAATATTATTAAAAGAATGAATTATAAGTTTTCGTAACCTGGAGTCTGAGTCCAAATCTTGTTTCCGTTTTCGTCAAGCAGCGACTTCTCGAGTACTGAGAACGGGATAGGGAACCATTTGCGTACAGCGGCCTTTGCTTTTGCATCGGTGACATACTGGATGTCGTTGAACTTGTCGTAGCGGATGAGGTCGCGACGGCGAATCATCTCCCAGCTGAACTCACGTCCCCTCTCATCGAGAATCTGGTCAAGTGACCAGCCTGCAGGATCTCCGTAAGCATCTTTGAAGGCCTGCTCCGGATTGGTTGAGTAAGCAAAGCTTCTCTTCATGAGAGTCTTGAATGCAGGGAGGGTTGTTACTTCGTCAACTGAGCCTGCGCCACCGCGCTTGATAGCTTCAATCTTGTTCCAGAGAATCTCAGGATAGCGGATGATAGGCATATCGTTCTCACTGTACTTGTAGGTTCCGGTCTCGTCCATCTCCCACTTGTTGAGGCGGGCTCCGTCGAAGTTGTGTGCGTTGGAAAGGCTTGATACGCCGACGTGAAGAACGGTAGGGGTTCCGTTAGGGTTCTCGTCATCCACAACATCCTCGTCAAGGTACAGGTCTTTTGAGTCCTTTCCTTTCTGAACTTCTCCTACGAACCATCCCCAAGTCTTGGTGTTGGCAGTGCCGTGGAGTTCGTATCCTGGACCGCGGACATCAGCATTGTAGTGTCCGCGCATCTTGTCGTTGTCGAAATAGTCCGCATCGCTGATTGCAGGTGCGTCCTTTGCCTTGAAGATTTCGAGGAACTGAGGCCTTGCGCAGAATCCGTTCCAGGTGTCAAGCAGAAGGTCCGGCTCGTAGTAGTACTGCATTCCGTAGTGATGTGTATTGTAAGGGATACGCATCTTGTTCTTTACCTTGCCGAAATCGTGCTCGTCGTCTGTAAGACCGTTTTCTACAATGCAGAAGATATTCTCCCTGCTGTCATCGTTCTTGAGTGCGAAGTTGGCGAAATAGTCCTTCTCCACATCGTAGGAGTTAGCATTGATGACCATGTCGCAGCAGCGGACACAGTTGTCGTAGAAGCTGCCCTGATACTGCTCAGGTTTATCAATCAGCTTGAATACGTTGTCAGGAGTGCAACCGTAGCTCTCGGCATTGAGGTACAGCCTTGAAAGGAGAGCGTAGGCAAAGCCCTGGGTTGTCCTTCCGTAGTTGCTTGCACGGTTGGCATCATTGACAACAGCCATATTTGGAGCATTCCTCTCGAGGGTAGCTACCAGGTATGACCAAACCTCATAAGGCTCAAGAAGCGGACCCGTAACCTCTTCGAACTTCTCCGTGTAAGGGATGCGGCCGAAGCATTCGAAGAGCTGGTAGAAGTAGTAGGTACGCATTACCTCAACTTCTCCGAGGTACTGCTTGTACACATCCTCAGCCATATTCTCTTTGTAGGTGTTCAGAGTCTCGATAATCTGGTTGCAGAGCACCGCTCCGGACACGGTGACGTTCCATACTTCCTTGATGGCTTCACCTCTGTGGTCCCAGGTGTGAGTGTTCTGCCTGAGCCAGTATCCACCGTCGTTCCAGTCGTTGCCTCCGTTGCGCGGAACGCAAAGTCCCTCGTCAGCGGTGATGGTCATAAGTCCCCAATATCCCCAGTGGTCGTGGGTATATTTCACATTGGCATAAATCTGACCGACCTGCATAACCACATTTGCTTCGTTGGAAACCATATCCTCGATGGTAGGGTTTCCGTAGTTCACCTCTTCGAGCAACGAATCGAGAGCGTTGCAGGCAGACAGTGAGCACATAAGTGCAGCGGCGGTCAAAGAATACAATATCTTTTTCATCGTCTTGTCTATTTAAAAGAAATGTTAACTCCAAAAAGCACAGTTGCAACTGTAGGGTAGAAGTCGCAATAGTCGATACCTGCGCTCCATACGCTGGTGGTGTTCACCTCAGGGTCCTGTCCGCTGTAAGCAGTGAGGGTTGCGAGGTTCTGACCGGTGACATAGACGCGGAGATGGTCAATCAGGCTCTTCTCCTTGAGCTTGAAGGTATAACCGACAGTAATGTTGTCAAGTTTCACGTAAGAACCGTCCTCGAGGTAGTAGTCAGAGAACTGCTCCTTGTTGCTGAGTACGGTATTGGTCTTGGACACATCCTTCATGAAGATGTTGTCGGCAGCTGAAGCTCTAGGACCGTAAGCCCAGCGGGTGAGGTTGAGAATCTTGTTTCCGACCACTCCGCGGAAGAATACGGTAGCATCGAGGTTCTTGTACCTGAAGGAGTTGTCCCAACCGAAGGTGAACCAAGGCTGAGCGTTGCCCAGTGGCTGGCGGTAGCCTTCAGCAGCACCTGCGCTGTCGATAACACCGCCTGCAGGGGTCTGGTAGTACCAGACGCCGTCCTTGATGGTGAGGAGCTTGTAGCCGTAGAAGGTTCCTACTGACTGACCCTCGATGAGAATCTGGGTGTTGGTGTTCATTATACCGTTCTCACCCACTCCACCGGAGGTCGTCTGCTTGTAGTTGAAGCCCTTCTCAGGGTCTGAAAGCCTGGTGATGACATTGTGGTTGTAGGACAGGGTTGGAGTCGTGGTCCAGGTGAAGTCATCGGTCTTCACAGGAATAGCGCTGATTGAGAGCTCGACACCGTAGCTGTCCATCACACCTGCGTTTGCGAGCAGGGTAGGATACTGGTAAGGAGGAGTAGGAACCTCGTAGTCCCAGAGAAGGTCCTTGGTGTGACGGTAGTAAGTATCGAAGCTACCTGAAAGCCTGTTGTCAAGCAGGGCGAAATCCACACCGAGGTTGTATTCGTATTTCTTCTCCCACTTCAGATCAGGGTTCACATTCTGGCTGACGGTGTAGGTGTTCACATAAGCACCGTTGTACCAGAAGGTACCTCCGTTGGAAAGAAGGGCGACTGACTTGAGGTCTGAACCGAGGTTGTTTCCGGTTACACCGAAGCCGAGACGGAGCTTGAGGTCATTCACTGAACTTACTTCCTCCATGAACTCCTCGCCTGCAACACGCCAACCGAGGCTGACTGCAGGGAAGAGACCCCATTTGTTGTTCTTGCCGAAGCGGGAAGAACCCTCACGGCGCAGGGATGCGGAAACGAGATACTTGTCTGCGTAGTTGTAGTTTACACGGCCGAAGAGCGCAATCAGAGTGTTGGAATTGCGGTAAGAGGATGCCTTGAGGTAGGTCTTCTCAGCATCACCGTTACCGATCTGATAGTACTTCATGCTCTCTGTAGGGAAGCCCTTGTTCTCTATGCTTTCTCCATCGTAGAAGAAGTTCTGGTATGAGAAACCGGCAACGGCAGCCACATTGTGCTTGCCGAATGAGCGGCTGTAGTCAGCGGTGATTTCGAACAGCTTGTTCATGCTGTTGTCGTTTCCTCTTCCTGCCTTTCCTGAGCCGTCAAGGTCAGTGTTGATGGACTTGTTAGCCCAGTAATTGTTGTTGTCTCCCTCTTCGAAGGCGGCGAAGGCATTCAACTTGAGGCCTGCCACTGGCTTTACATTGAGGGTGGCTTTCACAGAACCGCGGAAGTAGTTGCCGGTCTGGTAAGACTCCTTCTGGTTCATGTTCTCCACAGGGTTGGAAAGACCTGTTCCCTGAGGCTTGTAGTATCCGTTCTCGTTGGCAGGATCGTAGATAGGAGTAGTAGGGTTGAGGATGGCTGCCATCTTGAAGTCTCCGCAGAAGTAGTCGTTGCGGTATTTCATATAAGAGAAGTCGTAGGCGAGATTGAGCCAACCGTCAAGAGCCTTCTGGGAAGCGGCGATCTTGGCGATAACCTCGTTTCTCTCGTTGTTGCGGGCGATACCCTCAGCGTCCTTGTAGCTTACGGAAGCACGGTAGTTGAACTTGCTGGAAGCGCCGGTAATGGCAACATTGTGGCTCTGGGTGATGGCTGCGGACCTTGTTACCTCTGACATCCAGTCGGTCTGGTAAGGGTTGCCGTCTTCGTCCTTGAGTATGGTAGGGGTGATGACTCCGCCGCTGAGCTCGCTGAGGTTGATGAACTCCTCTGGGGTAGCCATTCCGAGGTCTCCGTTGCGGAAGGAAGCGGAAGCGTAGCCGGCATACTCTACGTGGGTCACAGGAATATCGTTGAAGTTCTCGCCGCGCTTGGTGGTGATGATAATCACACCGTTGGTACCGCGGGTACCGTAGATAGCGGCTGCAGAACCGTCCTTGAGCACGTCCATAGAGGCGATTTCATCCGGAGCAATGTTGTCGATATTGCTTACAGGTACACCGTCAACAATGTAGAGCGGGCTGGTTCCGGCACCCTTGTCGAGAGTGGAGAAACCGCGGATCTGCACGCTGAAGCCGGTAGAAGTAGGGTCTGAGGTCTGGCGGCTGATATTAAGACCGGCAACCTTACCCTGAAGGAGACCCATAGGGTTGGTCTTGACACCGGCATTGAAGTCTTCAGCCTTTACGGAAGCTACAGAGCTGGTCACTTCCTTCTTCTTCTGTGAACCGTAACCGATAACGACTACGTCCTCAAGAAGAACGGAATCCTCACTCAGCATTACTTTTGCCGGAACGGCAGAAGCCTTGAAAGACTGGGTGGTATAGCCGATGCAGGAAATTTCCACGGTTGCGTCCGCAGATGATACTTTGAGCGTATAGGCTCCGTCGATATCGGTGATGGTACCGTTGGAGGTGCCCTGTTCGAGCACCGTTGCACCAATCACCGGACCGAGCGAATCCTCGATTACGCCTTTTACCTCGTAGCTCTGAGCGGCTACGTTTGCGGAGAATACTGCAGATGCTGCAGCTGCCGCAAGAATGGTCATTATGCGTTTCATTAATATTAGTGGAATTAGTTATTCTTTCTTTCTTCAATCAGTCCTACGGCAAGCGCACCGCACAGCAGCAGGACGGCGGCAACGAGAAACATTGCAGCCTGTGAGCCTCCGATGAGCTTGAGGATTCCGCCGCCGGTAGCAGCCGCAACAATCTGCGGAAGGCAGATGGCGCAGTTGAACAGGCCGAGGTAGGTTCCGATATGGTTCCCGCTCAGCGCGTTGGTCACAAAGGTGAAAGGAATGGAAAGCACTGCACCCCAGCAAACGCCAATCAGCATAAAGCTGAGGAAGAGCACGTACTGGTTATGGATGAAGAACACCGATGCAAATCCTGCCGCACCGAGGATGAGGCTAGTCACATAGGCTCCCCTGAGAGTCTTGAACTTAGGGATGGCGATAGCCCAGAGCATAGCTCCAATGGCCTCGACGGCAAAGAGTACGCCCACCCAGTTGCCCGCGGCCTGGTAGTCGGCGGACTTCACGTCCGAGGTGCCCCAGCAGGTATCGGCAATCGCGCCGTTGGTGTAGGTCCAGAGGAAAAGGAAGGCTGCCCAGCAGAAGAACTGCACAAGGCTGACTGTCCAGAATGTCTTCGGAGCCTTCACTAGAAGCTTGATGAATCCCGGATTGTCTTCCTTCTTATCAGCTTTTTCCTCTATGCCGTGGAACTCCGCATACTCCTTCGGGTTCATCTCCTTGACATTGAGGCAAGTGTAGAGAACGCAGAGGATAAGGATAGCGGCGCCGCAGTAGAAGCTCCAGATAACGGAATCAGGCACCACGCCTTCAGGTGCGGTGTTGGAAATGCCAATCCAAGTGAAGAAAATAGGGAAGAGATAACCGAAGAGGCTGCCTGCATTGCACAGGAAGCTCTGGGTGCTGTACGCCTGGGCCTTCTGCTCCTCGCTGACCATATCGCCCACCATCATCTTGAACGGCTGCATAGCCACATTGATGGAGGTGTCGAGGAAGATGAGGCTGAAAAGGCCGAACCACATCGCGCTGTTGAGGCCGAGGAAAACATAGGCCTTGTTGAGATTAAGGCTGCCCGCATTAGGAAGCAGCAGCATCACAAGCACGGCTATGATGGCTCCGACCAGCAGATATGGCTTGCGGCGTCCCAGACGACACCAGGTTTTGTCCGACCACTTT
>SAMEA3663028__coassemble_175_pt1 | contig 28839 bp, 22 predicted proteins | sample SAMEA3663028__metabat2_high_PE_014 | metagenome-assembled genome bin SAMEA3663028 (sample SAMEA3663028) | pig gut metagenome | biome: pig gut; feature: pig-associated habitat; material: faeces | place: France | collected 2012 | reverse complement strand
CACGGCGAGTGCTATGTCACCGAAGACGGTGCTGAGACCGACCTTGACCTCGGTCACTACGAGCGCTTCCTGGATATCTACACCTCCAAAGCGAACAACGTCACCACCGGCAAAATCTACAATACCGTCATCACCAAGGAGCGCGAAGGCGCCTACCTCGGCAAAACGGTCCAGATTGTGCCTCATATCACCGACGAAATCAAGCGCCGTATGCTTCTGCTCGGCCGCACCGGCCAGTACGATGTGGTAATCACTGAGGTCGGCGGTACGGTGGGAGATATGGAGAGCCAGCCATTTGTCGAGGCCATACGCCAGCTCCAATGGGAGATGCCGGAAGAGGACCTCATCTGCATACACCTTACGCTGGTGCCTTATCTCGCGGCAGCGAAGGAGCTCAAGACCAAGCCGACCCAGCATTCGGTGCAGACCCTGCAGCAGGCCGGAGTCCATCCGGACATCATCGTATGCCGCACCGAAAAGGAACTCAGCTCGGAGTTGAGGCGCAAAATGGCCCTGTTCTGCAATGTCAAGCCGGGCAATGTCATCCAGAGCATAGACGCTCCGACGATTTACCACGTACCTTTCCTCATGCACGAAGAGGGGCTTGACGCGAAGGTGTGCGACCTGCTGGGATTCAAGGACTTGCCGGAACCTGACTTGAGCGCTCTACGCAAGTTCTGCGACGATTTGGAGCACCCTCTCCACGAAGTCAACATAGCCCTTGTGGGCAAATATGTCGAGCTTCAGGATGCCTACAAGTCAATTCTCGAATCCTTCGTGCACGCAGGTGTTGCCAACCGCACGAAGGTCAATGTGATATATGTGCACAGCGAATTCCTTAACGAAGAGAATGTACAGGAGAAACTCGGTTCTATGGACGGTGTGATCGTTGCTCCGGGCTTCGGAGAGCGCGGGCTTGAAGGCAAGGTCGTAGCTGTCCGCTATGCGAGAACCCGCGGAGTGCCATTCTTCGGCATATGCCTGGGTATGCAGATGTGCGTTGTCGAGTTTGCCCGCGATGTGCTAGGCTGGGAGGATGCCGCTTCGACCGAAGTCAACGCTTACACCACGCATCCTGTCATCAACCTGATGGAGGACCAGAAGAGCACCACCATCAAGGGCGGCACTATGCGTCTTGGCGCATACGAGTGCCAGCTGCAGGAAGGCTCGCTTGCCCGCCGCATCTATGGCAGGGACCTTATCCGCGAACGCCACCGCCACCGCTATGAGTTCAACGGCGAGTTCCTCCCCCAGTTCGAGGCCGCTGGTATGAAAGCAACCGGCCGCAACCCGCAGACCGGCCTGGTGGAAATCGTGGAAATCCCTGAGCATCCGTTCTTTATCGGTACTCAGTTCCATCCTGAATACAAGAGCACGGCCCTTCACCCGCAGCCTATTTTCGTCGAATTCGTCAAGGCCGCCGTCGCCTTAAAGGAAGGAAGATAATGCGCTGCTGCCTCAGATTAGTCCTTGCTGCCCTTGTCGCGCTGCTGCCCCTCGGCTGCCGCGCACAGAAGAAGGCGGAACGCTGGAACATAGAGGTCGTAAAGGAATATCCGCACGACACCGGCTCCTATACCCAAGGCCTGTTCTTCCACGAAGGCAGGCTCTTCGAAACGACGGGTCTGAACGGCAAATCCACGCTTCGCATCAACGACCTCGCTACCGGTCAGGCGCAGGAGAGTCGCAAATTTTCAAGGAAATACTTCGCCGAAGGCTCAGTTGTGCTGGGAGACCGTCTCTATGTGCTGACCTGGACCAACAAGGTGGTCTTTGTCTATGATTCCGAGACTCTCGAGTACCGTTCGACCTGGTCCTATCCGCGTGAAGGCTGGGGACTTACCACTGACGGACGCTCGCTCATCGCCTCGGACGGCTCTTCCAAACTGTATTTTATGAATGCAGACCTTAAGGTGGAGAAGACCCTTGCCGTCACCCTTAACGGACGGCCTCTGCGCCTTCTGAATGAACTTGAATGGATAGACGGGAAAATCTGGGCAAATATCTATACCACTGACTCCATTGCAGTTATTGACCCCAAGAGCGGAGTGGTAGAGGCTCTCATCGATTGCTCCGGGCTTTTGCCGGATAAGCTCCGTACTCAGGATACGGATGTGCTCAACGGCATAGCTGTGCTGGAGGAGGGACGCTCACAAAGGATTTTCCTGACCGGAAAGAACTGGCCTAGGCTCTACGAAGTCCGCATCGTTAAGAAATAGCAGAATTTTTATTGGATTTCTGCTCTTTTTGCCTACATTGCGGAAATTTCCGCTTATGGATAAATTGGAATTATTAAATTTTATTGAGGAAAGCCGACTCTTCGAGGATATAGGCTTCCCTTTTTTTCGTTGTTGATAAAGACCTTACTATCAAATCCATAGCATATACACCCGTTGAGAAAGGCGTATCTATGTGCCTTGGAGATTTTCTAAAGTGTTCCAATGCCGTATCCGCCCCCGGAGGATGCGGGACTCACGCCAACTGCCAGCTTTGCCCTCTTCGCCGTGCGCTTCCCGACAGCATAGTCAGGCAGGAACAATACAAGGGAGAAGTGTCTCTGCTTCTGGAAGGCAATCAGGACTACTATGCCCAGGTATCCACCGCGCCTTTTATTGAAGAGGGAGCTCCTTATGCCGTAGTTCTCTTCCTGGACCGCACAGAACAGCATCGCAAGAAGGCTATGGAGAGGATATTCTTCCACGATATCCTGAATCTGAGCGGCGCAGTCCACGGACTTCTCGACAATCCCGATGATCCGGAGCCGGAAAAGACCAGAGCCATAGTCCGCGATATTTCTTACCAGCTTATGGAAGAAATCAAGTCTCAGCGCGACCTGATTTATGCTATGAACGGGAGCCTGAAGCCTCATAAACAGGTCCTGAAGTCCAGCGATGTGCTAGCCTATCTGCAGACCCATTTCGAGAAAATTGCCAAGCAGATGTTCAATGCCGAACTGAAGGTGGAATCCTCCCTCGGTGACGAGCTTCTGGAAACCGACAGGGTGCTGCTTTTCAGGGTTCTCTACAATATGCTCAAGAATGCCTGCGAGAGCAGTGCCGGTCAGCCTGTCACCGTGAAAGGAAGCCTTCGTGACGGTATGGTCCGCTTTGCTGTCCACAATGCAGCCGTTATGACCGATGAGGTGAGAAGCAAGATTTTCGTACAGGGCTATACAACAAAAAGTACCGGCTATGGACTCGGTACTTTCAGTATGAAAATTATAGGTGAGAACTACCTTGGAGGAAAGGTTTCCTTTGTCTCCGAACCCGGTTCCGGCACCGAATTCAGTTTCGAACTTCCCGTTTTGCCTAAGGTCTGAGGGCTGAGCGCAGCTTTTCGAGTGCCTGCATCAAAGTCGCGCGCGGGCAGCCCGCATTCATCCGCATAAAGCCCTGTCCTCCCTGACCGAACATCTCTCCGTCATTGAGGGCGAGCCCGGCTTTATCCACGAACAGGCTTACGAGCTGCTCGTGAGCAAGTCCGAGTGCGCGGCAGTCAAGCCATACCAGGAAGGATGCCTGAGGCCTGAGCGGCTTGATTTCCGGAATGTACTGCCTGAAGTACTGCTCCAGAGCCAGAATATTGCCTTCCACATATTCGAGCATCTCTTTTCTCCATTGCTCTCCGTAGCGGAAGGCCGCAATTGTAGCAATAGGGGAGAAGATGGGAGGGTCGTTGTATTCGTTGGCGGAAAGATAGCCGTAGAACTTTTCCCTCAGCTCCTTGTCCGGAACTATGGCATAGGAACTTACGATGCCGGCAATATTGAAAGTCTTGGAAGGCGAACCGAAGGTTATGCTGCACTGCGCAGCCTGCTCGCAGGAGCTTGCAAAAGGGATGTGGCGTCCGCCCCAGAGGGCCATATCGCAATGGATTTCATCCGAAATGACGATAATCCCCCGCGAGTGGCAGAAGCGGGCGAGACGCGCGAGTGTATCCTTGTCCCAGAGTATCCCTGCAGGGTTGTGCGGGTTGGAAAGGATAAGCATTCGGCATTTGTCGTCGCAGACCTGCTCCAGGTTTTCGAAGTCCATAGAGTAGCTCCCGTCGGGGTTTTCTCTCAGCGGATTATAGACCACCTCGCGTCCGTTGCCCTGAGGCACAAGCCTGAAAGGATGATAGACCGGAGGCTGGATGATGACCTTCTCATCGGGAGCAAGGAAGGCATTGATGGCCATACCTATCCCCTTGACTATGCCCGGGATGTAGGTGAGCCATTCTCTTTCCACCTTCCAGCCGTGGTGCTCCAGAATCCAGTCCTGTACGCAGGGCCAGAAGTCGTCAGGCTCTACGGTGTAGCCGAAGATGGGGTGCTCCATCCTCTTTTTGAGGGCGTCCACGATGAAGGGCGGAGTGGCGAAGTCCATATCTGCTACCCAGAGGGGAAGAAGCCCTGCATTGCCGTAGCGCTGCTGCAGTGCATCAGTTTTCAGAGCGCCGGTACCCCGGCGCTCTATGATGCTGTCAAAGTCGTATTGTCCCATCAGTCGAGTGCCTGTTTGAGGTCTTCGAAGATGTCGTCCACATCTTCGAGACCTATGCTGAGCCTGATGGTGGTGTCGAAGATGTCGAGGGCGAGCCTTTCCTGCTCAGTGAAGTTGCCGAAAATCGTGCTTGCAGGATGGATGGCAAGCGAGCGGTTGTCAAAGAGGTTGGTTGCCCTCTTGACCAGTTTCAGACGGTTGAGGAAATCGAAGCAGGCCTGCCTGTCCTCAAGGTCAATGGTGAGCATAGCCCCGTAGGTGCCGCCGAACTGCTCTTTTGCGAGCTGGTGGAAAGGGTTGTCCTCCAGTCCGAGATAGGTCACTTTCTTCACTGCCGGAAGGTCCCTCAGGCGCCTTGCGATTTCGAGGGTGTTGGCGGATTCGAGAGCATACCTGGCGTTGAGGTTTTCAAGCCCGAGGGTCTGCATATATGCCGCGTGCGGCGACATATAGGCCCCGAGATTGAGCAGGTTATCCTTCATCATCTGCTGGAACTGCCCGCACTGCCCGTAGGCTATGGCAAGGCCTCCGATGGTGGTGGCGCCGCCGGATAGGTATTTGGTGCTGGATACCACCTCTATGTCCACACCGAGTTCGCGTGCGCTGAAATGGGTGAACGGAATCATCGTGGTGTCGGCAACCAGCGGCACTCCCGCTTCGTGTGCGAGGGCCGAAAGTGCCTTGAGGTCAACAACTTCCTGATGCGGGTTGCTGATGATTTCGGCGTAGATGCAGCAGCTGTCCTCATCCAGGGCCTGCTTTACGGCCTGCAGGTCGGTGAGGTCTATGAATTTGCTCTTCACTCCGAATCTGCCGAGGGTGTTCGCTATCAGCAGCCAGGTGTTGCCGAAAAGGTGATTGGAGCTGACAATGGTTTTGCCCTGTGAGGCGATGCACATCAGGGTGTTGGCAATTGCCGCCATTCCGGAGGTGAAGGCATAGGCTGCGCTTGCGCCTGTGAGTTCCTTAACCTTTTTCTCGAAATAAATGACTGTCGGGTTGGTGATTCTGGAGTAGTCCGGCAGGGCGACCCTTCCGCAGAAGGCATCAGCCATAATGTCCGCATCTGCAAATTCGTAGGCTGCAGTATGGTAAACCGGCATACTCAGGGCTCCGTATGCGTCGGGAGCCTGGTATGCGGAGTGGATTGCTTTGGTGCTTTGTTTCATATTCTATAACAGTATGAGAAGGGCTTTTGCCCCGGCGCTCTATTGTGCTTCGAAGGATACTGCGAAACCGCCTCCTGCTGCCATCTTGACCTTGAGCGTGCTTCCGGCCTTGACGGTCCTGCGCTCTATTGTGTATGCCTTAGGATTGGTGAGATAGTCGGCGTCAGGGGCGTCCTTGTAGATGGTGGCGGTATATTTCTTTCCCTTCTCAAGGAAGTTGCAAGGAATCTTGAATTCGCGAACCTGCTCGTCGGTTACTCCTCCGAGATACCAGTTGTCGCTGTGCTTGTCCTTGCGCGCTATGATGATATAGTCCTGAGGTTCGGCGTAGAGGTAGCGGCTTTCGCTCCAATCTACCGGCACATCCTTGATGAACTGGAAGGCATCCATATGCTCGGCATAGTGCTCCGGTGTGTCGCAGGCCATCTGCAGAGGGGAGTACATCGTGACATAGAGCGCGAGCTGGCCGGCGATGGTGGTGCCTACGGTAGAGCCGTTGCCGCACCAGGCTTTCAGGTCAGTCTCGAAGATGCCGGGGGTATAGTCCATAGGACCGCCGTTCAGGCGGGAGAAAGGAAGCATTGCGGTATGGCCGGGCTTAATGCCTCCGAAGGCCTGGTATTCGGTACCCATTGCGGATTCGTTGGCGATGAGGTTAGGGTAGGTCCTGCACAGACCGGTAGGGCGCACGGCTTCGTGGGCATTGACCATAATGTGATGCTTTGCGGCCTCGGTGACGCAGTACTGGTAGTGGTTGACCATATATTGGCTGTAATGATGCACGCCTTCAGGCAGAATGTCGCCTACATATCCGGACTTGACGGCATCGTAGCCGTATTGCTCCATAAGATTGTAGGCAGCTTCCAGATGACGCTCGTAGTTGCGCGGGCTGGAAGAGGTCTCGTGGTGCATTATTAGCCTGATGCCCTTGCTGTGGGCGTAGTCGTTGAGGGCTGCGATGTCGAAGTCTGGATATGGGGTTACGAAGTCGAATACATAATCCTTGTTGCAGTTGGCCCAGTCTTCCCAACCGATGTTCCATCCCTCCACGAGGACGGCATCGAAGCCGTGCTCGGCAGCGAAGTCTATGTACTTGCGTACATTCGCGTTGTTGGCGGAGTGCCTTCCGTTAGGCTTGGCTGAGGTGTAGTCGGTCTGCCCGAGTTTGACGGAGCTGAAGTCGTCGGTGTAGGCCCAGGAGCCTGCGCCTGCTATCATTTCCCACCATACGCCCATATATTTGACCGGATGAATCCAGCTTACATCCTCCAGAGCGCAAGGCTCGTTGAGGTTGAGAACAAGTCTGCTTGCGAGCTGCTCTTCTGCGCTGCGGGCGAGCTGTACCGTCCTCCAAGGGGTCTTGGCAGGGGTCTGGATGCGGCCCTTGTAGCCTTCGGCATCAGGTGTGAGGAAACTGCGCATACTATGGTTCTCTGCGTCCACGAGCAGGTGCATACAAGGATAATCCACGAGGGCTGCTTCGTGTATGTTGACATAGATGCCTTCGTCCGTTTTCATCTGCAGGGAAGTCTGGACTCCGGAAGTGCTGAACGGGGTCTGGCTGTCGTTGCCGCGAAGGGCCTGAGGGTATTTTGCAGGAATTTCGGAGAGGCGGGATTTGGTGAACTGGTATTCCTGGGTGTCGAAGTCGCCCGGAATCCACCACGCGGTGTAGTCGCCTGCGAGGTTGAATTCGGTGAGCTCTTCTACTATGCACATATATGCCGGTGCATCGCACTCCGGAAATTCATAGCGGAAGCCGAGTCCGTCATTGAAGAGGCGGAAACGCACGTCCAGCAGCCTGTTGCCTTTCTGAAGGTGAACGAGGGTTTCGTTATAGTGGTTGCGGATACTGCTCTCTTCGCCCCAAACCGGCTCCCAGGTTTCGTCGAAGCTGGAGTTTTCGGTGCCGAGGACGGTGAATCCGTCATGAAGGGAGTAATGTGGCCGACGGTCATTTTTGTCAATGGTTCCGTCGCTTTCGTACTCGAGCTGTTGTGCTTTGAGAACTCCGCGCATTTCAAAGCCAAGTTTGCTCGGAGTCACAATCTGCTGTCCGTCAATCGAGAGGTCGTAGCAGATTTCCCCTTTGTCGCTGAGGCTGATGTTTGCGGTCAGTGTTCCGTCCGGTGAGCTCATCTGTGCTGCAGTTTGAGCCTGAACCGTTGTGTTTGTTCCGAGCAGCATTGCCGCTGCAAGAAATGTGGTTGCTATTCGTATCATAAGGTATAATAATTTGCAGTGCAAAGCTACAAAATAGCTCAGTCTTTTGAAAATGTATTGTCTCATAAACTACGGCTCACGCAATCGGTACGGAAAGAACGATTAAGACCCGCATCACTGCGGGTCTTAACGATTAGTTAGTAGTGTATTACCTTTAAGAAGGTCAATATTGTTGGTTAGAATCCTTACTATCGTAAGTGAGTTGTTTATCATTTCCGAAGGCAAATATACTGCGAAATTTTGAATCCGCAAATTATTTGCATAAAATTTTTGAAAAAATATTTTCCGTTATTAAAATATTTTAAAAATACATATGCTTAAAGGTAGGCTGTGCCCTCCGAGACCTTCCGCGCTACGCGCTCCATCCCGTCGCTTCGCGACACCCATTCACATGGCCATGGGCGGCCATGGGTCCTGGAGGGCACAGCCTACCTTTATAATATAGCCTGCGCAGCTGCCGATAAGTTATTCATCCAGCAAATGCGGACGCAGCTGGCGGGTGCGCTCAAGAGCCTGCGCATCCTGCCACTCCTTGATAAGTTTCGGATTGCCGCTCAAAAGCACATCCGGCACTTTCCACCCGTTGAACTCAGCCGGGCGCGTATAGACAGGAGGCGACAGCAGATTGTCCTGGAAAGAATCCGACAGCGCCGAAGTCTCATCCGTCAGAGCCCCCGGAATCAGCCTGACAATAGAATCCGCAAGCAGAGCAGCCGGAATCTCCCCGCCGCTCACCACATAATCCCCGACCGAAATCTCCATCGTAACAAGATGTTCGCGGATACGGTGGTCAATCCCCTTGTAATGTCCGCAAAGAATAATCAGATTCTCACACAGCGAAAGCCTGTTGGAAATCCCCTGGGTCAGAGTCTGGCCGTCAGGTGACATATAAATCACCTCATCGTAGTCCCTCTCCGCTTTCAGTTCCTCAATCATCCTGAACACAGGCTCCACCATCATCACCATCCCCGCATCTCCGCCATAGGAATAATCATCCACATTCTTGCGCGGACCTATGCCGTATTTCCTCAGATTGTGGACATGGATTTCCACCAGCCCCTTTTTGATTGCCCTTCCGACAATGCTGTGGCCCAGAGGGCTCTCAAGCAACTCGGGCACTACCGTCAAAATATCTATTCTCATATCACTCTCTTGAAATTCCGTCAAATTTACTCAAAAAGAGGGAATTGACCGTCAAAAATATTATATTAGTGGGCGAATTTATGAAATCACTCAGAGAACTGTATAAAATAGGTAAGGGCCCGTCAAGCAGTCACACTATGGGCCCGAACAAGGCAGCCAAGGACTTTGCCGCAAGACACCCTGAAGCTGCCCGTTTTGAAGTTACCCTCTACGGCAGTCTCGCGGCAACCGGCAAAGGCCATATGACCGATGTCGCCATCACGGAAGTCCTGGAGCCCCTTGCTCCCACGCAGATTATCTGGAAACCAGAAATATTTCTCCCATTCCATCCCAACGGTATGCAGTTCAAAGCCTTCGGCGCGGACGGCAGCCTTGAGGAGGACTGGACGGTTTACAGCATAGGAGGCGGCTCGCTCTCCGAAGGAACGCCTAACGACCGCTATGCTGCCGGCACCGAGGATGTCTATGAACTGAATACCCTTACGGAAATACAGCAGTGGTGCGAAAACAACGGCCGCAGCTATTGGGAATATGTCGAGTACTGCGAGGGCCCGGGCATCTGGGACTATCTCCAAACGATTTGGGAAGCTATGCAGGAATCGGTACAGCGCGGGCTCAATACTGAAGGCGTGCTGCCGGGACCGCTCAACCTTCCGCGCAAGGCCGTGATGTATCACGTGAAGGCAAGCGGCTACAAGCCCCATCTGCAGACCCGCGGTCTGGTATATTCCTACGCCCTTGCGGTCAGCGAGGAGAACGCCTCGGGAGGCATTATAGCCACCGCCCCTACCTGCGGGTCCAGCGGAGTGCTGCCGGCGGTGCTGTATCACCTCTCGCGCGGGCACAACTTCTCTGACATAAGGATAGTGCACGCACTCGCAACGGCCGGCATTTTCGGCAATGTGGTCAAGCAGAACGCCTCCATCTCCGGCGCCGAGGTAGGCTGTCAGGGCGAGGTGGGAGTCGCCTGCGCAATGGCATCTGCTGCCACCTGCCACCTCTTCGGAGGCAGCCCGGCCCAAATCGAATATGCCGCTGAAATGGGCTTGGAGCACCACCTCGGTATGACCTGCGACCCTATATGCGGCCTGGTGCAGATTCCGTGCATAGAAAGGAATGCCTTTGCAGCCACACGCGCGCTGGACGCCAACCTTTACGCAACCTTCTCGGACGGCAAGCACTGCGTCTCCTTCGACCACGTGGTTGAAGTGATGAAGCAGACAGGCAAAGACCTGCCTTCCCTCTATAAGGAAACTTCAACCGGAGGACTTGCAAAGGGATATAGAAGAAAAAAATAATACTAATACCATATAGTTATGAAAACCCTTACCAAAATTACAGGCACCCTGCTCGCCTTGGCTTGCGTCCTTCCTGCAAGTGCGCAGAGCTTCAACGAGTGGCAGGACCCTAATGTCACTCAGGTCAACCGTGCGCCTATGCACACTGACTTCTTTGCCTATTCCAGCCTCGAAGAGGTGGAAAAGGGAATGGAGAACAGCCAGAACTACCTCTCTCTCAACGGAGAATGGAAATTCAACTGGGTCAAGGATGCAGACCAGCGTCCTACCAATTTCTGGGCTCCGGACTTCAACGACTCCAACTGGGGAACTATGCCGGTCCCGGGAATGTGGGAACTCAACGGCTATGGCGATCCGGTATATCTCAATATAGGCTATGCCTGGAAAGACAATTTCAACAGCAATCCTCCGGCAGTTCCGGTAGAGAACAACCACGTGGGTACCTACCGCAGGACTATCAGCATTCCTGAAGACTGGAAGGGACGCAACATCACGATTCACTTCGGCTCCGTAACCAGCAATATCTACCTCTGGGTCAACGGCAAGTTCGTGGGCTACAGCGAGGACAGCAAGCTTGCGGCAGAGTTTGACATCACCAAATTCGTAAAGCCGGGCAAGGAAGCAACTATCGCCTTCCAGACCTTCCGCTGGTGCGACGGTACCTATCTCGAGGACCAGGACTTCTTCCGCTTGAGCGGCGTAGCAAGGGACAGCTACATCTACAGCCGTCCCAAGACCTATGTTTCAGATGTCAGGGTTACTCCTGACCTCGATGCCAGCTATGTCAACGGAACTCTCGATGTGGACCTCCAGCTTACAGGCAAGACCAAGGTTCTCGTGGAGCTGCTCGATACTGACGGCAAGGTTGTTACCGGCAAGGAGAAGAAACTCAAGGCTGAGACCGTTCGTCTCGATGTCCCTTCTCCGAAGAAATGGACAGCCGAGACTCCATATCTCTATACCCTTCGCATCACCACCTACAATGGAAAGAAAGTTTCCGAAGTAATTCCTGTTCAGGTCGGTTTCCGCAAGGTTGAAATCCGCGGAGCACTTGTGCTCGTAAACGGCCAGCCTATTTACTTCAAGGGTGTGAACCGCCACGAGATTGACCCTGACGGAGGTTATGTGGTAAGCCGCGAGCGTATGCTTCAGGACATTACCATTATGAAGCAGAACAATATCAACGCAGTGCGCACCTGCCACTATCCTGACGACAGCTATTGGTACCAGCTCTGCGACAAATACGGTCTCTACGTAGTTGCAGAGGCTAATGTCGAGTCTCACGGAATGGGTTATGGCAATCAGAGCCTCGCACACCGCGATGACTATACCAAGGCCCATCTTGAGCGCAACGAGCGCAATGTTGCTGCAAACTACAACCATCCTTCCATCATCTGCTGGTCACTCGGCAACGAGGGAGGTTACGGAAAGAACTTCGAGCAGGCCTATGACCTCGTGAAGGGAATCGATCCGGGCCGCGTTGTCCAGTACGAAAGGGCAGAGTACAGCGGAAAGACCGATTTCTATGGCCATATGTATCTGCCGTACGATAAGGTGCAGGAATACTGCGAAGACCAGACCAAGGTAAAGCCTCTGATTCTCGTAGAATACGCCCACGCAATGGGCAACTCAGAAGGAGGGTTCAAGGAGTACTGGGACCTTGTCCGCAAGTATCCTAAGTTCCAGGGAGGATTCATCTGGGATTTCGTTGACCAGAGCCTGCGCTGGCACAAGGAAGACGGCACTGAGTTCTACGCATTCGGTGGCGACTTTAATGACTATGACCCGTCCGACAACAACTTCTGCGACAACGGACTTGTAAGTCCTGACCGCCGTCTCAATCCACATATGGATGAGGTGAAGTATGTATATCAGAATATCTGGACCAGCCTCAAGGGGTATGATTATGGCGTTGCTTCCGTAGAAATCCGCAACGAGAACTTCTTCACCGACCTTTCGGGAGTACGTCTTTACTGGACTCTGCTGCACGACGGCAAAGTTGTGGCAAAGGGACTCGAGTCAGACCTTTATTGCGGTCCTCAGCAGACCGTTTCCGTGGATCTTCCTATCGGTGATGTCAATGAGGAGGGAGAGTGGCTGCTCAACCTCAGCTACGAGCTCAAGGCTGACGGAAAGCTTCTCAAGCACGGACATCAGGTAGCAAAGCAGCAGATTCTTGTCGAGGGCGGAGTTCCAGCTTATGAAGGTCTGGAGAAAACTGTCGGCACAGTGATAGTAGGTGAGACCTGCATTACCGGTAAGGACTACCTCGTTGCCTTCGATTCGCAGACGGGATTCATCAGCTCATATATCGTAGGCGGCAAGCAGATTCTCAAGGAGGGTTATCAGATTACCCCTTCATTCTGGCGTGCACCTACCGACAATGACTATGGTGCAAAACTCAACGAGAAGATGGCCTTCTGGAAGAACCCGAGCTTCAAGCTGGAGAAAGTTGAAAAGGATGCCAACGACGGTATCGGAACGATGAGAGTGCAGTATAGCGCCAAGGGTATTTCCCTTATTATGACCTACCGCATCAACTCCGACGGTTCGCTTGAGATTACGGAAGATATGGATGCGGACATTACCCTTCCTGGTCTCTTCCGTTTCGGTATGCGCATTGTGATGCCTTCAAGCTTCGAGAATATCACCTACTACGGACGCGGTCCGGTGGAGAACTACATCGACAGATGCAATTCTGCAGACCTGGGCATCTGGGAGCAGACCGTTACCGAGCAATATTATCCTTATATCCACCCTCAGGAGACCGGCAACAAGACCGATATCCGCTGGATGGAACTTACCGATGCTACCGGCAAGGGTATCCGCATCACCGCCACCGACCCGTTCTCAGCTTCCGCTCTCCACTATCAGCTGGAGACCCTGGATGCAGGTCACGCAAACAAGCAGGTACACGCTGCCGACATCAAGCCTTCAGATGTGACCAACCTTATGCTTGACAAGGTTCAGATGGGTCTCGGCTGCGTAGACAGCTGGCACGCAGTTCCTCGTGACGAATACCTCCTCCCTGCCGGACACTATGTGTTCACCGTAAGGATTGACCCGAAGTAGTGATTGTAAGCCTTTTCGGGAATTCCTGGAATTGGCGGAGAAAGCTAAATCACTGAATTACAGTGCTTTACAAAAAATCAGGTACCCTTTTGGGGTACCTGATTTTTTGTAAGTTACTGTGTTGTAAGCAGTTGACTTTCTGCGGTCCTGGTTACTGAATCTCTTTGAGCATTTCAGCGACGGCTGCTTCGAGCTGCTTGTCCACTCCGTCAATGACGCTCTGAGGGTCGTTGTAAACCAGGATATCCGGTTCGAGCTGCAGGTTCTCCAGAGGACGGTCCTCGGCAAGACCCCAGCTGGTAACCTGAGGGATGCCGAAGACGGTAGCTCCGTCTATCTGAGTCTCCCACCATACGGCAGTCATTGTGCCCGGAACAGGTGTTCCGATAATCTTTCCTATGCCCAGAGTCTTATAGACATAAGGGAAACCGCTGGCATCGGAGTAATTGTCCTCGCAGACCAGCACGCAGCTCGGCTTGTTCCACTTGCTGTACGGCTCGGTGCCTATGTACTGTCCCCTTGGGCGGAACTCCACATAAGCCTTGCCGTTAAGGAAGGTCGCAAGGTCATCGTGCAGCCAGCCGCCGCCATTGTGACGGGTGTCCACAATCAGGGCCTCACAGTTGCGGTATTTGCCGAGGGCATTCTTGTAAACCTCACGGAAGCTTGGAGAATCCATTCCCTCTACATGGACATAGCCCACGCGGCCTCCGGAAAGACGCTCCACAATCTCCTCGTTGCGGCGTACCCATCTGGTGTAATATGCGTCGCTGTCACTGCCTCCGGCAAGCAGACGGAGCTCGATTTCATCGTCAAGATTGAGAGCATCGCTCACGCCCTGGGCAAGTTTGCTGTCTTTTGCTACCTTGATGCGCAGGGTCAACATCTTGCGTGCCTGACGGTCGAGAACCTCATACCACAGGGCATTGCAGCCTATCTTTTCTCCATTGACAGCGGTAATGATATCGCCTTCCTTCAGCTCCGGATAGACAATCTGCAGACGGCTTCCAGGAAGCACTTCGGCAATCTTCAGACCTTCGCCTGTCCAGTTTTCGTCAAACAGAACACCGAGGTAAGCGACATTCCTTGAACCGAAACTGTAGTACCTTGCTCCGGTATGCGAGCCGTTGAGTTCGCCCAGCATCTCGGAAAGCATATCCTTGAAGTCCTCTCCGTTGGCGATGTACGGCAGGAACTGAGCGTAGTTGTCGTGCATAGACTTCCAGTCAAGGCCGTGGATGTTCTTGTCATAGAACTTCTCGTCAACCTGCTTCCAGGTATGCTCGAAAATGTATTCGCGCTCCTCGCGGGCCCTGTACTCGAATTCTCCGGAGAAGGTGATGTTCTTTCTCTGGCCGTTGGAAAGATTCATACTGACTATGCTGCTTCCGCTGAGCATATAGATATTGTTTCCGCTCTGGTCTGCGATGAATCCGCTCCTCAGGCCTTTTTCCAACTCCTTGACTGAACCTGACTTGAGGTCACGTTTGAACATTGAAGTGCCGTCCTGCTGACGTGCGGTGTAGTAGAGGCTGCGTCCGTCAGGAGAAAGGATATAGCTTCCCAGACGGGCTGAACTTGGGGTAAGCTTTACAAGGCGGTCCTCGATATGCTTAAGGTCAAGGGTAAGGGTTGAATCCTTCTTCGCCTCCTTCTTTCCGGAAAGGGCTTTGAGAATCTTGTCACTGTTCTCGTCACGCACGAAATCGGCATAGGCCTTTCCGTCAAAGAACATAGCATATACATCATACTCGGCTCCCCAGCTTCCGTGGCTGCGGTAACCGGCACGGTCAGAGCAGAAGGTCATAGCCTTGCCGCCGAGGGCCCAGCGGAAATTGCTCTCGCTGTAACCGCTTCTGGTAATGTTGGTTACCTTGCCGTCCTTGATATCCACAAGGGCGATGTCGCTGTTGTTCCAGCCGCCGTTGCTCTGGTCTGTCACAAGCAGATGCTTGCTGTCAGGGCACCATTCGAACTCCTGGTCTCCATCGGTGTAGGAGTAGTTGACACCCTTCAGAAGGCTCTTCTCCTGCTTGCCGTCAACGCTTCGGATTACGAGTTCGGTGCGGTCACGAAGGAAGGCGACCCATTTGCCGTCAGGCGAAACCATAGGCTGGAAACAGGTCTGGCCGGCTTCGGTAAAGAGTTCCTCTTCGATTTCGCCACCGAGGCTGAAGAACTTGTCGTCTTTGTTTTTGAGGCTTGCTCTCCATACGCCCCAGTTGCCGTCGCGCTCGGCTGCATAGTAGAGCGAGCGTCCGTCAGGGGCGAAACTTACGCCTCTTTCCTGAGATGGGGTGTTGGTAATGCGGCGGGTAGCCTTGAAATCCACGCCGGTGACATATACATCTCCGTGCAGCACAAGTGCGAGCTCGTCTCCCTTCCAGCTCGGGCAGAGGGCACTGACGCCTGAGGTCAGGTTGCGATATACCACCTGATGCTCGTCATTGTCCTTGTTTACGCAAATGGAAAGCTTGCGGGGCTCGGCGCCTTCCTTGATAAGGTAGAGCGAGCCGTTCCAGCTGGCGAGCAGGGTGCCGTCGGCGGAGGCGCTGATATTACGCACAGGATGAGTCTCAAACGAGCTGACTTTTACGCATTCGGAAGGCTTGCTTACTGAACTGCGCCAGATGTTGAAGCAGTCTCCTTCGCGCTCGGAAGTCCACCAGAAGCTGTCTCCGTCGGCAGCGAACACAGGGTTGCGGTCCTCTCCGATGTAGTCGGAAAGTTTGGTGAAGCTGCCGTCGGAAGCCTTGCGCACCCAGATGTCTCGGGTCACGGAAGAGGTGTGGTGCTTGCGCAGAGGGTCTTCGTAGCCCTTGTAATCCTCATAAAGGATATCTCCTGATGCATTGACGCTGGCATTACCCACGGTAAACGGGAATACCATCTGCGGCTTTCCGCCCTCAAGAGGTACTGACCACAGCTGAGGGTCCCCGGGGAATGCGCTGGTCTTGGGGTCAATACCGATAGCACCTTGCCGTCCGGAGTCACGCAGAGCGGAGTTTCGCCTCCCTGATAGGTGGTGATGCGTGCGGGAGTGCCGCCGCCTATGCCTATTCTCCATATATCCTTGGAGCCCTCGCGGGATGAGGTGAAGACAATCTGCTTGCCGTCCGGGGCCCAGACAGGGTCCGACTCATAGGCCGCACTGCTTGTAAGTTGCCTTGCGAGTCCGCCTTCGGAGCTGACCACGAATATGTCTCCCTGATAGCTGAAGGCTATGCGTGTGCCGTCTGGGGAAATGGCCGATTTGCGCAGCCACCCGGTGTTGTTTTCCATAGCGCAGCAGACTCCGTCGCTAGGCTGAGCTTCCTCGGTGATGAGCTTAACCTCCTCTGTTCTGGCAGGTTGAGCCTTCTTTTCAGGAATCAGGCGCCTGGCGACATCTGCTACGAGAATCAGCGCCGCAACAGATACGGCGATGATTGAAATGATTTTGACTGTCTTTTTCATATCAATGTGATTTCACCGCGCAAGGACCTGCCAAGCGCGCTATAAATATCTTCTATGCTCCTGCCGCTGCCGAAGAGGTAGAACAGCTTTGCAAGCATTGCTTCTGTAGTGCTGTCATAGCCCGAAACAACGCCGGCTTCCTGCAGGCTCTTGCCCGTGGCATAGAGGTTCATATTGACCGTGCCGGCAAGACACTGGGTAACGCTGACGAGCACCTTGCCCCTTGCCGAAGACTCGCGTACTATGTCCAGGAACCAGGGCTTGGTAGGAGCGTTGCCCGAACCGTAAGTCTCGATGATGACCGCACGGGTCTGATCTCCGAGCAGGATATTGCTTACCACCGCAGGTGTGATGCCGGGGTGGATTTTGAGTATGGATACACGGGTGTCCAAAGACGTGAATACCTCCAGAGGGGCATAGGAAGGCTTCAGAAGCACGCTTTCGTTGTAGCGTATGCTAATGCCGGCCTCGGCGAGGGGAGGAAGGTTGGGCGAAAGGAAGGCCTCGAAGCTCTCCGCATTGACCTTGGTCGTACGGTTGCCCCTCATAAGGCGTGAGCCGAAGAATATTGCGACCTCCGGGACCATTGCACTGCCGTCCGGGCGCTTTGCAGCCGCGATTTCGACAGAGGAAACAAGATTCTCCTTTCCGTCAGTGCGCGGAGCGCCTATAGGCAGCTGGCTTCCTGTGAGAATCACCGGCTTGGAGAGGTTCTTGAGCATAAAGCTCAGGGCTGACGCCGTATAGGACATTGTGTCAGTGCCGTGAAGCACTACGAAACCGTCATAGTCCTCATATTTTTCCTTGATAATCAGGGCCAGTTTCTCCCAAAGTGCCGGCTCGATGTCGGAGGAGTCGATGAGAGGGTCGAAGGCAATGGAGTCAATCCGGCAGGCGAATTTGCCGATTTCCGGAACCTCTTTTATTATCTGGCTGAAATCGAAAGGACAGAGGGCTCCGATAGCGGGGTCCGTCTTCATTCCTATTGTACCTCCCGTATAAATCAGGAGAATTGCAGATTTATTCATTGTCAACGGCTTTAAGTCCCATTTCGAGGGCTTTGACCCTCATAAACTTGTCCGCCTGCTCGAAGTTGTTTTCTATGACGCCTTCGAGTATGGCTTCCTTTACTGCTTCTTTGAGCTGGCCTATGAGATTGCACGGCGGAATGCCGTAAACCTTCATTACATATTCTCCGCAAATAGGGTTCTTGAAATTGCGCAGCTGGTCCTTCTGTTCAACCTCCTCCAGCTTTTTCTCCACAAGGGAGAAATTGGACATGACGCGTGCCACCTTTGCCGGATTCTTGGAAGTGACATCCGCGCGGCAGAGCATCATAAGGTCGTCGATTTCATCTCCCGCATCGAAGAGCAGCCTGCGTACCGCCGAATCCGTAACTCCGTCATCCACAAGGGCTATGGGCCTCAGGTGCAGCCAAACCAGCTTTCGCACATATTTGGAAGCATCGATTGGCAGTTTCAGGCGGTTGAATATGGCGGGTACCATCTTGGAGCCTATGACATCGTGCCCGTGGAAGGTCCAGCCGATGGCGGGGTCGAAGCGTTTTGAGGCAGGTTTGCCTATGTCGTGCAGCAGGGCGGCCCAGCGCAGCCAGAGTTTAGGCTCCGCAGCATCTGCCTGGGCTACATTGTCAAGAACCATCAGGGTGTGGGAGAAATTCTCCTTGTGGCCGCGGCCTTCGACGGTCTCCACTCCCTTGAGGGCGCAGAGCTCAGGGAGGATGTGCTGCAGCAGGCCGGTCCGGTCCATAAGCTCGAAGGCCATCGAAGGCCGCGGCGTGAGCAGCATTTTGTTGAGTTCCTCTGTGATGCGCTCCATAGAGAGTATGCTGAGGCGGTCCGCCATACGGCGCATAGAGTCAAGGGATTCCTGAACTATAGTGAACTTCAGCTCCGGGGTGGAAAGTTTGGTGGCGAAGCGTATTGCCCTGAGCATACGCAGAGGGTCATCCGAATAGGTCGTGTCCGGGTCGAGAGGAGTGCGGATAATGCCGTTTGCGAGGTCGCTGATGCCCCCGAAAGGGTCAACCAGCTCTCCGAAGGAGTCTTTCTGAAGGGAGAAAGCCATTGCATTGATGGTGAAATCGCGCCGGAGCTGGTCGTCACGCAGGGTGCCGTCTTCCACTATGGGCTTGCGGGACTCGCGCCTGTAGGATTCTTTGCGGGCACCCACGAATTCGATTTCCGCCCCCTGGTAATGGAGCATTGCGGTTCCGAAATTTTTGAAATAGGAGACATATTTCCCCGTTACCCGGCCCACTTCACGGGCAAACTCGATTCCGCTGCCCTCAACTACTATATCTATGTCGTTGCATTCCCTTCCGAGGAAGCAGTCACGTACATAGCCTCCGATTGCAAAGGCACGCACGCCGCGGCTCTGTGCCACGTCGCTTACGATGCGGAAGATTTCCTTGTCCAAATACTGAGGTACTATTGTCGGCATAAAAGCATTTCTTCGTATCGGGGGAGTTCCTTCAGAGGCTCAAACGGGCCTTTATCCCCTTTGCGGCCATAAAGATAAGTATTTTTCCCGTTTGTGACGAATACATAGGCGACATCCAGGACTGCATTGTAGCGCAGAGCCTGAAGTACTACCTCCTGAGTGAGTTCCACTTCGGGCCGTTTGCACTCCACAACTGCCAGTGGCCTCAGGGTACGGTCATAGACAACGATGTCAGCACGGAATTTCTTCTGCCCGAATTCAAGAGAGACCTCGCTCCCCATCATATGAAGGGGAACGAGGGCTCTTTGATTAAGCAGCCGGATAAACCAGCTGCGCACCTGCTCTTCAGGTGTCAGTGCAACTTCCTTTTTCCTGAGCGGGTCCCAAATTTTGTCCATATCCCGGGCGGGCCCTATTCCTTTACCGGAGTCCAGTAAACGGTTTCGCCTATTCCGAGGACGGTTCCCTTGAGGGAGAGTCGGCCGTCAGGAAGGAACTGGGCTGTGACATTGGCCTTGAGTCCGCGCTGAGGGTCGTAAATCTTGGCGTCTCCCCAGACTTTCTTGGCAGGGATGTATTTGATGTTCTGAATGAGGACTATACGGTCGCAAGGAGTGTTGCGAAGGCTTTTGTCAGGATTCTTTACATCGAGGGCCTTTTTGCCGGTCTTCGGGTCGATAGGATCTTTCATCCAGTAAATCTGAGCTTTGTAGGTACCGTCAGCATTCTTTGTGACTTCTACCTTGTAAGCATCAGTACCCTGTACTGATTCATACTTGCCGATGATGTTGTCTGCAGCGCTGTTTTTTGCAGACTGTGCGGATGCAGGAAGCATCGCAAAGAGCACTGCTGCGAGTGCAATCACAAATCTCTTCATTTGATTCTAGTATTTGGTTTAGTACTTTCACGTGTTGTCACGCTCTGCAAATATAGTGCTTTTAAACAAAAAAAACGACAACCATATGGCTGTCGTTTCTTCGTGGGAGCTGAGGGAGTCGAACCCCCGACCCTCTGCTTGTAAGGCAGACGCTCTGAACCAACTGAGCTAAGCTCCCGATTCCCGCGTTTTGGGAATGCAAAAGTAGAACATATTTTTGGGTTATGCAATACCTTCAAGCAAATTTTAACCCATAATTTTGCTTCCTATCTTAGGAATTCTCTGAATGAGGATGCAGCCGACAGCTACAATGGTGTAGCTGATGAGGACTGTGCCGAGAATCTGCACCGGAGTGGTCCACACTCCGAGTACTCCATCTTCACCTCTGCCCAGCCATCCGCGCAGGGCAGCTGACACCAGACCGAGCACAAGCATATGGCTGAGGTACATTCCGTAGCTTGCCTTGGAAACCGGCAGCACAACTGCGGACCAGAAGCGTGTCTGCGAGTTGAACTTCCTGAGTATCAGTACCCAAGCTATTGCCATAAGTGCCACTCCGAGGCTGTCGTTAAGCCAAGGGGTTTCCCAAAGTGCAGCCAGTCCCACCGGTCCTTCAACAGGGAAAACTCCTCCGCAATCGGCATAAACCCTTCTGAGGAAGCCGCCTACGCCAATTGCAAAGCCTGCTGCGAAGACAGGAAGTGCGATGGCAAGAGTCTTTTTCCAGCTGAGTTCTCCTACGAAGCGGCGGAAATAAAGCCCGAGCAGCAGATAGCCAATCATCCCGCTGAAGTAATAGAACAGGCCATAGGTGTTCCAGCTGGCCTCTCCCCAGAGGGGATACCTGGCAGGATTAGGTATGCCTGAAGGGCCATAAATCACCGGAGCAGAACCTCCGAGCCAGGCGCGGAAGAATGGCAGCAGGGTAGTGAAGAGCCAAATCCCGAGATAAATCTGAAGTTCCTTGCGGCTGACCTTTTCGGCCCAAGGGGAAAGAAGAGGCATCAGCAGATAAAGCCCGAGCAGCATATAGACATACCACAGGTGTCCGGCTGCGTAGTTGAAGTTCCAGACAAGGTCCTTGAAGTTCTGCACCGGTTCGCCCCAAACCAAAGCATAGACAATGGTCCAGAAGAAGAACGGGATGAGGATACGCACAGCCCTGCGCCGCATAAATTCGCCTGTGGAGTAGTGCAGCGGGAACTGCAGATAGCTGGAGGCTATGATGAACAGCACTACAGCCGCTCTGGAAAGCACGTCCATAACCGATACCCATACGGCATCGCTCTGCGTGAGAATAAGCGAGCCCTCTCCTCCGAGGTAAAAAGGTTCGGTGGCGTGGGTGACCATCACGAGCATACACGCAATAACTCTCAGCCAGTCCAGCCACACCTCACGCCTGCGCTCCTGTGGCGCTGCAATTGTTTCTTGTGTCATTGATTTTCGGGTTTTATGCAAAGATACCCAATCTGAATTGCTTTTACGCCTTTTTTTCAGTTCCGGGTGCAAAAAATCGGGCTTTTTTTGCTTTTACGCTCTTTTTTTTGCCTCAGGTGCAAAAAATCGGGCTTTTTTTGCTTTTGGGGTGAGGCTGACTGCAACTAAGGAGGATACAGAGACTGCTCAGGCTGGGCAGTTATCGGAAAAGCGGCCCACTGAGAGCCAAGTCCGCACTACAGAACCATTATGAGGCTGCCGGCGAGGAGCAGTATGCAGCCGATGACGGTTTTCCAGGTGAGGGACTCTCCGAGAAATATGACAGCGAAGATAATGGTCAGCACGAGGCTGCTTTTGTCGATAGGCACGACTTTGCTGACATCACCGACCTTGATGGCGTAGAAATAACACAACCAGGAGGCGCCCGTAGCAAGGCCTGAGAGAATCAGGAAAAGCCAGCTGCGTGCGGGGATATTGCGTATGGTTTCGAGCAGGGTTTCCGACTGGTGGCCCAGCCTGTGGCTGACTATGACCACTACCCAGGCCATAATGACAACTACAATGGTACGGATTGCCGTTGCCAGATTGGAGTCAACACTCTCAATGCCGACTTTGGCCAGAATGGCCGTGGCGGCGGCAAACACCGCTGACAGAATTGCGAATAACAACCACATACGGTTCAGTTTCATAATCCTTGCATCCCCGGTCCTGACCGCGGGACAAAACGACTGCAAAGATAGCATAAGAGTTCGGATTATTTCGTATCTTGCAAAGAATCAATACCTACCCGCAATGAAAGAAAGTGTCCAAGACCTGTTCCGTGCATTCAAGGCCAGGGAGGCATTCTGGGAAGCAGCCCGAAATGTGCTGACCGACAGAGACAGTCAGTCATTGTTTCTTCGGATAGCAAACCAGCAGAATCACATCGTGAAGCTGCTTGACGACATCGACAAAATCAAGAAACTCGCAGACAAGGGCAATCCTTATATGCAATATGCCTTCGCCCGCCTTCACGACACCCTGGCGCTTCAGGCCGATTCTTGTGAGATTTGTGAAGAATACTACAGCCTCGCACTCGATGCCGGAATCGCCGATGCCGCTATGCAGCTGGCTTTTATGTACCGCGATGCCGACCTTGGCGAAGTGGACAACAGACGCTTTCTGGATTATTTCAACCGGGCCCTTGACGCCGGCAGCGAAAGGGCTTTGCAGTTCAAGCTGAATCAGATGATTCACGGCTCGGATTTCATAGATGCAGACCCGCGCAAAGCCCTTGACAGCCTTGCCTCTTACCTTGAAGGAAGCGAGAATCCCGACCCGTATTATTGTCGCCTCAAAGCAATGGCCGAAGAGGCGCTGGGGATGAAGGAGGAGGCTGCGGGGGATTATGAACTTGCCATCAGCCGAGGCGACAGCGAGTCTTATTTCCTGCTTGCAGTGCTGAATTATTGTGATGCCGAAGGCAATGTCCTGGATGCGGAAGGCTTCACGGAACTTATGGACCTGGGGCAGGAAGCGGGTGCGGCATCGGCCTATCTGGAAACGGCCTGCTTTCTGAGCGAAGAAGTATTTGACGCCTTGGATGAAGAGCGCAAGGAGGAGGTGCATTCGCTGTTGAGCGACCAGCTGCATCTTTCTTCAATGCTGGGCGGTGCGGTGGCGCCTTATTTTCTGGGACATTATTTTGAGAACGGGCTATATGGCTTCGGGCAGGATTATGGGCAGGCCTGGGGCTGGTATTCCCGCGGAGCCCTTCTGCGTTCGGCATCAAGTTACGAGGCGCTCAGCCGTATGGTCCTGGAAGATGAAACGGCGCCGGAGCGCTATGACAGTGAATTCGGCTACGAATGTGCATACCGGGCATATGTCCTTGGCGCAGATACACTTGAATGCCTGATTCGCGGCTATCGCAACGGTCATCTCACTACCCATGCCGCCGTGATTGAAGAGTTCTTTCTGCCGCTTTGGGAGCAGCAGTTTGAAGATGCTGATGAGCCGGAAATCGAAGAGGACAGCTACAGCGACCCGGATATCGTGGTTCCGGAATACAGGGATAAGGCGAATCTGTCGGAGCTGCTGACAGTATGCCTGAGCTGCCTGCGGGATGCGAAAGGCTCGGTCTTGGACGAGCCTTGGAAAGTGACCGCACTTGCAGAAAAGTTTGCCGGGGCAGCGGATGTGCTTAAGGGCTATGAGCACATGCTAAGCTGCCTCTATCCGTTGACTAGGGATATGATAGAACTGCTCACCGACCATCCACGTCTCAAACTCAGGCTTTGCCGCATACAGCTCGATACTCTGAGATATCTGGAGGCCGTAAGCGGTCACGAGCTGGGCATTACAGAAGATATGGAGCAGGAGATAGAGCGCCTCTGCGCACTTTCGGAATCGATTTGATTAGGCTTTTTCCTGCCTTCTTAGCTGCCAGGTGTTGTAGAGGTTGTGCCAGATGCTGTATATGCCTCCGACAATGGAGGTTTCGGGAGTCATAAAGGTGTATCCCATCCAAATCGCAAAGACAGTATTCTTCTGACCGAGGGCCTGTCCGGCAGTGATTCTCTCGTCCTGATGGCCGGGGATTTGCCCGTAGAGGCTTCCGACCTTATGCCCGAGCGCGAACTGTAAGGCGCAGCAGACAAGGGAAACGAGAGCTATCAGAAGCATAAGATATACGCTCATAGTGCTGTGCACTATTGCCTTGACGGTAACGGCAATGGCAAGGGACAGCGACACGGCCCATATATTGAAGGCCAGGTCCGGCTTGGACAGAATCGCCCGGTGCAGGGCAGGGAAGAGGTATCGCACCAGCCAGGCTGCAAGGTAAGGCATTATCAGCAGAGGGAAAACCTTTGCGAGAATCTTGCAGAATGCGTCCCAGAAGGTCATATCTCCCATAGGTTGGATGAGCGGGACTATGGCCGGCACGAGTATGGCCGTCAGGATATTGATGAGTATGGTATATGTCGTGATTCCCGGGATGTCGCCTCCAAGTTTGCGGGTTACGACGGCAGCCGCTGTGGCGGTAGGGCAGATGAGGCAGAGCATTGCGCTCTCCATAAGGACTTTGTATTCAGACAGTTCGCCTTGGAAACAGCGTGAAACGAGCACTATGGCAAGGCCAAGCAGGGTAAACGCCCCGCCCTGAATCAGCAGCAGCCACCAATGCCATTTGTGGGGTCGGAGTTCGTGCGGCTCAATCCTGCAGAAGGTGAGGAAGAGCATAGCAAATATCAGCAGCGGCTGGACAATGGCAACAATATGCTCCAGCGCAGGGCCTGCGAGATGCACCGGCTCCGGCATATAGTGATATGTCAGATATGCCAGGGCTCCCGCAAGCATAGAAATGGGGAGCATATTCTGCTTGATGATGTCCTTAAAAGCTTTCATTTCGCATTCGGCCCGCAAAGTAACAACATTCCGCGGCGAATCGCAAAAATTTTTGCAGTAAACTCTTGACTCGTACCCGGGGTAATGTATTATCTTTGCACGCTAAAAACGAACATACTATGAGAAAAGCAATTCCATTCTTTATCAGTCAGGCGGTTACGCTCTTCGGCTCGCAGGTCGTTGCATTTGCAATAATATGGTATATTACCCGCGAAACGGCCGGCTAAATGTCCAAGATGAATTTCCTGGATTGAGCTGGAACAGGTTTGGAGTTTTGGTTGTAACTTTGAGAGAAACTACGGAAGAACATAAATAGAGTATTTAGATATGACATTTGATGAGATAAAACAACTGGTCGAGACAGATGAAAGCCGTCATCTGGAGTTTAAGAAGACTACCGGAGAGTTGAAAGACGGCATGCACTCGGCATGTGCCTTCTTGAATTCTGATGGAGGATGTCTGATATTTGGAGTGACTCCTCAATCACTTAAGATTGTCGGTCAGCAGGTGACGGATGCCACTTAGCGGGAAATCGCTCAGGCTTTGAGTGGTCTGGAACCGGCTATTGATGTTAAGGTTGAGTATATAGACGTACCGGAGCATCCAGGCAACAAAGTGATTGCGATGTGGTTTGACGGTTGGGTTTGGGGCAAACAGCCGTACACTTATCACGGATGCCCGTATTACAAACCGGAAAGTGTTACCCGGCAGATGCCTCGTGAAATGTTCGAGGAGAGACTGAGAGCATCCAAACCACACATTTTCGGGTGGGAGAATCAGATTGCGGATGAATATGAGATTTCCGACTTGAGCGAGAAACAGATTGTCAATGCAGTACGTATGGGTGTGAGAGGTGGCCGGATGCCGGAAAGTGCATTGGCATTGTCTCCGGAGGAAATCCTTAAACGATTTGCACTCCTCAAGGACGGGAAGCCTATCCAGGCGGCCGTAGCATTGTTTTGTGAGAAGATGCATTACACACCGCAGTTGAAGCTTCGTATGGCACGTTTCAGGGGAACCGACAAAATGGAGTTTATTGACAACCAAAGTATTGACGGTTGCTTTTTCGACTTGTTGGATGCGGGAATGGCATTCTGCTTCAAGCACTTGAATCTTCATGGTAAAGTTGTAGGGCTCAAAAGAATTGAAGATTTGGATATTCCGGTAGAGGCTCTGCGCGAGGCATTGATAAATGCACTCTGCCATCGTTCCTATGATTCTATTTCTGGTTCAGTCAGTCTTGCAATCTATGACGATAGAGTGGAGATAGTCAATCCGGGTAGACTTCCGAACGGAATTACGCCGGATAACATCAAGACAAGCCACGAGTCTAAACCTTACAATCCGGTCATAGCCGGAGTCCTGTACAGAACAGCATGGCTGGAGAGTTGGGGCAGTGGTGTAACAAGGATGGTTGATGCCTGCAAAGCTAAGAATCTTCCTGAGCCGTACTACGAAATTCGTCCCGATAGTGTAGCGATTGTATTCAGATATAAAGAGGTGGATTGCACGTCAAATTGCGGGAATGATTGCGGGAATGATTGCGGGATTCATCTATCTGATAGACAGCTCATTATAATTTCAGCGCTATTGAAAAACGGAAAAGAAACTGCGAGGCATCTTGCGGGAGTGCTTGGAGTAAGTCAACGTAGTATCGAGGGGGACCTCTCATTCCTCAGAAAAAATGGATACATCGAAAAAGAAACCTCTGATAATCGCAGCCCTTGGGTTGTCTTAAAGAAAGGATAGAATATGAGCCCTCCAAGGGCTGGGCTCGGGAACAAGTTCCGAAATCTCCCCAAAAAAATGGGGTACAATTACAAAAAATGCCTCTCAGATACTCTGAGAGGCATTTTCAGTGGAGATGGGCGGACTCGAACCGCCGTCCAAACATTATACCCAATAGCTTTCTACACGTTTATTCTTCCTTTGCTTGTCGGTAACGGAATGCCGGAAGACGGGCTGGTCCGAAACTTATCCTCTGGGTCTTGGCGTGCTTTAAAGGAGTCCACACGTGCATCCGGTCTGGATGATACCCCGTATGCTATGAAGGACCGGCCTGAATCATAGCGGGATATACGTCAGTGCCGCAGCCTGGGCGGCTCTGATTGATGCGTGTCACCTGGTGACTAGCAAGCGTATGAATAGTTGTAGTTGCCTACTAATTTTTGAAAGCTGAGATTAACGAGAGGGCCTACGACTCTCGACGTGCTTACTACCGTCTACGATGCTGTCAAAACCAAAACATCCCCAGACGGCTATGGCCCCCGCTAAAGGACCATTCGCCTTGCGCCCGAACCCGGGCGTATCTTTGTGCTGCGAAGCAACTTGGTAGCAGGCCTTCTGCCCCGGGCAGGGCGCTGCTGCATTGACTTCGTAGCTGTTGTAACATAATCTTCGTAGTTAACTTCTATGGCTCCAGTGTACTTGAGCTCGAAGTATTCGTCTACTTCTTCGTCATAGAACAGGAGGTTCAGCTTATAGTTGTCGCCGACTGCAGAAACCTGCAGGCTGCCATCCGTTGCGCCGAGCACCACAGCATCATCTTGAGCGTAGTATGTCCCATAATAGCACTCGTCATATTCGTCAAAATAGAGTGGACAGAGAGTGCGTGCCGGAATCTTTTCTACATCGAAGAAGTCTGCCGGAACCCTGTATGTGCCGGTAGGCAATCCTCCGTCCTGAGTGTCGGAAACGAATTCAATCTCCAGCCATTCATTTGTGTCGTTGTACAGGTAGATGAACCAGTCGTCCGTATCATCGCCCCAAATGTGGCCATAATTGTATGCATATACATTATTGATGCCTTCCATCGTGCGGTTCGGCACATTCGTCGGCGGGTCTTCGCGCCTGTCGCAGATGGTCAGAGGGCCCTTGTATTTATAGGTATATGAGTCACCGCCCGCTTCGAACTTTACCTCGAAGGTATATTCCGCGCCGTTGACCGTTACCTCGAGTTCCGCCTTGTCAACCGCTGCGAGCCACCACTTGTCCGGAGATTCCTGCACATAGAAGCTAGTATTGCCGTAGCTATAGACTGATGCCAGCTCAGCTGCAGAATAGCCTTCCAGGCTCATACCGTTGGCAAGGAGATATTCCTTCAGGGTAGTAGGGATGGATGGCAATATGCCGGCGGAGCGGTAGGATCCGTCGGTGAGGTAATATTTCCCTCCGGGGAATAATACGGCTGAGCCTTCGGCTACGAGTATGTCGAGCGCAAGCTCTATGCCGTCAGCAGCGAATGCACCGTCTGAGTTCTTGGCGCCTATCTGGAAGTAGAGTTCATAATCGTCGTATCCGACGCCGTATGCGTCTCCATAGTAATCGGCAACCACTGTAAGCCCTTCGGTGAATTCCGGGACTTCCGGCTGAGGCCTTGGCGGCTCAGGTTGCGGAGCAGGTTTCTCCTTGCGACATCCCGCTAGTGCGAGAATCACAAGTGAGGCGACTGCAAGTTTGAGGATTGATTGAGTCTTCATAATTTGTTTTCCTTATTTTTGCGAAGATATGAATAATTTTTGGAATTTGTTTCAAAAATGTTTGTCAATTCAAAAATCTGTAGTATATTTGCAATCCCAAACAACGCGGGACCATTATTCGGGAGCTTAGCTCAGTTGGTTCAGAGCGTCTGCCTTACAAGCAGAGGGTCGGGGGTTCGACTCCCTCAGCTCCCACGAAAGCATCCGACTGTTTCGGATGCTTTTATATTAAGCCTGGAGAGGTGCTCGAGTGGCTGAAGAGGCACGATTGGAAATCGTGTGAACTCCAAAAGGGTTCCGGGGGTTCGAATCCCCCTCTCTCCGCGCAATGCAAAGCAATTCGGACGCTGC
>SAMEA3663028__coassemble_151_pt1 | contig 31261 bp, 30 predicted proteins | sample SAMEA3663028__metabat2_high_PE_014 | metagenome-assembled genome bin SAMEA3663028 (sample SAMEA3663028) | pig gut metagenome | biome: pig gut; feature: pig-associated habitat; material: faeces | place: France | collected 2012 | reverse complement strand
TTTCTGCCTTGTTTCACTGCTGGAGAGCCTTGTTTCCCTGCCAGAGTGCCCTGTGCCACCTGCCAGAAGTGCTCGCTGTAAGATAGAACCGGCGGCACGGGCGGGCGGCGAAGCAGCAGCCGCAAAGGCAAAGCGGCGGCCCTGGAAGGCAAACCGGAGACTAGAGTGGACGACTAGAGTGGACGGAGCCGGGAGGCGAGCCGGCAAACTAGAGCGCGCGAGAGCGGACGGAGTGAACGGCTTTGCGGGCGGTTTTGAGGTCTTGTTTTGAGATGCCTTCGGGGCGGTAGCGGTTTCGCAGGATGGATTTCCCGGTGAGAGCCTCGAACCAGGCGGCGGCAGCGATGTAGCGCCCGATTGTCAGGTCGAGGTGGTAGCCGTCGCGGGTAAGGTCGGGGCCCAGGGAGGTGCTGCGCGCCGCCTGGATCGCATCTCCCGCAGGGATGATGGTCTCAATCCCGCAATCTCTGCAGGCACGCTCAGAGGCATCCACAATGGCATTCCACATGGTCAGCTGGTCATTGCCGTAAAAAGCGTAGTGCTTGTGGGTAGACTCCGGGGAATAGGCCCAGGTCCTATGGAAAACTATCTTCGCCTGAGGCGCCTTCTCGCGAATCCAGCTGACCAGCACCGCGAGCTTTGCATAGCTCCCATACTGTCCGCTGTAACCGCTGGACTGCTGCACACTGACAACATCCCAAGGCTCATCCTCAATTGCCTGGCTGAGACGGTAATTCCCGGTCTCCACCTTCACCCCGTCAAGACCTATTTTACGGTAATCGTAGGACGGCGAATCATTTTCCATACATCTCACGTGCTTGTCAATGCTGCAGCCCGGGATGTACATATTGCCGATTATAACCTGCTGCCCGGCGGCCGCGCATATCTCATAAAGATTCTGCTCAACCGCATCCTGAGAAAAGCTGTTGCCGATGGCAAGTATCCTTAGCGTAGCGGCAAGGAAAAGAAAGAGAGTTGTCATAGGGTGGAATGTGTTATTTCTTCAATCAAAGACTGTATGCCGGAATAGTCATAGCCCCGGGAAAGGGCGAAACGGATGAGTTTCAGCCGGCCCTGCGGGTCATCGCAGAGACTGCGCCATTTGCTGCGCAGCATTTTCTCAAGCTTGGCATCGGCTCTCTCACTGTCAATCTCCTGAAGAGCCTCGTCGGCAATCTCCCTGGAAATACCCTTTGCCGCCAGGGCCATGCGGATTTTGACCGGTCCCCAGCCGGTAATGGAAGACTTCTCACGGGCAAAAGCCGCAGAATAGCGCCTGTCATCGGCATAGCCGTCCTCCACCAGCGAGGCAACAATCTGCTGTGCAGCCTCAGGAGCAGCAATATAGCCCTCCCTTGAGGCAAGCGCCTTCTGAGCCTTCCCAAGCAAATCCTTGGTACAGCACTCCTGCTTTGCACAGAGAGTCTGCAGTCTTGAGAGTATCTTTTTCTGAACTTCATCCATAGCTCAGCAAATTTAAAAAATATCTTCGACAAGCTGTTTTCTATTTGTCCGGGAGTGATACTTTTACTACATTCGCAGCAGAATCAAAGGGTTATCTATGGAACAGGACGAGCAGATGATGCGCGAGGCGCTCAAGGAGGCGCGCGCAGCAAGAGAAGAAGGCGAAGTGCCAATCGGCGCGGTCGTAGCGTGCAAAGGCCGCATTATTGCCAAAGGGCATAATATGACAGAGCGCCTGTGCGACCCCACGGCTCACGCCGAAATGATTGCGCTTACCGCTGCCACAGAGGCCCTTGGCGGGAAGTATCTTCAGGACTGCACCATATATGTAAGCGTTGAGCCTTGCCCAATGTGCGCCGCGGCCCTCGCCTGGGCGCAGATCGGGACCATAGTCTATGGTGCCGACGACCCCAAGAGGGGCTATTCACAATTCACCCCTTCCCTGCTCCATCCGAAGACGGAAGTCAGAAAAGGGGTAATTGCTCAGGAATGCTCGGAAATTGTTACCGATTTCTTTGCATCCAAAAGGAAAGTCTAGAGAGATCTCTTGATTTCCACTATAGTGAAGGCCTCGATGAAGTCGCCCTCCTTGATATCGTTGTAACCGGCGATTGACATACCGCAGTCGCGGCCTGCTGCAACTTCCTTGACGGCATCCTTGCCGATTTGCAGGGAGGCAAGTTCTCCGGTATAAATCACGATACCGTCGCGGATGAGTCTGATCTTGGACTTCTGAACCATCTTTCCGTCACGGATGACGCAACCGGCGATAGTGCCGACCTTGGAAATCTTGAAGGTCTGCTTAACCTCAGCGGTAGCAATAACTTCCTCCTTCTTCTCAGGCTCAAGCATACCCTCGATACCGTCCTTGACATCGTTGATACAGTCGTAAATGACTGAGTAGAGGCGGATTTCGATTCCTTCCTTCTCAGCAGCACGGCGGGCATCCACAGACGGACGCACCTGGAATCCGACAATCACGGCATCCGATGCCTGGGCAAGCAGGATATCGGACTCGGAGATTCCTCCGACAGCCTTGTGAATCACATTGACCTTAACCTCCTCGGTAGAGAGCTTGATGAGGGAATCGGAGAGAGCCTCAACAGAGCCGTCCACATCACCCTTGACGATGATATTGAGCTCTTTGAAGTTGCCGATTGCGATGCGGCGGCCTATTTCCTCAAGGGTCATATGCTTCTGGGTCTTGATACCCTGGATGCGGATGAGCTGTTCGCGCTTGTTTGCAATGGACTTGGCCTCCTTCTCGTCGGAAAGCACATTGAACTTTTCACCTGCGGCAGGGGCTCCGTTCAGACCGAGTATCGATACAGGTGTGGAAGGACCTGCTTCGGTCACCTTCTGTCCGCGCTCGTTGAACATTGACTTCACACGGCCGTAGTTGCTTCCGCAAAGGATGCAGTCTCCAACGCGGAGGGTACCCTGCTGCACAAGTATGGTTGCAAGGTAACCGCGGCCCTTGTCAAGGGATGACTCGATGACCGCTCCGCTGGCAAGCTTGTTAGGGTTGGCCTTGAGTTCAAGGAGGTCGGTCTCGAGGAGCACCTTTTCAAGAAGTTCCTCAACACCTATTCCCTGCTTGGCGGATATCTCCTGACACTGGTACTTTCCGCCCCAATCTTCCACGAGGATATTCATCTCGGAAAGCTGGCGACGGATGGTGTCAGGGTTTGCACCAGGCTTGTCTATCTTATTGATTGCGAAGACCATAGGGACATTGGCAGCCATTGCGTGGTTGATGGCCTCAGTGGTCTGCGGCATCACCGCGTCATCAGCTGCAATGATGATAATCGCAAGGTCCGTCAACTGTGCACCACGGGCACGCATAGCTGTGAAGGCTTCGTGTCCAGGGGTATCGAGGAAGGTGATACGGCGGCCGTTCTCAAGAGTGACATTGTAGGCACCTATGTGCTGGGTGATTCCACCGGCTTCACCTGCAATCACATTGGACTTGCGGATATAGTCGAGAAGGGAGGTCTTACCGTGGTCAACGTGACCCATCACGGTAATGATAGGCGGACGGGTAACGAGATCCTCTTCGCGGTCCTGCTGCTCTTCGAGTTCTTCGGTAATCTCGGCAGTGACAAACTCAACCTTATAGCCGAACTCTTCGGCAACAAGCACGAGAGTCTCGGCATCGAGACGCTGGTTGATGGAAACCATAAGACCAAGACTCATACAAGCTCCGATAACCTTCACCACAGGGGTGTTGTTCATAAGGGTAGCGAGGTCGTTTACGGTTACGAATTCGGTCACTTTGAGGACCTTGTTCTCCGCAGCCTGCTGCATCATCTCATCCTGGGACTTGAGTGCGGCAGCCTCTCTCTTCTCCTTGCGGTACTTGGCTCCGAAGTTGTTCTTCTTGTTTTCGTTCATCTTGGCATAAGTCTCCTTGACCTGCTTCTGGATCTGCTTCTGCATCTCCTCCTGCTGAGCCTCGGTAAGGGCAGGGCGGAAAGCAGCATTGTCCTTTCCTCCACGGTCGCGACGGTTCTTCTTGCCCGAAGGAGCCTGAGCCGGCTCATTCTTGCGGCCTGAAGATGCGCGATTGTTGGTAGCATTCTTGCCGGCCTGAGCGAGGTCCACCTTCTGTTTGTTGATACGCTCGTGCTTCTTGGCAGGCTTGCGCTCGAACTGACTGAGGTCAATCTTTCCTACAACCTTCAAAGGAGAAGTCTGACCAGCCGGGGTTGGAGCTGGCTCCTCTTTCTTTTCTTCAGGTTCAGGTGTCGGTTGAGGCTCTGCCACCGGTTCAGGCTCCGGTTCCGCAGCCGGTTCAGGTTCGACTGCCGGTTCAGGTTCGACTGCCGGTTCGGCCACCGGTTCAGGTTCGGGTTCCGGCTCCGGCTGAGGCTCTGCCACCGGCTCAGGCTCAGCAACTTGCTCCCGGGCTGGTTCTGCCACAGGCTCCGGCTGAGGTTCCGGTACAGGTTCCGGCTCCGGTACATGTTCCGGCTCCGGTGCAGGCGCAGGCTCCGGCTGAGGCTCAACCTTCTTTTCGTTGATGAAGGTATTGCTCTTGATTGTGATTATCTGCTCAGGTTCTTCTTCCTCGACCTCCTCCTTCTTTTTCCTTCCGCTCTTTTCGAGAATTTCGGAAATCTTGATATCCACCTGTTCCGCTGCCTTTTTCGCCTCGAGGTCTTTGCCGAAGGCCTTCTCTATTTCCGGCATCAGTTCGTCCGATACCTTTGCATTAGGATTGGCGTCAACCTCAACCCCCTTTCCATGCAGGAATTCCACAAGGTTGGAGAGGCCGATGTTGAACTGCCTCATTATTTTGTTTAGTCTGATTTCTGCCATATTAACCCCTTTTCTTGTTATTAATCTTCAAACTCAGCCTTGAGTATGCTGAACACTTCCTCGACAGTCTCGTCCTCCAGGTCAGCCCTCTTGGCTACATCTTCAGGACTGAAGGAAAGCACATCCTTGGCAGTATCGCAACCGATATGCTTGAGTCTGTCGATAACCCACTGGTCGATAACATCAGAGAACTCGTCGAGTGCAACATCCTCATCCTCCTCTTCTCCCTTAGGGAGTTCGCGCCATACTTCAATCTGACGGTCAACGAGCATACCGGCGAGAGCGATGTTGCAGCCTCCGCGGCCGATACCCTTGCGCACTTCGTCCGGCTCCATATAGACCTTGACCTTGTCGTCAGGACCTGCGCCCATATCGATGGATGAAACCTTTGCAGGAGTAAGGGCGCGCTGAATCAGCAGCTGAGGGTTCTGTGACCAAGGAATCACGTCAATGTTCTCGTTGTGGAGCTCACGGACAATGCCCATAATGCGTCCGCCCTTGACACCGATGCAGGCTCCTACCGGATCTACGCGGTCGTCATAGGACTCAACGGCAACCTTAGCCCTCTCGCCTGGGATGCGTACCACCTTGTGAATGGTGATGAGGCCCTCGGCAATCTCAGGCACCTCCTGCTCGAAGAGTTTCTCGAGGAAATCCGGAGAAGTACGGCTGAGAATGATGTAAGGAGTGGTGTTGTTGCGCATCTCCACGCTCTTGATGATGGCGCGGACAGTGTCGTTCTTCTTGAAGCGCTCGCCAGGAATCTGCTCATTCTTAGGGATATGGAGTTCGTTGCCGTCCTCATCGAGGATGAGCACTTCCTTGCTCCAGGTCTGATAGATCTCGCCCGTGAAAATCTGGCCGACCTTCTCGGAGTACTTTTTGTAAACATTGGCCTTTTCAATATCCATAATACGGCCGGCGAGATTCTGGCGTATGTTGAGTATGCCGCGGCGTCCGAAGGACTCGAGCTTGATCTGCTTGGTGTACTGGTCACCGATTTCGTAATCGTCATCACCGCTGTCGGCCTTGACCTGCTCGAGAGTCATCTCGGTGTTCGGGTTCTCCACCTCTTCCACAATCTCGAAGTTCTGGTAGATTTCGCAGGTACCCTTGTCGACATTCACAATAACATCGAAGTTGTCAGATGAGCCATAAGTTTTGGCAATCTGGGTGAGGAACACATCCTTGAGCACACCCATCATCACCGGGCGGTCGATGCTTTTTTCCTCCTTGAACACCTTGAAGGCGTCAATAAGTGTTACAACTGGTTCTTTTTCCATTTCTGTATTTCTTGTTTTGTCTATTCATCAATGGTTTTCAGAAGCTCATCAGCCTCCTCAGGGTCGATTCCGCGTGAGCTTACCGTAAGGGAATAATCCTCAACGTTGCGGTCGAAGGCGGCAAGTATGGCCCTGTGGACATATTCGCAGTCCTGCAGGTCAACTGCTCCGTCAGCCTTGTCTATTGTAACCTCAAACACATTGTCATCGTCATCGAATGCGATTTCGAAGACTTCGCAGCCCCTTTCGGCTGCGGCTTTAAGCAACACTGCTTCAAATTCCTGTCTGTTCATATGCTTTCGCGTAGCTTCTTAAAAAAAGATAGGCGACCAAACCAGGTCTCCTATCTCCAACACGGCCACAAATATACGAACAAAAAACCAATTATCCAAGGAAACAGATGCTTTCGGGGCCTTCGTTGAAAAGAAGGTCCATCACAGAGAGGCCGGGCACAAAGCCGAACTTGTCACGGAAGACCTGCCAGTACGGGCGTCCTTCCCAGGAAGAGGGTATTTTGGGATGAATAATAATGCGCTCCATCTCGCCCTGAGGGGCTTCCAGAAGGACCGCAGGCTCGGGAATGCCGATTTTGCGGCAGAAAAAACAGGTAATACGGGAGTTGAGTTCCCAAAGGGTCTGAGGACGGGAGTCCAGGATGGCGAACAGTTCGTCCCGGTAGTACTCGAAGAAGGGGGAAGAATAGTATGCGGTGTCAATTGCATATTCGTTTCTGCGCACCCAGTCGGTCTTGTAATCCACCAGCACAGCGGTAATTGAGCGCTTTCCGTCGTGCACAACCGGGAAGCGCAGGTCTTCCGGCCCGTTGGAGCTGAGAATACGGCAGCGGTTGCGCCAGCTCTGCTTCTGATAATGCTCGGTGCCGTCAATAAAAACAGAGCACTTTGCCAGATGGGCAAAGTACTCTATAGGCGGAAAAAAAGCAGTAGTGAGCAGTTTCATCGGAAACTACTCGATGAAGCCCTTCTCGCTTATGTCGTTGGCACGGACGATACCGCGCTTCGAGTTGCGGATGAAGTTGACAATCTCATCCTTCTCAGGACAGTCAGGGAAACCGGCCTCAACCTTGGAAACACCGTCGGAAACATTGTTGCCCTGATAGTATATCGTATCGTAGATATCCTTAATCATACGGATAGTGTCGGACTCGAAACCGCGACGGCGAAGGCCCACGATATTTACACCCGCATAGCAGATAGGGTCACGACCGCAAAGGGAATAAGGCGGGATGTCCTTGTTGACCTTGCTGCCGCCACCGACCATTGCGTGGGTTCCGATGCGGGAGAACTGGTGAACCACGGTGCTTCCGCCGAGTATTGCCCAGTCATCGACATCGGTTTCACCTGCAATGCCCACATAGCTGACAAGAATGCAGTGATTGCCGACACGGCAGTCGTGGGCAACGTGTACATAGGACATGATGAGTGTATCATTACCCACCTTTGTCACACCCTTGCCGCTTGCCTTGGTACCCCTGTTGATGGTTGCGCACTCTCGGATGTTGACACGGTCACCGATTTCAACATAGGTGATTTCACCGTCAAACTTGAGGTCCTGAGGTACAGCTCCGATGACAGCTCCCGGGAAAACATTGCAGTCCTTGCCCATCCTGGTGTAAGGAAGGATGGTTGCGTGAGGATAGATATGGCATCCGTCACCTATTTCAACATTGTCGTCAATATATGCGTATGGTCCAACTTCGATGTTGTCTCCGAGCTTGGCTCCGGGATGCACTGTTGCAAGTGGATGGATTTTGTTCATAACTAAATCAGTTTTGCTACTTTTGTATTAATGCCGTGTCCCGGCTTGTATGCTATTACCTTGGCTTTCAGGAAGCCTCCGCAGAGCCTGAGGTCACCCATAATGTCAAGGAGCTTATGCCTTCCGCATTCGTCAGGGAAATGGAGGGCAATATGACTCAGGTAGCCTTCTTCTACCTTGAGATCCGGCATATTGAAGGTCTTGCGCAGACGGTTCATAACCAGTTCCGGCGCTTTCTTTTCTACTATTACAATTGCATTGTCCAGGCTGCCGCCCTTGATGAGTCCCAAACTCGCGAGAATCTGGATTTCGTGAAGGAAGCAGAAAGTGCGGCAATGCGCCACCTGTGAAGCATAATCTATGGAAGGGTCCCATTTCACTGTCTGGACTCCGAGAACTTTGGAGTTGAAGTCTATTGTAACCTCATAACTCGGCTCCTCGGCCGGTACCAGCTTGATGTACGAGCCGGTCTTCTCATCCTTGTAAAGGAATTCCTGTCCTATTTCAATGTAGTGTCTTTCTGCGTCCTGTTCCACCAGACCGTCCTTCAGGAACGCATCCACATAGGGTCCGGCACTGCCGTCCAGAATCGGAACCTCTTCGGCATCGATTTCCACCAGAACATTGTCTATGCCGAGGCCTGTCAAAGCCGAAAGCAGGTGCTCAATCGTGCCTACGGCTATTTTGCCGTTGGATATTGTGGTGCTGCGGGATGTCAGTGAGACATTGGCAGCAATAGCGTCAATGAAAGCATCGTCACCGATATCGGTCCTGAGGAAACGGACACCGGTATTTGCGGGAGCCGGACAGACACGCATATGTGCGAACTTTCCTGAGTGAAGGCCGGTGCCTTCAAACGAGTAGCATTCTTTAAGTGTCTTCTGGTTCATTCCGTAGTATTTTGGGGTGCAAAGATAGAAAAACTTTTTTATTCTTCCCCACTCGCCTTGAATTTGGCGTAGGCCCTCATGAAGGTAGTCCTCGGAATTGCAGGCATTCCCATCAGAATCTGACCGCTCTTGCGGACATTTCCGATAACACCGGACTGGGCTCCGACTGTCGTATTGTCTGCCACTTTGATGTGGCCTACGATTCCGACCTGACCTGCGATGATGCAGCTCTTTCCTATTTCGGCGGAGCCGGCGATTCCGGACATTGCAGCCATTGCGGTATTCTTTCCGACCTTCACATTGTGGGCTATCTGGCAGAGATTGTCTATGCGCACGCCGTCTTCGATGATGGTGGATTCCATAGGCGCCTTGTCAACGCAGGTGTTAGAGCCGATTTCCACGTCATTTCCGATAATCACATTGCCAACGTGCTCTATTTTCTTCCAAGTGCCGTCAGGCTGAGGAGCATTGCCGAAACCGTCATCACCAATGATACATCCTGCATGCAGTATGGTCCTGTCGCCGATTACGGTACCGGAGAAGATGTGCACACCCGGATAGATAATGCACTTCTCCCCTATTTTGACATTCTCCCCTATGGTAACATTATCATAAATCTTGGTGCAGTCGCCGATGTGCGAATGCCCGCCGACCGTAACAAAGTCCCCTATCCAAACCTTCCTGCCAAGTTTTGCACTCAGGGCGATGCGGCAGCGTCCGCGGTGGCGGCGGTAGCTTCTCTTCTGCGCATTCACATAATCCAGAAGCTCGGCAAGGGCGCTGTATGCGCTTTCGACACGGACCATTGTGGGTCCGACAGGGGCAGCAGGCTTGAAATCATTGTTTACCAGAAGGATGGAAGCCTTGCTGGTATAGACATAATGCTCATATTTGGGATTTGCATAGAAGCAAAGCTCACCGGGTTTGCCGTGTTCGATTTTGGCGAAGGTGGTCACAGTAGCCTGCGGGTCTCCTTCTACAGTGCCGTGCAGGACTTCTGCCAGCTCTTTTGCAGTAAATTTCATTATTTCAACAGTTAAAATCTCCAACCTATGGTAAGCGCTGCGTTAAGCAGACGGTTTTTGATATGAATCTGCGGAGTGTCCATCCCGGCATATCCATAATAAGGCTGGTAATAGGAATCAGGGTATCTTGTAAACCTGACGGCGAGGTCAGCGAAGAATGAACCGGCCGGGTTGTAGCCTATACCTGCTGAGAAACTGTCGGTGAAATCGCCCCAGTAGTGTGAATTATGCTTAGGAAGTTCTTTTCTTCCATAGTAATAATCGTCATTGTAATCGCCGAAACCGATTTGAGTGCCGTCGCTGTCAAGATAGTATTTCTCAGGACTTGTACGGATTGCATAGCCTGCACGAAGTGCGAAGTCAGGAGTAAGATTGACTTCTGCACCGACCCTGAGGTTGTGGCTTACCCCGCTGAATGCGCGCATTGCGGTATTGGTGAAATCGAAATATGCCTCACCGTTCGGTGCATTTTCGGCAAATGATATGTGGTGATAGTCGGACAAGGTATAGTCCACACTGACAAGACCGGCTCTGCCGAAGGTGTATGCGGCGCTGAAATCAAAGACCTGAGGTGCTGTATATGAGTAGTTATAGCTTCCGGTCCTGCCGCTGCCGCTATACCTGGAGCCGTTGGTATATCCCACGGAACCGCTGTGTACCCAACTCTCCTGGATGTTGAATGCAGTAGGAGTCTGGTATGCAAACCCAAGCCTCAGACCTGCAAAAGGAAGCCAGATTGCTCCGAATTTGGCATAGAGACCAGTGCCGTTTGCCCAGTAATTGTACTGGTAGGTGGCGTTGCTGAAGTTGGTTGCTTCAGTACCTCCGTTTTCAAGATTGAAAACTATAGGGAAGAGTTCAGGATTGACAGAAACCTCGGAGAAAGACTCGGCAGAGGAGTAGTTGATTACAGGTATTCCTATGTTGATACCGAGATACAGCTTGTCATTGAAGTTGAAAGCCATATTCATAAGGATGTCATTCTTTGCACCTGCTGTAGTGCGGGTGGATTTCTGAATCAGTTCACCCGGCACATAGTGGGTGCCGAGGTCGGTAAGCACCTCAGAGCATCCGACATAGTCCGAATCCCCATAGGAATTGATCAGTCCGACTTCATAAGCCATAGCTACATCCCAATAGTTGTAGTACTGGGAATCGTTGTAGAAGGCGTTTGTTCCTATATAATCCTTTGGGATACCGTTTGCAGCACTTGCCATCTCCGCAAACTTGGATGTGCGGTCATTGACGCCGCTGCCGTATGAATATGAATTGTAATCGTAAGTGCTGTTGACAACGAATGCAAGTGTGAAAGACTTCAGGGCAGAACCCAGGAAGGAATCATACCTTGCGGATATGCCGATATTGGGAAGTGCAAAGGCGGAACGGTTGCCTTTCTGCTCGGAGCCGAAGGCTTCGGAAGGAGTCAATGCATAGGAAGACCTGGACAGGGCCTGACTGAGACTTGGAGTAATGGTGAACTGGGAATAGCCCGCAACTGCCGAGCCGGCAGGGTTGATGCCAATGCTGCCCAAATCGCAGCCGACGGCACCCATTGCGCCGCCGAGGGCCATAGACCTGGCTGTTCCCGTATAATCCAGTCCGCCGAAGCGGTATGCGTCTTCAAGAGACTGTGCCCCCAGGGGGGCTGCCAGCGCCACCAAAAGCGCCGAAGCGATAAGTATGCGTTTCATAACCAACATTCAAATTTTATCTGCGGCCGGAGCCACCGTGAGACATTGAACCGCTGCTGCCGTGAGACATAGAGCCTCCGCTGCTGCCGCGTGACATCGAGCTGCCGCTGCTCTGGAAAGAGTTGCTTGAGGATGACCTGAAGGAATCCTGCTGACGGAAGTCGCTGCGGGAACGCTCCACGCCCTGTCTCTGCACACCGCTGTTATAAGATGCAGAATTGGTCGTGCGCGTTGCAGGAGAGGTCCTGTTGACTGACGAACTTCTCGGAATGGATGCCGAAGAGCTGCGTGTAGTGCTTGATGCCGAACGGCTTACCCTCGGAAGATTCACTCTTGAAGAGGCTGCCGAGCGGGAAATCACGCCTGAAGACGAACGGCTTATGCCCGGATGGGAAGCCCATTGGGTGCGGCTTGTGTGTCCGTATGAGGGATAATAATGGTGATGATGGTAATACCAAGGGTCATACCAATAGGAAGGTCCGTACCAGTAAGGGTCCCAGAACGGGTCCCAGCAATACCAGTTCCAGTATGGGTCCCAGAACGGGTCCGGATATGACCATGCAAATCCCGGTCTGTACCAACGGTATCCGTAATAGCCGTACCAAGGGTAAAGGCCGAAACTGGTGTATGGATAAGGTTCAACGACAAGCACGAGGGTATCGTATTGTCTGCTCTTCAGGCCAAGGGCAGCCCTGGATGCAATTTCCTCTTGGGTCAAGGGAGTGAATTCAGGTTCCTGCGCCTGATAGTAGATGCCGTCCTGGAAACGGCTTGCTGTACTTGTTGTACCGACGGTACCGCAAGATACCGTCAAAAGGCCGGCAAAGGCCATAATAATCAAACTGCGCTTCATAGTTATCCCTTCTATCAATTATTTTCTTATCTTTGCGTCGCAAGAATCGTACCTGTTTGGACGACCCGACAGCGTCTTGCAAGTTTAGCAAATAATCAAGACATTACAAACGCTATGGCAAAGGAAATTACATCCAGAAGCGAAAACTATTCTCAATGGTACAACGATTTGGTCGTTAAGGCCGACCTCGCAGAGCAGTCCGCAGTCAGGGGCTGTATGGTAATCAAGCCTTACGGCTATGCAATATGGGAGAAGATGCAGCACGTGCTCGACTCCGCATTCAAGAAAACAGGCGTGAAGAACGCATACTTCCCTCTCTTCATTCCGAAGTCCTTCTTCAGCAAGGAAGCGGAGCACGTGGCAGGATTTGCCAAGGAGTGTGCAGTCGTTACCCACCACCGCCTGATGAACGACCCTGACGGAAAGGGAGTTGTGGTGGATCCGGACGCAAAGCTGGAAGAAGAGCTCATTGTGCGCCCTACCTCCGAGACCATCATCTGGAGCGTTTACAAAAACTGGATTAAGAGCTGGCGCGACCTGCCTATTCTCTGCAACCAGTGGTGCAATGTCGTGCGCTGGGAGATGAGAACCAGGCCTTTCCTGCGCACAGCCGAATTCCTTTGGCAGGAAGGTCACACAGCCCACGCCACAAGCGAAGAGGCAGCAGCCAAGGCTATGGAAATGGTGGGCGTATATGCGGATTTCGCACGCAATACTATGGCCCTGCCGGTAATCGTTGGACACAAGAGTCCCAACGAGAGATTCGCAGGTGCTCTCGACACCCTTACCATCGAGGCAATGATGCAGGACGGAAAAGCACTTCAGGCCGGAACATCCCATTTCCTGGGTCAGAACTTCGCTAAGTCCTTCGATGTAATGTATACCGACAAAGAGGGCAAGCAACAGTATGTTTGGGCAAGTTCCTGGGGAGTCAGCACCCGCCTTATGGGAGCGTTGATTATGGCTCACGGAGACGACAACGGACTCGTTCTGCCTCCGGCTCTCGCCCCTATTCAGATTGTTATGGTGCCTATTTACCGCACAGCTGAGGAGCACGATGCAGTGATTGCCGAGTTCAACAAGCTGAAGGCAGGTCTCGAGGCCCTCGGGCACAGCGTGGAAATCGATGACCGCGACACTCTGCGTCCGGGATTCAAATTTGCCGAGTGGGAGCTCAAGGGTGTTCCGGTCCGCCTTGCAATGGGCGCACGCGACCTCGCTTCCGGCACCGTGGAAGTAGCCCGCCGCGACACCCTCACCAAGGAGACAATGAGCCTGGAGGGCATAGAGGAGCACATCCACACCCTGCTTGACGATATTCAGCAGAACATCTACGACAAAGCTCTCGCAGCACGCGATGCACGCATACGCAAATGCGACGACTGGGAGGAGTTCAAGGAAGAGATAAAGAAGGGCGGATTCCTGCTCTGCCACTGGGACGGCACTGCCGAGACCGAGCAGAAAATCAAGGATGAAACCAAGGCTACCATACGCTGCATCCCTGTGGACAGCTGCGTTTGCGAGGAAGAGGGTGTTGACATCTATTCCGGCAAACCGTCAAAGCAGAGAGTAGTATTCGGAATAGCATATTAACAGGACATTTATATGAAAAGAATTGCACTTACCATAGGAGTTCTCGCACTTTCACTCAGCTCTGCATTCGCACAGGATGCCGTACGCAAGGCCGCAGAAGATGCAGCCGCAGCCATCGCATCCGCTCCGGAAGCACAGGCTCCGGCACCTGCACCGAAATACTGGACCAGTTCGGTTGCCATCAACCTGGGTTTCAACAACACCATACTCGAAAACTGGGCAGCCGGAGGCTACAACACTATGAACCTCACCAGCAACCTTGACGCCAAGGCCAATTACAAGAAAGAGCTGATGAGCTGGAACAACCGCCTGCAGCTGGACTACGGATTCCTGAGTTCCGCCGACAAGAAGGGCATACTCCAGAAGAGCAACGACCGCATCTATCTTGAGAGCAAATGGGCTTATCAGACGGCTCCGTCTTCGAAACTCAACTATACCGCTTCCTTCGATTTCCGCAGCCAGTTCACCGACACTCCTGCCGGATACAAACAGGAGGAAAACGGCTCCTGGGTGGAAAACGGCATCAAGTCCGGTTTCATCTCCCCTGCCTATACCAACCTCGCGCTCGGTATCCAGTGGACCCCGTCCAGCTATTTCGACATCAACATCGCACCTCTCACCGGCGGTTTCACCATCGTTACCAACCAGGCACTGAGGTCCAGCTACGGTATGAAGGAGCTTACAGAGGCAGTGAAGGATGAGGAAGGCAACATTACAACACCGGCCACCTACGCAAGCACACTCTTCCAGTTCGGTGCGCAGGTGAAGGCGAACTTCAAGCTGGTCATCAACAAGAACCTCAAGTATGAGACCCAGGCAGTTGTCTTCACCGATTACATCAAGGCCATCGACAGCAAAGAGCCGTACTTCCGCATCAACTGGGACAACTCCATCGACTGGCAGCTTTCACGCTTCGTGAAATGCGCCTTCAAGACCTGGCTGATTTCCGATCCTAACGTTACCGTCACCAAGGAAGACGGCACAATTGCAAAGCGCGGTGTCCAGTTCAAGGAGTTCCTTTCCTTCAACTTCACCTACACCTTCGCAACGAAATAATCGGGTGGCTTCGTGAAACTATTGCTAGCAGTCAGCGGAGGCATCGATTCGATGTATATGGCAGAAAGGGCGCTGGAAGGCACCCTTTCTGCAGATTTATGCGACGGCTTTGCCGTAGCCCATTGCAATTTCTCGCTCCGCGGAGCAGAGAGTGACGCTGATGAAGACTTTGTCACACTATGGTGCGAGAGCCACGGAGTGCGGCTACACAAGACTCGTTTCCGGACTATGGAATATGCTGCGCAGCACGGCATCAGTATGGAAATGGCTGCGCGCGAGCTGCGCTACGGCTGGTTCAGGGAACTCTGCTCGCAGTACGGCTACGACGCCGTTGCGGTGGCACACAATGCCGACGACAATGCGGAAACCCTGCTTCTGAACATGCTGCGCGGGTGCGGTGCAAAGGGAATGTGCGGAATGAGTGCGGACAGCGGCACCTGGCCTTCGCGCATAGTGAGGCCTCTTCTGGGCACTTCGCGAGGGCAAATCCGCCTCTGGATGGAGGAGAAAGGATACGAGTGGAGGGAAGACCACACCAATTCCGAAGATATTTGCAAGCGCAACACTCTGAGGCTCAAGGTAATGCCGGTTTTCAAGGAAATCAATCCTTCCTACCTGCGCACCTTTGCCGCCAATATGCAGCACCTGTCCCAGGTCAATGACATTGCAGAAGACTACTGCCGCAAGGCAGCCGGGGTCTGCATCGGGGCGGACGGGGCCATAGACCTGAGGAAACTGAGAGACTTCGAACACTGGGAGTATCTTTTGTACCGGTTCACCCAGGGGCATCTGAACGCAGACGGACTTCTCCGTCTGAAGAAGTCCGTTGCTGAAGGCCGCTTTGTGGGCGGCAAGATTTTCGGGCCGTATGTGGTCCGCAAGGGCAAACTCCGCCTTATCGGATAACCAGACGGTAAGGCATATCTGCAAAGGCTACCTCTACCTTTCCCTTCTTCCAGTTATCATACCAGCGGGTATAGATGCTGAAATCGTTCTCTTCCGTATTGGAGAACAGGGCAGCAAGCTCTTCCGCAACGGTCAGAGGCTTAGGATATTCCACCACATTCCAATTGTCAAGATTGGAATCTCCGGCTGCTGTAGCAGCATAATGGAGTGCATCCTCAAGAGTTCCCATTTCGTCCACAAGGCCTATTTCGAGGGCATCTGAACCGGCCCATACGCGTCCCTGGGCGATTTCATCGACCTGCTGAGGAGTCATAGAACGGCCATCAGCCACTATACCTATGAACTTGGTGTAGATGGATTCTATGCTGCGCTGCACATAAGCCGTCTCCTCTTCGGTAAACGGTCTGGTGAGGGAATACATATCGGCGTGCCTGTTGGATGACACTGCCTCCACGCCGATGTGGGCTATATCTTCAATCAAGCCGCTGAACTCCGGCACCATTCCGAATACTCCGATTGATCCTGTGATGGTGGTAGGGCTGCAATATATCTTCTCCGCATTGTTGGAAATCCAGTATCCGCCGGATGCGGCATAGTCCCCGTATGAGGCTACAAGCAGCTTGTCATCGCCCAGAAGGTCAAGCTCGGTCTTGATTTTCTCGGAAGCGACCACGCTTCCTCCAGGAGAGTTGACACGCAGCACTACGGCCTTGACGGTGCTGTCCTTGCGGACCGTCTCGATAATGGATGCGAAGCGGTCTCCGGAAATGTCGGTGAGTGCGTTGCCGTCCTGAATCTGTCCGTCCGCATAGATGATGGCAATTTTGTTCAGAGCACGGAAATTGTTCTTCTGATGAGTCTTGGAATAAGCAGCGAAAGGAATCATAGGAACCTTGTCGTAGCTGTCTACACCGGCAAGGACAGCAAGTTTTCCTGCGAGTTCCTGCCTTGTGAGTGTGGCGTCAGCCAGGCCGTATTCCACAAAATCTGCAGGCAGGCAAAGGCTGAGATTGTCGATAAGGGAATTGAGCTCGTCGGTGGTAATGCCGCGGCTTTGGGCGATTTCTCCGGATATGGCTTCCCAAATTGCATCCACAAAGGCCTGGGTCTGCCGGCGGTTCTCCTCGCTGGAAGAGCTGCGCACATATCTCTCCCCTGCTGACTTGTATTTGCCGTGGCGGATCAGCTGAACCTTGATTCCGAGCCTGTCAAGCAGGTCTTTGAGGAAAATCTGCTGGGAGCTTATTCCGGTCAACATAGGAGTGCCACCCTGGTAGGCTGTAACATAAACCGCATCAGCTACGCTGGCAAGGTAATATGAGCCTGTGCTCGGATTCTCCATATAGGAAACAATTGGCTTGCCGCTTTTGCGGAAATCGGAAAGCGCCTTTCTGAACTCTACCATAGAAGCCGTTCCAATGGTGGCTCCTTCAGGTTTGAGATATATGTACTTCACTCCAGGGTCTTCGGCGGCAGCGCGAATGGCCTGGGTAGCCTGCCTCAGGCCTATGGTTTCTATCTGCTCGCTTCCGAGATTGAAATTCAGCGACTCCTTGCTCTGCTCGGCAATGATTACCTTGGAGAGGTCGATTTTCAGTACTCCTGTGGTCGGAATCACAGGCTCGGTATTGCCCAAACCGCCTCCAATCAGGCACAAAAGGCCGAATCCCAAGAGGTTCAGAATCAGGACACCGCAGATAACTGCGAGAACGGTTTTAAGAAATTTCTTCATATCAATATGCGTTTGAGACAAAAATAGTAAATTTGTAGGATTATTATTCCAGAATATGGCACAGAAACCTTCAATACCTAAAGGGACTTGACAGAAAGCTGTTAATTTTTAGCGGTTAAAGTGTTGGTAATCAGCCGAAAAGCAAATTTATAGGCCGGCGTTTCCGGGCCGTATTTCAGCAAATACCCTGTTAAAATTTGGCGTTTAGTGGTAGATAAAGGCGCAAAAAGTAGTATTTTTCAGCAAATTTTCAGCAAACAAAAGGTGTGTTACTATGGCAAAATCGTGTTTACGGCTGGACTTGCGCCGGCCACTGAAGGACGGTACGTACCCTGTCCAGGTTAAAGTCGGCTTCGGTACTAACCTGTATCTGGCCACAGGGATTTATCTAAAGCCGGAAGACTGGGACGCCCGGCTACAGGTCTGCACAGGCAAAGCAGCCAGGCGCATAAATAATATACTGGGCACACTGCTGCTACAGACTAATAACCGTTTGCTGGAGCTGCGCGAAAGCGGCCAGTTTGGAAAGCTCACTACGGCCCAGCTGCGGCAGATGCTTACTAACTTGGAGCTGTCAGCCCCTACCTTAGGCGTGCCGTCCGTGGGCGATTACATAGACAGGGTGCGGGACTTGAAAACGCCGAATACCCAGGTATCCTACGTAACCACTAAAAACCGGCTGGCCCTGTATTGCGATCCGGACACGCTGCGGTTTAGCGATCTGTCCTACGCCTGGTTTGAAGCCTGGATAAAGAAGATGGAAGACGACGGCCTAAAGCGTAACACGGTATCGAAATATCTAAAGGTCGTAAAGACGGTTATAAAGTATGCGGAAGACGACGGCGTACAGGTAAACCCGGCCTACAAAAAGATAGACAGCCGGGCCGAAACAGACACACCGATGCGTAATTTGCCGGTACAGACACTGCGCCGTATCAGGGACACGCAGATAAAGGGCAAAACGGCTATGTACAAAGACGCTTTTATGCTCTCTTTCTACCTTATCGGCATAAATATGGCCGATTTGCTGGCCCTGCCGAAAGACGCCATAGTAAACGGCCGCCTGCACTATAAGCGGGCGAAGACAGGCAAAAATTACAGCATCCTGGTACAGCCGGAAGCGCAGGCCATTATCGACAAATACCCAGGCAAAACGCACCTGCTTTGCTTCGCCCTGTATAGGCTTCGTGGCCTGCGCTACCAATAAGGCGCACAATAAGCGCGCGTACTTCACGCAAGTGTTGTTTGATTTCTTCCGCGCTCATTTCGTGGGCGTGTACTACGATGTTGTCTTTTTCCGTCTCTGCCATAGTGTGTTACAAATAATTAGTTACTTACTCACTTATACTTTTGGCCGATTAGAAAAACTGCTGTATCTTTGCAGGTGTGTTACGTGTGTTGGGGCAAAGACCCTGGCAGTTTTTTTTGTGGTCGGCAGTGTTACTTACTCACTCATACCGACGACAAAGATACAACAAATTTGTGAAGTTGTACACATAGGTGTGAAATTTTTTGAAAATTTTTATGTTATGGTAAACAATGGTGTGAAAGTAGCGGCGGTAATCGCTCATTTTTGCGGAAGCCAAAAACAATTCGCAGACCGGCTGGGCGTAGCCGCAGCGGTAGTTTCTAACTGGAAGCAGCGCGGTATAGACAGCGTTACGACACTAAGTAAAATTTTTGAAGCTTTCCCGGACTTAAACCCGGCTTTCTTTTTCGATGATAACGCGCCAATAGAAAAACAGCCTGTGGCTACCGCGTCTTTCTCTAATAATGGCAGCCACGCGGCTGTAAGTAATAATGATCCGGCGGTAGTAAACCGTTTCTTGTCTATTATCGAGGAAAAAGACAGGCAGATAGCCCAGCTTATAGCAAAACTATGAAACGGATAATAGCGCTGCTGGCCGTAGCCCTGGTGTGGACTGTGGCCTGTACAAAACTGGACAGCCAGATAGACGGTACCTACCGGAGCGAAGCCCGGCAGGAAATAGTTATAGTCGGTGGCGCCTGCGTCTCATTCCAGGAAAACTTCGCCGACGGTAAACCCGCCGTGCGGATAACCGGCTTTACGACTACAGGCCAGTACCCGGACTACGTGTTTACCGCCAAAGGCCAGCCGGACTTAACCACGGTAGGCCCGGTTACTAACTTTGCAATCCAGGTACACTTCGACAACGCAGATACGTTTATGGCTACGCCTGCGGGCGTAATCGTGGGCGTCGATGGCGTGGCCACCGGCATACCAGCCGAAGCCATCCAGTTTACGCGGGTTTCAGCAAATTCTAAGCAAATGCAAAATTAACTTTATAACTAATTGTAAATCAATGCCTAAATATAATACTACTATCCCTAAGGGAACACGCGACTTCGGCCAGATTGAGATGGCTGAAAGGAATTACATTTTCGATACGATACGTTCTGTTTTCAGGAAATTCGGATACTCCCAAATCGAGACTCCGGCAATGGAAAACCTTTCCACCCTGATGGGCAAGTACGGGGAGGAAGGAGACAAGCTCCTGTTCAGGATTCTGAACTCCGGAGATGCCTTCGCAAATGTGGACATGACCAGGCCTTTGACCTCCCAGGTCTGCGAGAAAGGCCTGCGCTACGACCTTACAGTACCTTTTGCAAGATATGTAGTCCAGCACCAGAGCGAGATTTCCTTCCCGTTCAAGCGTTTCCAAATCCAGCCGGTATGGCGCGCAGACCGTCCTCAGAAGGGGCGCTACCGCGAATTCTACCAGTGTGATGTGGATGTCATCGGTTCCAAAAGCCAGCTTCTGGAGCTGGAACTGGTGCAGATTGCAGACGAGGTGTTCCGCAGGCTGGACATCAATGTCCTGATAAAAATCAACAACCGCAAGGTGCTCAGCGGACTTGCCGAGATTTGCGGCGCCCCCGACAAGGTGGTGGACATCACTGTGGCCATCGACAAACTCGACAAAATCGGTTTGGAGGCTGTAGAGGCCGAAATGATTGAGAAAGGTCTGACTCCTGAGGCCGTAAAACTGCTTGAGCCGGTGCTCACCCTCAGCGGCAGCAACGAGCAGAAGATAGCATCAATGCGCTCCCTGATGGCAGAATCCCAAATCGGACAGAAGGGTCTTGACGAACTCGAAGAACTCTTCGGCTACATCAAAGCCGCCGGCATTGAAACTGCCTGCGAAATTGACCTCTCGCTTGCCCGGGGACTGAATTACTATACTGGAGCCATATTTGAAATCAAGGCTCTCGACTGGCAAATCGGAAGCATCAGCGGTGGCGGACGCTATGACAACCTTACCGGCATTTTCGGGCTTCCGGATATGTCCGGAGTAGGAATAAGTTTCGGTGCGGACCGAATCTACGATGTGCTCAAGGGCCTGAACAAGTTCCCCGAGTCGCTTGGTGGCGCATCCGACCTGCTGTTTGCCAATATGGGAGCCGCAGAGACAGCCTATGTTCTGCCTGTTGCAAGCGGACTTCGCAGCGAGGGGCTGAGCGTGGAGATATATCCCGAATCAGTCAAGCTGAAAAAGCAGTTCGACTATGCGGACCGCAAGCGCATCGGCTTCCTTTCTATCTGCGGAGAAAACGAAATGGCAGCCGGCACAATCCAGATTAAGAATCTGCGCACCGGTGACCAGCAATCGTTCGACAAAGGCGATATTGCTTCGATGAAGGCCTTCATCAAGGCTTAGCGGGCTCCTCCGCCGAATCCTCCACCAGAGAATCCGCCACCTCCGCCAAAGGAGGTATGGCCGCCCATTCCCGCGCTTGCAGCCTTGGCCTGCTGGGCTGCTGAGGCATTGGTTATGGCATAACCCAGGTTGCGTGTCAGAAGGATGATGGAGCGTGTTGTCATCATATCCTGATATACGGTCTGCTCGAAGACCTGCGGGTTGATATCGTGAAGCTCCCCAGCCACCTTGTCAGCTATTCCGAAGAGGCTTCCGAAGACGAGGTAATCGTTCCACAGGCCAACCTCTGCGGAGCCTCTTTCGTCGATGAGTGTGAAGTCCTTCAGGAATTTCTTCAGGCCGAGAAGGTTCCTGGCCTGGGCGCGGGCATCGTCATTGAACTTGCCGCCCCGTGTCATATAGCCCAGCTTCACAAGCTCATCCCCACCCTCGCGGCGCACCTTGGAGTTCCATCTGTCGAGTCGTGCGGTGTGGGCCTCGCTCCAACGGGAGAATTCCTTGTCCTGAAGTATCCGGTCGGTGCCTGAGGCTTCTTTCATCATATCCCAAAGCTGGCGGTAGGACTGAGGCATACCGTCAAGAGATGCCGCATCCCCGAAAGCAAGCTCCACCTTGCCCCGACGGCCCTTGCCCACTTCTATTGCGTGTTTTTCTATCATACGCAGAATCATAGCCCCGGCAACAATGCTGGAGCCTCTTCCCGCTTCAAGCTTGGACAGGATGTAATCGGCGGCAAGCACTTCCCCGCCGTAAGGCACATCCCTGCACCACTGTATGTCGCGTTTGCGGGTGACTCCGAGTATGTTCTTCAGGTTGGAGCGGTACGCAGCTATTGCTATGAAAATGAGCAGGGCAACGAAGAGCACGCAAAACAAGATAATGAAGACAAGTTCATTGCTGTCTTCCTGCCCGTAGGATGAGCCTTCGAGAGCGCGGCTGAGCACACTTTCAAAGGAGCCGCCGCGGGTGACGCTCGGGTTGAAAAGGCCCTTGTCGAAGCGTATAAGGCTGATTACCGAAGAGTTGCGCGTGAAGGACTCTGTGGAATAATATAGAATTCCGCCATCTTTGAATACCGCTTCTCCTTCAAAGCCGAAACCCCAGATGCGGCAGTTCCTCTCATCAAGAGCGGTCCCGTTCTCCATTGCAGCCCGCACGCTGACTTTCTGCGGACGGCTCGAAAGCCCGGGCGAAACCAGCTGCATATGGAAGCAGTCATAGTCATCCATAGCCTGCACAGCACCCTTGAGGAGGTAGCTTGCAGTATAGATGTGATGGCCGTAGCTTCCAAGGCCCCAGCAGAGCTCATATCCTCCGTTGGTCACAACAAGGCCGCAGCGCCCGGCTTTCTGTGAGAGGCTGCGGTCGGTGTCCCAACGCGGACCTTCACAGCTGTACGGCATTCCGCTTTCGTCGGTAACGCTGAAGTCCTGCAAAGATATTGCGCCGAGATTGTATTTGGCAAGATACCATTCAGTTCCAGTGTCAACATCCACATCCCAACGCTCCGTGACGCGGGCGCTTCCGTCAGCTGCAAAAACAAGCTCTATGGCGACTTCCCTTATATCGGCCGCCATAGAAAATATGCATCCTGCGAGGGTGAGGATGCATATTGCCATAAACCTTTTCACGCTCTAACGCATTGAAGGCATTTCGGTCTTTCCTGCAGGCTCCTGGAGATATTCCTTCTCACGGAAGCCGAATATGGAAGCAGCTATAGAGTCAGGGAACATACGCACGAGCCTGTTGTATTTGGTCACGGCATCGTTGCAGGTCATACGGCTGAGCCTTACCTGATTCTCATACTGATTGACGCTCTCCATAGTCTTGGAGTACATCTCGCTGGCTTTGAGCTCAGGATACTGCTCTGCTACAACATTGATTTGCCTGAGGGCGGCAGTGATTTTCTCTTCCTGGGCATTGACCTCGGCGGCGCTGGAATTGCGGCCTACCGCTGTGCGCTGGGCGATGATGTCACGCAGGGTGTTGTACTCGTGTTCGTTGTAGCCTTTGGTGAGGTCAACCAGGGCGCTGAGGGCATCCCAACGGCTGTTGAGCTGCACACCGATTTGGCTGAGCGAGTTTTTGCAAAGTTCATCGGCGGATACAAGTTTGCGTTGAGCCGACACAAGCCACAGTACTGCCAGGAGTACTATCGCGATAATTACAATAATTGCTGTCATAGTTTTTATTTACAATTTGAAGCTTTCTGTATAAGTTCGAGAAATTGTGCACGGTAGCCGTACGGGTCGAAATCCAGTGAACTGCCGGCCAGGTCTTCTGCAAGGGAGAAAGTAGAAGTTCCCTTGTATTTCGAGTCCCTGAGAACCATTCCGTAGGAAGCGCAGGCAGCAGCGAGAGCCATATTGGCACTCAGCTTCTCCGAACTTACGGAAGGCAGTTCGTCTGAAAGTAGTATGCTTTCGGTGCCGAGGCTTTCCTTGTAGCGGACATCGAAGCTGCCGACCGGCAGACCCCACGCAGGCTCGGTTTCTGCCATAACCAGCTCATAGAGTGCGGTGATGGTCTGACCTGCTCCGATTTCGGAGGCATCCTTCTCGTCATTCTCGAAATCCTCATTGGAGAGCACCCTGTTTTCGTAACCGATAAGCCTGTAGCTCTTTACTCTGGTGGAATCGAAGGTAATCTGGGCCTTCACATCGTTGGCCACTGCGAAGAATTTGCCGAAATCGTTGACAAAGACCTTGGTCATCTCATCCTCGGAGTCAATGTATTCGTAGGTTCCGTTGCCGGCGTTGGTAACGCTCTCAATCATAGCATCATTGAGATTGCCGCGTCCGAAGCCGCATACGGTGAGATATATGCCGTTCCTGGCGTAGCTCTCCACCATTTCCACAAGGGCTTCGGTAGAGGTGACTCCCACATTGAAGTCTCCGTCTGTACCCATTACGACACGGTTGTTGCCACCTTCAATGTAGTTCTCCAAAGCCTCTTCGTAAGCCATTCTCATTGCGTCTCCACCATTGGTGGAACCGCTTGCAACGAGTCTGTCGATAGCTGCATAAATAGTCTTTGTATCGGATGCAAGAGTGGACTCAAGAACCTTTTTGACAGAACCTGAGTAGGTGATAATCGACACTCTGTCTTTAGGGTCAAGTCGTGTGACGAGAGTCTTGAGGCTGGACTTGAGAAGAGGAAGCTTGTCGTCGCTGTTCATGGAGCCGGACACATCGATAAGGAAGACAAAGTTTGAAGCAGGACGCTTCGCAAGGCTCTTTCCCTTGATGCCTAGGCGGAGCAGCTGGTGCTCAGCGTTCCAAGGGCAGACATATATTTCCGAATTGAGAGCGATAGTTTTGCCTTCCTGCGGCTCAGGATAATCGAATGTGAAATAGTTCAGATATTCCTCGATACGCACTGCATTTGCCGGTGGGAGCGCATTGCTTTCGAGTATATAACGGCGCATATTGGCATACGCTGCGCCGTCGCAATCTACCGAGAAGGTGGAAGTCGGCTCGTCGGCGGTGTTGATGAAATCGTTCTCGACAATCTCGTCGTAGCGGTCTCCTCCGGGTTCGTCCGGGACATAGCCCCCTTCATTTGGAGCAGAATACTCAGGGTACATACCCGAATCCATATTGAGGCTTCCTACAGAACAGGAAACCAGCGCTGCTGATGCTGCAATTGCGGAAATGACACTAAAAGACTTTTTCATATTCTTTTCTTTGATTACCCCTTTTAGATGCGCATAGCCACTTGGGCGTTGCATTTGAGGGCCGTAAAGAAAAGAAGGCGGCCTTTCCGAGACCGCCTTCCCGAAATATCAAAAAAGCTTACTCAGCCTTGCCGTTTGAGCCGAGAACGTTTACAATCTTGTGGATGTAAAGCTTCTTCATCTCGTCACGTGCAGGTCCGAGGTACTTGCGAGGGTCGAACTCACCCGGCTTCTCAGCGAAGACCTTGCGGATGGCTGCGGTCATTGCAAGACGGCTGTCGGAGTCGATGTTGATCTTGCATACTGCGGACTTGGCAGCCTCGCGGAGCTGCTCCTCAGGAATACCTACTGCATCAGGAAGCTTTCCGCCGAGAGAGTTGATCATATCAACATACTCCTGTGGAACTGAAGAAGAACCGTGGAGGACGATAGGGAAGCCAGGAAGCTTCTTCTCGACCTCGTGAAGAACGTCGAATGCGAGCGGAGGTGGAACGAGCTTGCCGGTCTTAGGATCGCGGGTGCACTGCTCAGGGGTGAACTTGTATGCACCGTGTGAAGTTCCGATAGAGATTGCGAGGGAGTCGCAGCCGGTACGGGTTGCGAAATCCACAACCTCCTCAGGCTTGGTGTAGTGTGAAACCTCGGAAGCAACCTCATCCTCAACGCCTGCGAGCACGCCGAGCTCAGCCTCGACTGTTACGTCGTACTGGTGTGCGTAGTCGACAACCTTCTTGGTGAGTGCGATATTCTCCTCGTAAGGAAGAGAAGATGCGTCAATCATAACGGATGAGAATCCCATATCAACGCAGCTCTTGCAGAGCTCGAAGCTGTCGCCGTGGTCGAGGTGAAGCACAATCTGAGGCTTCTCCCAACCGAGCTCCTTTGCATACTCCACAGCACCCTGTGCCATATAGCGCAGAAGGGTCTGGTTAGCGTAGTTGCGTGCGCCCTTGGAAACCTGGAGGATAACTGGAGACTTTGTCTCGGCAGAAGCCTGGATGATAGCCTGAAGCTGCTCCATATTGTTGAAATTGAATGCAGGGATTGCATATCCGCCTGCAACGGCCTTTGCGAACATCTCACGGGTGTTTACAAGACCAAGTTCTTTGTAAGATACCATAACTCTATAATAAGGATTTAGTAAATTTCCTTCAAAAGGTCCGCAAATTTACTAATTTTGCAAGAAATAACCTACTGAGATGAAAGGTAAAGTAATTATTTTCTCCGCTCCGTCCGGAGCCGGCAAAAGCACCGTAGTAAATCACCTGCTCTCCCTTCACCCGGAGTTCGAGTTTTCCATCAGTGCAACATCGCGTCCTCCAAGGGGAAACGAGAAGGATGGAGTGGAATATCATTTCATTGATGCACAGCGTTTCCGCGAGCTCATTGCCCAGGATGCCTTCGTGGAGTATGAGGAAGTCTATCACGACCGCTTCTACGGCACGCTCAAGTCCGAAGTGGAGCGCATCTGGAGCAAGGGACACGTGATAGTATTCGACGTGGATGTAAAGGGCGGAAGCAACCTCAAACGCTATTTCGGCGAAGCTGCCCTGTCTGTGCTGATTGTCCCGCCAAGCCTCGAGGTGCTCGAGCAGAGACTGCGCGGAAGGGGCACCGACCCGGAGGATGCCATTCGTGAACGCCTGGCAAAGGCAGCCTGGGAACTGGATTTCGCCAAGGACAAGGTGGATGTGGCCCTGGTGAACGACAAAATCGGGGATACCTTCGCCAAGGCCGAAAAGCTCATTGACGATTTCCTATGCAGGTAGCCGTATATTCCGGAAGCTTCGACCCTCTGCACAAGGGGCATCTGGGCATACTTCGCCGGCTGGCGGAGCTATATGATGCGGTCTATATGGTCGTATCTCCTCAGAATCCCCTGAAGGAGAAAGGCAAGGCCCTCAATGCGCAGCAGCGCCTTCAGGCGGCCCGCGCGGCTGTGGCCCGCTACCCGGAGCTTGACGGGAAAGTGCGGCTGGACGATATCGAATTCTCCCTCCCGCAGCCCAGCTATACCATCAGCACTCTCGACGCCCTCAAGGCTCGCGAACCGGGGAACAGCTTCACCCTTGCAATAGGGGCGGACAACCTTGCGGACATACGCAGATGGAAGGACTACACGCGCATTCTGCTGGAATACGGCCTGACAGTATTCCCGCGCAGAGGCACCGACTTGCAGGCAGCTGCGCAGGAATTGCTTATGGAAAATCCTGACTACAGGATTCGGCTTATGAAGGACTATCTCGCGGATGTCTCATCCACTCAGCTCAGAGACTCTCTCAGCCGTGGAAAGGATGTCTCCGGACTTCTGATGTAAGCTATACCTTGAGGAATATCTTCTGACGGTAGAGGAAGTAAACCAGCAGCCAGTTCAGCGCAAATACTCCGCACACAACTATCAGATGCCCCCAGGCCGGAGGGCAGAGCGAAGCTATGCCTCCCAGCAGATTGCGGGCGATGGTGTTCATAGGGATGAATGCCGAAGCCAGATAGATAGTGATGGAGTTCATTCCGAACATCCTGCAGAAAAAGCAGAACGGCCCCTTATGGCCCCTCACATCAATTATGTAATAGAACAGGGCAAAGCCTGCAAGCGAGCAGGCGGCTGCAACCAGAGTGAAACTGCTGCTCCAAAGGTTTTTGTTGATAGGACACCAAATGCTCCAGACAAGACCAGCAGCAGCAAGGCAGGCGGCAGCACCGAGCATATACAAAGTCTTCTTCTGGCCGGTCAGGTCCTTGCCGCGCACGAATTCTCCGGTAAACATTCCGAGCAGGGCGGTCACGGTTGCCGGCACCACGCCGAGTATCCCTTCAGGGTCCCAGTTGCCACGATAGAGGCTTCCCGGCATTATCATACGGTCTATCCACCCGGCTATGTTGCCGGCCTGGGAGAGGCTGTCTGCCCCTGCCGCATCGGGAGCAGGGACAAAGCGGAGCAGGAGGAAATAACCGAGCAGCAGAGCCGCGGCTATGCACCAGCGGACCGCCTTGCGGCAGTGCATGAAGATGAGCGCTGCGAACATCCAGGCAAAGCCGATGCGCCCCAGGACGCTGCAGTAGCGGAATGTGGAAAAGTCTGTGCATTTGAGTATCCCGTTGTACAGCAGACCGCAAAGCAGGAGCAGCAAGGCTCTGCGGACCACCTTCCAGTGCACACGGGCGCTGCTCAATCCCAAAGACTGCTGCTTCGCCAGGGAGAAAGGGAACGATATTCCGGCAATGAACAGGAAGGTAGGGAATATCAGGTCCATAAAGGCAAGCCCGTCCCAGGAGACGTGCTTCATCTGAAGGGCCAGCCAGGACTCCTCACCTGAAGGGAACAGGCTGCAAACAGCCAGAATAATGGACGCGAAGCCCATTATGAACATCATATCGAAGCCTCTGAAGGCATCAAGACTTTCCAAACGCTTGTTTTCCATAGCGTAAATTTATGAAAAAGGGATTAACTTTTGCCAATATGAAACGAATTTTCCTTCATCAGTTTTTTCGTTGTGGTCATATTTTTACTTTGGCAATGAGTTCGAGGGAGTTGCGGCAGAGCTCGGTAATCTTGTGCCACTCCCCTGCCTTAATGACATCCTTAGGGAAGAGGTTCGAACCCATACCGACACAGGTCACTCCGGCACCGAACCAGCCGGCGAGATTCTCCTCCTCCGGCTTTACGCCTCCGGTCACCATAATCTGGCTCCAAGGCATAGGGGCGCGCAGGCCCTTCACGAACTTAGGTCCGAGCACATCTCCCGGAAAGACCTTGCACACATCGCAACCGGCCTGCTGGGCAGCGCCCACTTCGCTTACGGAACCGCATCCCGGGCAGTAAGGCACGAGACGACGGTTGCATATCGGTGCGATTTCAGGATTGAACAGAGGGCCGACAACGAAGTTGGCTCCCAGCTGGAGATAGAGTGCTGCGGTAGCAGGATCCACTATGCTGCCCACACCCAGAATCATACCCGGAAGGTTGGCGTTTGCATACCCCACCAGCTGAGCAAACACTTCCTGGGCGAAATCGCCCCTGTTGGTGAACTCGAAAGCACGTACTCCGCCTTCGTAGCAGGCCTTGAGCACATTGATTGCAACCTCAGGGTCGGAATCGTAGAACACAGGCACCATACCCGTGCTCTTCATAGTCTGAATGACTTCCAGTTTACTGTATTTTGCCATTGTTGTAATGATTATCTTTGAACTCTTCCGTTGGCACTGCCCCCCACGAGAGCAAGCACCTCTGCTTCGCTTACGAGGTTGAAGTCTCCGCTGATGGTGTGCTTGAGCGCAGAAGCGGCAACTGCAAACTCCAGAGCCTGGGCCTGGTCCTCACCGTATTTGAGCATACCGTGGATGAGGCCTCCGGAGAAGGAATCCCCGCCGCCCACGCGGTCAATGATAGGATTAATCTCGTAGCGCTTTGACTGATAGAAGTCCTTGCCGTTGAAAATCAGCGCCTTCCAACCGTTATGGGTTGCGGAGAAGGACTCCCTGAGGGTGGATACGACATATTTGAATCCGAATTCCTGCTGCATCTGGCGGAAGATGCCTTCGTAGCCTGCTGCATCGGTCTTGCCGCCTTCCACATCCGAATCCGGTTTGAATCCAAGGCAGAGTTCGGCATCCTCTTCGTTGCCTATGCAGACGTCAACATACTGCATCAGAGGGCGCATAACGCTGATTGCCTTCTCGGAGGTCCAGAGTTTCTTGCGGAAGTTCAGGTCCACGGAAACTGTCACTCCGTGCCTCTTTGCGGCCTCGCACGCAAGACGGGTCAGTTCTGCTGCCCTGTCGGAAATGGCCGGGGTGATGCCTGACCAGTGGAACCAGGAAGCACCCTCCATAATTGCATCGAAATCGAAGTCTTCAGGAGACGCTTCTGCTATGGCAGAATGGGCCCTGTCATAAATCACCTTGGAAGGGCGCATTGATGCACCGGTCTCAGCATAGTAGAGTCCTACCCTGTCACCGCCCCTGCTGATATAGGAAGTGTTGACTCCATATCTTCTGAGAGCATTTACCGCAATCTGTCCGATTTCGTGGGCAGGAAGTTTGGTAACAAAATAAGCATCGTGTCCGTAATTGGCGAGGCTGACCGCAACATTGGCTTCTCCACCTCCAGGGATTACCCTAAGGGATTCTGCCTGAATGAATCTGTCTGTGCCCTGAGGGCTGAGTCGGAGCATTATTTCTCCAAGTGTAATTACTTTTGCCATTGTAAGTCTATGGTTTATCTACAAATTTACTTGTTTTTCCGGAAATCCGTGTGCGGTCACGATTCTTATTCTTCCTTTTTTATTTGTGATAAGATGAAAAAAGTTTATTTTTGCGATTATTACGAAAACAGCAGTACGATGACGACAGGAAACAAGCCTCTGGTACCTCACCAAGCCTGTAGTTTCCGCCGCACTGTTTGAAACCCTGGACAAATATTTCAAGTGAGAATGAAAAGAATCCTTACCGTTATCCTGCTTTGTCTGATATCCGTACCCATTGCCAGGGCCGGGGACTGCACGCATACAGACAGGACCCCTGTCCACGAGTTGTCATTGGGAGTCGGAGACCAGCTCTTCGAAAACCTTGTATGGCAGAATCCCCAGTTCATTGTGGACAATATGGGCGATGACTGGAGCAGTGTGTACAGGGAAAGATACCGCTACTCGCAGCATTGGTTCTTTGATTATTACTACAATATGTCAGAACGCCTTGCTTTGGGCGTGAGGGCGGATTTTTCGGCTTGTCTGTGGGACGAGGTGCTGCGCAGCGGCTCCGGCGGCGAAATATCCCGCGAAGCGGACTGCTTCTTTATGAACATAAGCCTGCTGCCAAAGGCCCGGTGGAGCTGGTACCATTCGCCCGCGCTGCTGGTTTACTCCGCACTCGGCATAGGTCTCAATATCAACACAGGTACCGAGGCGGATGCGTACGGCAAGAAGACTGCATGCGGGCTTGCCGCCGACCTTACTCTCGCTGGAGTGCAGTACAGCTTCAGCCATTGGTACGCCTTCGGAGAACTCGGAGGCCTGACTTCCCTCAAGGACAAGAACACCATTTATATGCTGGGCTCCCGCATCATTTCGCTCGGCGTGGGACTTAAGTTTTAGGCAATGAAAGCAAAAAGAATATCGGTATTGGCATTTATCGTGCTCCTGGGCGCTTCCTGCGACAGGTCAGAGCCTTTCATCGGGGATATAGCAGGAGCGGACACCGGGGCATTCAAGGTCTATGCTGCGGGAGAGTCCGACCTTTCGAAGGGATTGCCGAAGACCTGCATACTGCCGGAGGAGCCGGAAACAAAAACGACTTCCGTACCTATGAACGCAC
>SAMEA3663028__coassemble_146_pt1 | contig 31752 bp, 24 predicted proteins | sample SAMEA3663028__metabat2_high_PE_014 | metagenome-assembled genome bin SAMEA3663028 (sample SAMEA3663028) | pig gut metagenome | biome: pig gut; feature: pig-associated habitat; material: faeces | place: France | collected 2012 | reverse complement strand
TCAGCGGCGTAGCCTTCGGCATACGCGGCGGTGTAGAGCTCGACCCTGTCCGCGCCGCACGCCTTTGCGGCCTCGGCCATCCGCGGGTCAGGGTCTATAAAAATTGAAACCCTTATTCCCTTGGAGTGGAACAGAGTGCACATTGAGCTCAGGAACTCCTTGTGGGCAGGTACATCCCAGCCGGCGTTGGAAGTAATCGCATCGTGGGCGTCAGGCACGAGAGTAACCTGTGCCGGTACCACCTCCATCACCAGTTCCCGGAAGCGCTCTTCAGGATTGCCTTCAATGTTGAACTCCGTGTGCAACAGGGGCTTGAGAGCCCTGACATCACTGTAGCGTATATGCCTCTCGTCCGGACGCGGATGCACCGTAATGCCCTCCGCACCGAAACTCTCGATTGCCACTGCCGCCTTCTCCACATCGGGAACATTTCCTCCGCGGGCGTTGCGGATGGTGGCAATTTTGTTGATATTAACGCTGAGTTTTGCCATAAAGGTCACAAATATACTGTTTTTTTTCTATTTTTGGGGGTTGTATGAGAGCAGCATACTATATAAAGAAAAAAGAACTTGCCTGTGATGAGCAAATCACTGGTTTGGTGAACCGTCTGTCCATAGCCGGGATTGAGGTTTACAACATAGACGAAGGTCTTCGCGACAACACCGACCTGCTTCTGAGTTTCGGAGGTGACGGCACCTTCCTCAGCGCCGCCCATCTGGTATGCAGCGCCGGAGTGCCCGTGCTGGGCGTAAATCTCGGCAGGCTGGGTTTCCTGTCGGACGCCGAACTCCCGGATGTGGAGCAAGCTCTGGTTTCAGGGGACTGGAAGGTGGAAAGCCGCACTATGATTCAGACCAATGTCGCAGGAAAGCGCTTCTATGCCATCAATGAAGTAGCCCTGCGCCGTATAGCCTCAGGCACCCTCGGCGTTGATGTAAGGGTTGATAATGATATCCTTCCTACCTATTGGGCGGACGGTCTTCTGGTCTCCACCAGCACCGGCAGTACGGCCTATTCGCTTAGCGCCGGAGGCCCCATCTGCTCCCCTGAGCTCAAAGCCTTCATCATCACTCCTATAGCTCCGCACAACCTCAACCTCAGGCCTCTGGTGGTACCTCAGGAAGCGGTAGTCGAAATGTCTGCATACGACAGGAAGAACCGCAAGGTAGTGCTTTCCATAGACAATATGGACTTCGAAATCCCGGCAGGGGAGCCTGTGCGCATCAGTTGCGCCCCTTTCCCCCTGCTCAGAGTAGTAACAGGCAAATCCAGTTTCATCGGCGCCCTGCGCTCCAAACTTCTTTGGGGAGAGGACGTGCGCAACACCCACTGACTTATGGCAGAAAGAATCATTCCCCAGCACATTTCCATCATTATGGACGGTAACGGCCGTTGGGCTAAGGCCCGCGGACAGCAGCGCGCCTACGGACACATCGAGGGCGTCGAAAGGGTAAGGGACATCACCACCGCCTGCGTCGAGCTGGGCGTGCGCTATCTCTCGCTCTACACCTTCTCCGAAGAAAACTGGAACCGCCCGGCAGAGGAGGTCAATGCCCTGATGGGCCTGATGATGAAATCCATAGAAGGCGAATATGACACGATGATGCGAAACGGCGTGCGCTTCCGCGTGCTGGGCAACCGCGCCCGTCTCTCAGATATCCTTCTCGAAGCCATCACCAATCTCGAGAACGCCACCAGCGGGAACGCCAATATGGATATGATAATAATGCTCAGCTACAGCGGCAAATGGGACATACTGCAGGCAGCCCGCAAACTTATGGAAAGCGGAAAGCCGGCGGAGCAGCTGGACTATTCGGACATCGATGCGGCACTCGTCACCGCCGGCATCCCGGACCCGGAGCTGGTCATCCGTACCTCCGGCGAAAAGCGCATAAGCAACTATATGTTGTGGCAAACGGCGTACTCCGAATTCGTCTTTACCGACACACTTTGGCCTGATTTTAGAAAGGAACAGCTCCTCGAAGCCATTGACGAGTACTCTTCTCGGGACCGTCGCTTCGGAAAAGTCAAATAATATGGCTATATTTGTAAGTTTTAAGAAGCTTGTATGAAATCTAAACGGTTTTTCTCCATTGCTCTGCTTGCGCTGACCACAAGCCTGGCCTTTGCGCAGGTTGAGGTGGACTATACCCGTCCCCGTAAATATATAGTGGGAGATGTGGCGGTTGAGGGCAATACCTATTTCTCATCCAATCAGATTGTCAGCCAGACCGGCCTTCTCAAGGGCCGCGAGGTGACCATTCCGGGAGATGATATCACATCCGCCATCAAAAAACTCACGACAAGAGGCTTTTTCGAGGATGTAGGAATCTATGTGGACCATTTCAGCCCTGCAAGGGATTCGGTCTATCTTACAATCAAGATAATGGAGCGCCCGCGCGTTTCCAAATACACCTATACAGGTATCAAATCTTCCGAGAAAAAGGACCTCCAGGAGAGGCTCAACCTCCGAAGGGGCGGTGAATTCTCCGATTATGTCAAGGAATCCTCAATAGGCATCATCAAGCGCTACTACGCTGAGAAAGGCTACCTGCTCTGCGATGTGGATGTCCAGACTCAGAAAGACTCTATGGTGCGCCACGCCATCCAGGTCAACTTCAATATCGACAAGGGACCTAAGGTGCGCATCAAGGACATCAACTTCATAGGCAACGAGCATGTGTCCGACTACACCCTCGCCAAGTCGATGAAGAAAACCAAGTCCAACAAGTTCTACAACTTCTTCAACAGCAAGAAGTTCAACGAAAAAGAATATCCCGAGGACAAGAAGAACCTCATCAGTGCCTTCAACGAGGCGGGATACCGCGACGCGCGCATCGTGCGGGACAGCGTATATCTCGTGGATGTGGTAAGCAAGAACGGAAAGGTCAAGAAGCGCATCTGCATTGACCTGGAGTTCGATGAGGGCAACAAATACTACTTCAGGGATGTGACCTGGACCGGAAACTCCGTTTATTCCGCAGAAACTCTCAATGAGGTGCTCAAAATCCAGAAGGGAGATGTATATGACAAGGTATCCCTTCAGAAGCGCCTGTACGGTGGCGGAAAGCAGACCGACTATGATGTTTCCAAGCTTTACCGCGACAACGGTTACCTCTTCTTCCAGCTCTCTCCGGTGGAGACCAATATCCAGAATGACTCCGTGGACGTTGAAATCCGCATCAGCGAGGGCAAGCAGGCAACCATAGGCAATGTCGTAATCAACGGCAATGACCTTACCAACGAAAAGGTGGTGCGCCGTCAGATTTACACCCGTCCGGGCTACCTTTTCAGCCAGTCCGACTTCGAACGTTCCATCCGTGAGATTTCCTCCCTGGGGCAGTTTGACCCGGAAGCCATAATGAGCGAAGGCGGCTACAGTATCGTCCCTAACCAGCTGGACAACACTGTTGACCTCATCTACAATGTCACCGAGAAGCCTTCCAGCCAGCTGGAGCTCTCTGGAGGTTGGGGTGGAAACACTTTCGTGGCCACGGTCGGAGTCAGCTTCAACAATTTCTCCACCCAGCGCTTCTTCGACAAGAACGCCTGGAGACCGGTGCCCCTGGGAGATGCCCAGAACCTCGCGTTCCGCTTCCAGACCAACGGTACATACTACACCGCGCTCACGGCAAGTTTCACGGAGCCTTGGCTCTTCGGCAAGAAGCCTACTTCACTCAACCTTTCGGCTTACTACACCCGTCAGACCAACTCCTATCTTGCTCTGAACATACTCAGCCACGACAGGCAGATGGAGGTATTCGGCTTCTCCGCATCCCTTGGAAAGCGCCTCAAGTGGCCGGACAGCTACTTCGTGCTCTACAACGGTCTGAGCTGGCAGACATATAAGCTTACCAACTGGTACTCAGGCTATTTCATCTTTGATGACGGTCTTGCCAACAACCTCAGCTACACGGTCAACCTGTCCCGCAACTCCACCGACCAGATGATTTATCCGCGTTCCGGCTCAGAGTTCTCCGCATCCCTATCGCTCACTCCGCCGTACTCCGTGTTCAGAAAGTACGACTACGATGACGAGGGCAACAAGTTCTCAGTGCCGAGCTACAAGGATGTTGACTACTCCAACTGGTCATCCCAGAACAGATACCGCTGGATTGAGTACCACAAGTGGAAATTCTCCGCTTCCCAGTACATCAAGCTCGTCGGAGACCTCGTGCTGATGGCCAAGGCCCAGTTCGGATATCTCGGATACTACAACAGAAACTGGGGTTACTCTCCGTTCGAAGGCTTCCTCGTCGGAGGTGACGGTATGTCGGGTTACAGCACCTACGGTTCGGATGTGATTTCGCTCCGCGGTTACGAGAATTACGCCCTGACTCCTTATCTGCCGACAAGCTACAACTCCAACGGTTACGCCTACGCCGGAAACGTATATGACAAGTTTACCGTCGAGCTGCGTTACCCTGTAATACTCCAGCCGCAGTCAACGATTTATGTGCTCGGCTTCCTCGAAGGAGGTAACTGCTGGTCGGATATACGCAAATTCAACCCGTTCCAGATTTACAGGTCAGCCGGTGTCGGCGTGAGGGTATTCCTCCCTATGGTAGGTCTTATCGGTGTTGACTGGGGTTACGGTTTCGACAGCAGCTCTAAGGGCGGAAGCCAGTTCCACTTCATCATCGGACAGCAATTCTAATGAATCAATATAATTAAGTAAAGAAATATGAAAAAAGCATTAGTATTTATCGCAACCGCACTTATCGGTGTTGCCGCAATGGCACAGCCAAAGTTTGCTCACGTAAATCTCACTGAACTCATCCAGCTCATGCCTGAGGCAGATGATGCCCGTGCAAAGCTTGAGGCTTCCAGTCTTGAGGCTCAGGAGACTTTCCAGGCAATGGTTGAGGAGTATCAGGCAAAGTACACCACATATTCCCAGAAGGCTTCCACCTGGACCACTGCAATCCGTGAAAGCAAGGAGAAGGAGCTGATGGAAATCCAGCAGAGAATCCAGGACTTCGACCAGAGCATCCAGAAGGAGCTCTCCGAGATGCAGCAGATGCTGATGGCTCCTATCCAGAAGAAGGCTATGGACACCATCAACGCCCTTGCCAAGGAAGGCGGCTACATCTATGTGTTCGACAAGAGCACAATGCTCTACATTGACGAGGCCCAGAGCACTGACCTCACCCCTGCAGCCCGCAAGGCTCTCTCAATCCCTGAGGGACGCACCCTCGAGACTCTCCAGCAGGAGATGGCCGCACGCCAGCAGCAGCAATAAACAGCCAAAACATAACTAACAAACCACATACGATGCAACACAAGGTCATAGATGTCAGTGATGTTGTAATCAGATTTGCAGGAGATTCGGGAGATGGTATGCAGCTCACCGGATCTCTTTTTGCAGATATGTCCGCGATTTACGGCAACGGACTCTCCACATTCCCGGACTATCCTGCCGAAATCAGGGCTCCTCACGGGACGATTTCCGGAGTCTCCGGCTTTCAGGTCCACATAGGCAGTGAGAAGGTCAACACCCCTGGCGATTACTGCGATATGCTTGTCGCGATGAACCCCGCTGCCCTGAAGGCCAATGCCAAATGGTGCAAGCGGGAAGCGATGATACTCGTCGATGCCGACTCCTTTGACGACAAGAGTATGGAAAGGGCCGGTTTCAAGACCGGAAATCCTTTCGAAGAACTCGGAGTCGAGGACAGGGTCATTATCGCAGCCCCGATTACCACCCTTACCCAGGAATCCTTGAAAGACAGCGGAATGGACCAGAAGGCCATACTGAAGTGCAAGAATATGTTCACACTCGGTATGGCTTGTTACATATATTCCCGTCCTCTGGACTATGTCCACACCTATCTGGAGAAACGCTTCGCCAAGAAACATCCGGAAGTGATTCTTCCCAATATGAAGGTGCTTCAGGACGGCTTCAACTATGCTGCCGCCATTCAGGCTGTGCCGAATACCTACAAGGTAGAGTCAGCAGACCTGGAGCCGGGCCTGTACCGCAATATTACAGGCAACCAGGCAACAGCCTGGGGCCTGCTCGCCGCCTCCGAGAAGTCGGGCCTGCCGCTGTTCTGCGGCTCATATCCGATTACTCCGGCAACGGCTATACTCGAAGAGCTCGCGCTCCACAAGAGCCTGGGCTGCAAGACTTTGCAGGCAGAGGATGAGATAGCCGGCATATGCACCGCCATAGGCGCTTCCTTCGCCGGCAACCTTGCCGTCACCACCACTTCCGGCCCGGGTCTTTCGCTCAAGAGCGAAGCTCTCGGCCTTGCGGTGATGACCGAACTGCCGCTCGTCATTGTTGATGTGCAGAGAGGCGGACCGTCCACCGGCCTGCCTACCAAGACAGAGCAGACCGACCTGGACCAGGCTCTGTTCGGACGCAACGGCGAATGCCCTATGCCCGTGATTGCTGCCCATTCACCGGCTCACTGCTTCGATGCGGCTTTCACAGCCGCCAAGCTTGCTCTTGAACATATGACTCCGGTGATGCTTCTCTCCGAGGGCTTCATCGGTAACGGCAGCGAGCCTTGGAAAATCCCCGCTATGGCGGATTATCCGGAAATCAAGCCTCCTTTCTTCCACGGAGCGCTTCACGACGGTGAGAGGTTCCGCCCTTATGAAAGGGACCCCGAGACTCTCGTGCGCCGCTGGGCTATCCCGGGCCAGAAGGGCCTGGAACACAGAATCGGCGGTCTTGAGAAGAATCACGACGGAGTGCTGTCCACCGACCCTCAGAACCACGAGACCATGGTCCGCGAGCGTGCCGAGAAGGTTGAAAGAATCGCAAACTGCATTCCTGAACTGCAGGTTGAAGGCCCTGAAAGCGGGAAATTGCTCGTTGTCAGCTGGGGCGGTACCTACGGCCACGTGCTGAGTGCCTTCCGCCAGTGCGGGGAGCCTGAAGTGGCCTTTGCGCATTTCGATTTCATCAAACCGCTTCCGCGAAATACCCGCGAAGTATTTGCCCGGTACGGGAAAATCCTCGTATGCGAGCTGAATTCCGGCCAGTTTGCAGGCTATCTGAGAGCCGAGCTTCCGGAGTTCCGTTATGAGAAGTACAACAAAGTCCAGGGCCAGCCTTTCCTCGTGTCTGAGCTGGTTGAGGCAATAAAGAACAATCTCTAGCTATGGCAGTACTTACAGCAAAGGATTTCAAGAGCGACCAGCTCGCACGCTGGTGCCCGGGATGCGGAGACCACGCAGTGCTCGCCGCGCTGACCAGAGCGCTTCCGAAGGTAAGCCAGACTCTGGGATATGAGAAGGAACGCTATGTGGTAGTATCCGGCATAGGATGCTCATCCCGCCTTCCATACTATATGGATACCTACGGCTTCCACAGCATACACGGCAGGGCTACCGCAATCAGCACCGGCATCAAGGTAGCAAACCCTACCCTGACCGTATGGCAGGCCTGCGGAGACGGTGATGCTCTCGCTATCGGAGGCAATCACTTCATCCACGCCATCCGCCGCAACATAGATATCAACGTAATCCTCTTCAACAACCAGATTTACGGTCTCACCAAGGGGCAGTATTCGCCGACCTCCAAGTTCGGCGCCATCACCAAGACCTCCCCTTACGGTACCGTTGAGCATCCGTTCAACCCGGGCTCCCTAGTGCTAGGCGCCAAGGGTACCTTCTTTGCCCGCAGTCTGGATGTGGAACTGGCTCTCAATGAGGAGATTATGACCGCAGCTGCGCTCCACGACGGCTGCTCCGTGATGGAGATGCTCACCAACTGCGTCATCTTTAACGACGGTGCCCACAAGTCGCTCAGCGACCCGGCTCTGCGCGCGGACGCAACCATAGTCCTGCGCCACGGCGAGAAGATGCTCTTCGGCAAAAACAAGGAGAAGGGCCTCATTTTCGACGGCCACAAGCTGCGCGTAGTGCACGTGGGTGAGGGCGGATTTACCCTAGACGACATACTCGTCCACGATGCCCACGCCGACAACATCGGCCTTCAGATGGCCCTGGTGGATATGAAAGGCCCGGATTTCCCTGTAGCATTGGGAGTTATCCGTGATGTCAAGGATATCACCTACGATGACGGCGTGAGGGACCAGCTCAAAGAAGTAATGTCGAAATCCAAAATCCACTGCGTGGACGACCTGCTGCGCAGCGGAAGCACTTGGGAAGTAAAATAACTATCACATAACTAACTGACCGACCAAAATGAAAACACAGGAAATCATCTCAAAGCTTCAGGCCAAATATCCTGGAGAAAACGAATACCTTCAGGCAGTGCAGGAGGTACTCGAATCAGTTGAGGAAGTTTACAACCAGCATCCGGAGTTCGAGCGTGCAAAAATCGTCGAGAGGATGGTTGAGCCTGACCGCATCTTCACCTTCCGTGTAACCTGGGTGGACGATGAGGGACAGGTGCAGACCAACACCGGCTACCGCGTTCAGTTCAACAGCGCCATCGGCCCTTACAAGGGAGGCCTGCGCTTCCACAGGGCTGTGACCCCTTCAATGCTGAAGTTCCTCGGCTTCGAACAGACTTTCAAGAACGCCCTCACCACCCTTCCTATGGGAGGCGCCAAGGGAGGTTCAGACTTCGACCCGAAGGGCAAGAGCGATGAGGAGATAATGCGCTTCTGCCAGGCCTTTATGACCGAGCTCTGGCAGTGCATAGGCCCTGACCAGGACATCCCTGCAGGCGATGTGGGAGTGGGCGGACGCGAAATAGGCTACCTCTACGGAATGTACAAGAAACTCGCCCGCGAGTACAACACCGGAGTGCTTACCGGCAAGGGCTCGACCTGGGGTGGCTCCATCCTCCGTCCTGAGGCAACCGGCTTCGGCGCGCTCTATTTCACCCAGAATCTGCTTCATCACGCAGGCAAAAGCATCGAAGGCTGCCGCGTAGCCCTTTCCGGCTTCGGCAATGTGGCCTGGGGCGCCGCCATCAAAGCTACCCAGCTCGGTGCCAAGGTCGTCGCAATCTCAGGCCCTGACGGAGTATGCGAAATCCCTGAGGGAATTACACAGGAGATGATAGACTATATGCTCGTGATGCGTGCTTCCAACAGGGACCGCGTTGAGGATATGGCTACCCGTTTCCCTGAGAAGGCCCGTTTCACCGCAGGAAAGAAGGCATGGAGCGTGAAGTGCGACATAGCCCTTCCTTGCGCCTTCCAGAACGAGCTTTCCGAGGCTGATGCCAAGGAGCTTGTGGATAACGGCTGCTGGTGCTGCTGCGAGGTATCCAATATGGGTTGCCAGCCTGGTGCCATCCACTACTTCCAGAGCCACGGCATTCTCTTTGCCCCGGGCAAGGCAGTCAACGCCGGTGGAGTTGCCACCTCCGGTCTGGAGATGACCCAGAACGCATCCCACATCAGCTGGAGCGGGGAAGAGGTGGACCAGAAGCTGCACTTCATAATGAAGTCCATCCACGAGCAGTGTGTCAAATACGGCACCCAGCCGGACGGCAGTGTCGATTATGTCAAGGGAGCCAACATCGCCGGCTTCATGAAGGTGGCAACCGCCATGCTGGAGCAGGGCATCATCTGATTCCTTTGCTTATCTTCAATAGAATTCGTAAATTTGCGCCGCTTTTCAGCGACGCAAATTTTTTAGTATTAATTCTACCTATAATGAAAAATTCTAAGTTCAGCGTAAAACACTGCGTGCTCCTGCCGCTTCTTCTGCTGGTGTCCATCGTGCTTTTCGCGATGCCTACCGAGTGGTTCGGAATCGAAGGACTGACAGTTGTCCAGCAAAGGACCATTGCGCTTTTCGTCTTCGCCGCATTTATGTGGATACTCGAGGTTGTACCTGCCTGGGCTACGTCCATCATTACGATGGTACTCCTCATCTTCACCGTATCCAACGGCCAGTTCGCTTTCCTGCGTACGGGTGAGAACCTCGGTACGCTCGTAAGCTACAAGGATTTTATGGCTCAGTTCGCAAGCCCTACCATTATGCTCTTTATGGGCGGCTTCGTGCTTGCTATCGCTGCCACCAAGGTGGGCCTCGACGTGGTTCTGGCAAAGGTGCTCCTCGCCCCTTTCGGAAAGAATCCCAAAACTGTGCTCCTCGGCATCCTGCTGGTAGTTGCGGTATTCTCAATGTTTATGAGCAACACGGCCACCGCCGCAATGATGCTCGCCTTCCTCGCACCGGTTCTCAAGAACCTGCCTGCTGACGGCAAGGGACGCATCGGCCTCGCACTCGCAATCCCTATCGGAGCGAACATCGGCGGTATCGGAACCCCAATCGGAACACCTCCAAATGTCATCGCTCTCGGTTACCTGAAGGAGAACCTCGGAATCGAAATCGGTTTCGGCGAATGGTGCCTCAGAATGGTGCCTTTCGTGATAGTGATGCTGCTTATCGCCTGGTTCTTCCTGCTTTTGTTCTTCCCTTTCAAGGCCAAGGAAATCAAGCTCGAAATCAATGCCGACCGCAAGAAGGATTTCCACTTCTGGGTGGTTGCTGCCACTTTCGTGATTACCATTGTGCTCTGGCTCATCCCTGAGAAGATTACCGGACTCAACTCCAACGAGGTTGCCCTCATTCCTTTCGCAATCTTCGTAGCTACCGGAGTCTTCTCCAAGAATGACTTCAAGGAAATCAACTGGGATGTGCTCTGGATGGTTGCCGGCGGTCTTGCTCTCGGTACGGCCCTGATGAAGACAGGTCTTGCACAGGTTCTCGTGGACACCATACCGTTTGCTTCTATGCCTGCACTTGTTGTCATCATCGTTTCCGGAATCGTGGGATACGCCATCGCAAACTTCCTCTCACACACTTCCGCAGCGAACCTTCTCCTTCCGATTCTCGCTACTGTTGCAACTGCAGTTGACCTCAGCGCATTCGGCGGCTCCGCAGCCCTGCTCATCGGTCTTGCCATCTCTACCTCAGTTGCGATGATACTTCCTATTTCTACCCCTCCGAATGCCATCGCATCCTCTACAGGATTGGTTGAGACCAAGGATATGGCCAAGATGGGCGTGATAATGGGTCTGGTCGGACTCGTGCTCGGCTACGCAGTCCTTATCTTAATCGGCTTCTGATGAAAAGGACTCTTACCATATTGCTTTCGGCAGTTCTGGTCTGCGCTTCCCACATTGCGGGAGCGCAGACCGCGCCGAAAATAGGAGGCTACGCCATCACCACCTTCAAGGCAAGTGATGCAGAAGGTGCGGGCGGAGGCGAAGGCTTCAGTGTGCGTCTCGTGCGTTTCTATGTGAGCGGAAAGATTCTGGAAAATGTGGACTACAAGTTCCAGGCTCAGCTCAACGGCACGCCGCATATGAGGGACTACTATTTCGAGTGGGTGAAATTCCCTCAGTTCAGAGTGAAGGTAGGACAGTTCAAGCGCCCTTTCACCTACGAAAACCCTTTCAACCCTTGGGACCTCGGCAATGGAGACTATTCTCTGGGTGTGCGCAGCCTTGCTGCCATAGCCGTTGACCGTTGCGGTGCCCCTACTGCCGGAGGACGTGACCAGGGAGTCCAAATCCAGGGAGACCTGCTTCCGCTTGGCTCGGATGGCCACCGTCTGCTGCATTACCAGATAGGTGTGTTCAACGGCAACGGCATCAATGCCGCAGACAACAACGCCGACAAGGACCTTATCGGAACTCTCCAGCTTCAGCCTCTCAAAGGCTGGTCAATCGGCGCTTTCGGATGGCTTGGCAATTGGACAAAAGACGGTATCACTGTGGAGCGCAACCGCTGGTCTGTCGGCACCAAGTACGACAGGGAGGGCTGGAGTGCACGTGCAGAATATATCAAGTCCTACGGTCACAAGCTAAGCGAATACAACACCGAGACCGGCAGCTGGTCCGGAACCGGCATCGCAGATGCCTTCTATGTGACTTGCGGTGTGCCTGTGAAGTCTTGGCTCAAGATGGCAATTGCCTACGACCAGTACAGGGATCAGGGCAATGAGCAGACCCGCCACAGTCTCTACTCCATTGCCGCCAACTTCCGTCTGCACAAGAACCTGCTGCTGCAGTTCAGCTACCGCTACCACGAGAACAGATTACTCGCGGATCCGTACTACAACGAGCTCTGGTTCGAAGCCTTTTTCAGATTCTGAAGCGTCCCAGCGGCGCTGATTTAGGCCTGGGCGGCAACTGCGCTGTCCAGGCTTTTTCCATAGACAACGTAACGCTGGAACAGGAACTCGGTGACGAGGTTCAGCACCATATTGAGTATGGTAGCTATGTACTCGTTCCACCAGAGATTTCCCGTAAGGATGTGCTCAATCCAGGTAGTAAGCGGGGTGAAGACAAGGTAATAGCAGAATACCAGTGTCATAGCCTTCGTCACATTGGCGGCAGAGCGGAAGGTGAACTTGCGGTTCAGGGTAAAGTTCCACAGAACTGAAAGCACCAGAGCTACAAGGTAGCAAAACCAGTAGCTCCAGTGCAGTAATTCGTTGAATAAGGTAAAGGACAGGATTTGTATTACTCCCGCACTAATCGAGAACAATACGAATTTAAGTACACGTAAAGATTCTTTCATCGACTGATTCTGTACAATACTACGTCGTGAGAGGCGATTTTAAGGTTTTTGACCTTCTGGATTTTGCGGACCTTCTCCTTTGCATCCCACAGATTGCGGACCTTGCATCCTTGCGGGTCGAAAGTGCAGCCGCTCACCTCGTCAGTGAACTTGAAGGAATCCCAGTCGAGAGTGACGGTCACATCTTCCTTGCCCCTGTTGAACGCGCAGAATGCCCAGTCCCCGCCCTCAAGAGGCTTGAACCAGTATTCCACATCACCGTCGCGGCGCAGCCTCAGTCCCTGCACTCCGAGAGGGTCCTGGTCGATGGCGATAACATCCTTGTTGAGAATGATGTCCAGGGTCTCCTGAGTCATGGTGGTAAGGTCGTTGCCGAGAATCAGAGGCGCAGCCATCATACACCAGAGGGTGAAGTGTGCGCGGTTTTCGGCCTCGGTGAGATTGCCGTTTCCGACTTCAAGCATATCCGGGTCGTTCCAGTGTCCCGGGCCTGCATAGGCGCGCAGAGGCTCGTTGAGGTCAAGCAGGGTCAGCACCGGCTCTCCGTGCCACTGCCCGTTGAACTCCTCAGGTATGGTTTCGAAATATGGCCATATATCGCCCGTGGTGCGCCAGGAGTGGGCAATGTCGGCAGCCCATTCCCAAGGCTTGGAGTGTCCCCATTCGCACATGCTGAAGAAGATAGGCCTTCCGGTAGCGGCAAGGGCGTCTCTCATTACCCTGTACGCGCTCTTCGGATTGACATCCTCGGTATAGCACCAATCATATTTCAGATAATCGATGCCCCACTGTGCATAGACGAACGCATCCTGGTACTCGTGGCCCTGGCTTCCTGCAAAGCAGGCGCAGGTCTTGCTTCCTGCATCGCTGTAGATACCGAGTTTCATTCCGCGCTCGTGGACATAGTCTGCCATGGCCTTCATTCCTGAAGGGAACTTGTTCAGGTCCTCGTGGATGAAGCCGAGGCTGTCGCGCTGTCCGTGCCAGCAATCGTCAATGTTGAGATATACATAACCGGCATCCACAAGGCCCAGTTCGACCATCTTGTCTGCAGTCTCGCGCAGAATGCCTTCCTCGATATTGCATCCGAATTTGTTCCAGGTGCTCCATCCCATCTGAGGGGTTGCACCGAGTCCCTCGGCCTTCTGTGCGAATGCTGCTGTGGACAGCATCATCAGGGCTGAGGAGATGATAGCGATGTTCTTTTTCATAACTCCGTTATTTTGTTTCAGTGTTTTTCTTTTCTTCTGAAGAGAAGTATTTCCATTGGAAGAGAATCAGGTAGAAGGCTCCTACCGTGACGCAGCTGTCGGCAAAATTGAAGACAGGAGGGAAGAAGGTGGCGGAAAACATATCCACCACGCGGCCCTGCATAAGCGGAGCATAGTCCCAGATCAGACCGTAGAAAAGACAGTCCACAAGATTGCCCACCGCACCGGCAGCAATGGCCGTGAGGCCGATAAGCACGCCGGCAGGAGTATCAGGCTTCCGGACCAGCTTGCTGAGCCACCAGATGATTGCTACGGAAAGGACAATGCGGAAAGTGGTGAGTATGTATTTGCCCACCGCTCCTCCGAATTTCATTCCGAAAGCCATACCCTCATTCTCCACAAAGCACAGGCGGAACCAGTCCCCGAACACGGGGATGACTTCGCCAAGAGTCATATTGGTCTTGACCAGAACCTTGACAATCTGGTCAATCACGACAAGAAGGACTCCCAGAACTATGAGTTTACAGCCCTTTGATACTTTCATAAGGCTACTTCTTTCCCTGTTTGGCGAGCATCTCCTTGGCCTCTACGGTAAGGGTTGCGTGCGGCACCAGACGGAGCCTCTCCTTAGGAATGAGCTTGCCTGTCACACGGCAGATGCCGTAGCTCTTGTTTTCGATGCGCACAAGGGCTGCCTCCAGGTTCTGGATGAACTTGTACTGGCGCTGTGCCAGCTGGCTTGCCTCCTCCTTGGAGCGCATAGTCATACCGTCATCTTCAACTGTCTTGAAGGATGGGGATGTGTCGTCGATATCGTTGGCGCCGCCGCTTCTGGCAACTTCCCGAAGAGTGTTGTACTCTTCTTTTGCCTTTGCGAGCATGTCTTCGATGATGGCCTTGAATTCAAGGAGTTCCTCATCACTGTAGCGTGTTTTTTCCTCTGCCATAATTACTTTCTTTTCAAACTGATTATTATTGTGCCCTTGTCCCACTCGATTTCGCTGCCATCCGAAGGAGCGAGAGCCTTGTCCTCAAGTTTGAGGCTGAGGGAAAGGGTTTGGGAAGCCACATAGTCTCCGTAGAGGGAGAGTGCGTCCCCGATAGTGTTATAATTGTCGCCGTCGGCATAGATGACGGTCTCGATTCTGTCTGTCACCTCGAATCCGCTTTCCTTGCGCAGGGTCTGAATCGGGTGTATGAGCTCGCGGGCATTGCCTTCGCGTATGAGTTCAGGAGTCTGGATGATGTCCAGAGCAACGGTCAGCTGTCCTTCGGTAGCCACAAGCCAGCCCGGCATATCTTCCGAACTGATTTCATAGTCGCCCTTGCCCAGGGTCACGTCTCCTGAAGGCAGGTTGAGGGTATAACCGTTCTCGGCGCGTTCTATCTCACCGATTTGCTCTTGCGAGAGAGTGCCGAAGGCGGCTGCGATTTCCTTCATCTGCTTGCCGTAGAGCTTGCCCAGAGTCTTGAAGTTAGGCTTGATTTTCTTGGTGATGATGCCTGTGGTGTCGTGCAGGAACTCCAGCTCCTTGACATTGACTTCCGCGAGGAAGATGTCCTTGACTTTCTCCACGTGGGCTTTCACCTCATCGTCGAGCACCGGCACGAGCACCTTCGCCAGAGGCTTGCGCACATTGATGCCTACCTTCTTGCGCAGTGCCAGAACCATAGAGGAAGCTTTCTGGGCAAAGGCCATACTCTCTTCCAGAGCTGTGTCGATAAGGCTTTCGTCTGCCTGAGGCATCTTCTCGTAGTGCACTGAGTCTGCGCCCGGAACAAGGTCTGACCAGAGGCGGTCCATAAAGAACGGAGCTATAGGGGCGGCCATCAGGGCAATGTCCTTGAGCGCTTCCCAGAAGGTCTGGTATGCGGAGAGCTTGTCTTCGCCCATTCCGGAGCCCCAGAGGCGCTTCTTGTTGAGGCGTATGTACCAGTTGCTCAGGTCATCGCAGACGAAATCCTGAATCAGGCGTCCTGCGAGAGTGATGTCGTAGTCCTCGTATGCGGCGATTACATTCTTTGCAAGGGTGTTGAGGCGGCTGATAATCCAGCGGTCGAACATAGGCCTTTCGGCATAAGGAACGGCCGGAGCCTCAGGGTCGAAGTTGTCGATGTTGGCATACAGCGCAAATACCGAGTAGCAGTTGTACAGGGTGCCGAAGAACTTGCGGCGCACCTCGTCCACACCGGCCTCGTCAAACTTGAGGTTGTCCCAAGGCTGGGCATTGGTAAGCATATACCAGCGAAGCGCGTCGGCTCCGTAGGTATCCAGGGCCTTGAACGGGTCAACCGCGTTGCCCAGGCGCTTGGACATCTTCTCGCCCTTCTTGTCAAGCACCAGGCCGTTGGAAATCACCCGCTTGAAGGCAGGGGTGCCGCTGACCATAGTATGGATTGCGTGCAGGGTGTAGAACCATCCGCGGGTCTGGTCAACGCCTTCGGCAATGAAGTCGGCGGTATTGCCGAAATCAGGAGTGCCGAGCCCGCGAAGTCCGGTCTGTGCGTAAGGCATTGCTCCGGAATCGAACCAGACATCAATGAGGTCGGTTTCGCGTTTCATCTTACGCCCGCTCGGGCTTACGAGGAAGATGTTGTCAACATAAGGACGGTGCAGGTCTATGCGGTCATAGTTCTCCTTGGACATATCCTCAGGGTCGAAGCCCTTGTCCTTCAGAGGGTTGGAACTCATGAATCCGGCAGCTACAGCCTTCTCTATCTCGCTGTACAGCTCTTTGGCGGAGCCTATGCAGATTTCCTCCTTCCCGTCTTCGGTACGCCAAATCGGGAGCGGAGTACCCCAGTAGCGGCTGCGGCTCAGGTTCCAGTCCTGAATGTTTTCCAGCCACTTTCCGAAGCGTCCGGTGCCGGTAGCTTCAGGCTTCCAGGTGATATGGGTATTGAGCTCCATCATCTGCTCCCTCACGGCCGAAGCCTTGATGAACCAGCTGTTGAGAGGGTAATAGAGCACCGGCTTGTCGGTTCTCCAGCAGTGCGGATAGGTGTGCACGTGCTTTTCTATCCTGAAGGCCTTGTTCTGGCCCTTGAGCATTACGCATATATCCACATCAAGGGTAGGGGCGTCAGGGGCAAGGCTCGCATCGTAGGCGTTCTTGACATAGCGTCCCGCCCACTCTCGGTAGAGCTCTTCGTTGACATTGGCCTGCACATAGGCCTTGTCGAGGTCTTCGAGGCGGTAGAAGCGTCCCTGAGGGTCAACCTGAGCCTGAGGATCCCCGTTCGCATCAGTCACATAGAGTCCCGGCACGCCGGCAGCCTTTGCAACCTTGGCATCGTCAGCACCGAAGGTCGGTGCAATATGGACTATACCCGTACCGTCCTCAGTGGTCACATAGTCGCCCAGGATGACGCGGAAGGCGCCTTCGCCCGGGTTGAACCAAGGGATGAGCTGCTCGTAGCGCATTCCTTCGAGCTCGGTACCCTTGAAGCTGCCCGGAAGCACTTCGTAAGGGATTTTGTCGTTGAACCAGGAGCCTACGAGGGCCTGTGCGAGGATATATGTCGCCGGAGCTCCGGTATATGGGTTGGTGCTCCTTACCTTTACATAATCAATGCCCGGACCTACGCAGAGGGCGGTGTTGCTCGGCAGGGTCCAAGGAGTTGTGGTCCATGCAAGGAAATACAGCTCCTCTTCTCCCACTACCTTGAACTGGGCGCAGCAGGTGGTGTCCTTGACATCACGGTAGCAGCCCGGCTGGTTGAGCTCGTGGGAGCTGAGTCCCGTGCCTGCGGCAGGGCTATACGGCTGGATGGACTTGCCTTTGTAGAGGTAGCCCTTGCCGTAGATGTCCTTGAGCAGGTACCACAGAGTCTCTATGTAGCGGTTGTCATAGGTGATGTACGGGTCGTCCATATCCACCCAGTAGCCGATGCGCTCGGTGAGGTTGCGCCACTCGGCGGTATATTTCATAACCTCGCTACGGCAGGTAGCGTTGTATTCTTCTACACTTATTTTGGTACCGATGTCTTCCTTGGTGATGCCGAGCTTTTTCTCTACTCCCAGCTCGACCGGCAGGCCGTGGGTATCCCAGCCGGCACGGCGGCGCACCTTGTAGCCGCTCTGTGTTTTGTAGCGGCAGATGGCGTCCTTGATGGAACGGGCCATCACGTGGTGGATGCCCGGCATTCCGTTGGCGCTCGGAGGTCCTTCGAAGAATATGAACTCGGGAGCGCCTTCGCGCAGCTCCAGAGATTTCTCAAAAGCCTGATTCTTTTTCCACTTCTCGAGGACTTCGTTTCCGACACTTACCAGATCCAGTCCCTTATACTCTTTAAAAGTCATTATTTTTCACTATTTTTGAACCGCAAATATAACGAATTCAATCGCCAATTACAAACGATGAACACACTGGACATAGTTATCCTGATTCTGATGGTTCCGGCAATCGTGAGAGGAATCCAGAAGGGTCTTATCGAGCAGGTGGTAGCTTTTGCTTCCCTTTTTGTGAGCGCTTATCTGGCATATCTGTTTGCCGACAATGTCGGGGACTGGCTCTCGCAGTACATTACCGTAGCTCCTTCGGTGCTCTACATATTGTCTTTCGTGATAGTCATAGTGATTACCGTGCTGCTTTTCAATCTCTGCGCGAAGCTGCTTTCCAATCTTGTGAAGACCATTTCGCTCGGCTGGCTGAACAGCGGACTCGGTCTTGTGTTCGCCATTTTCAATGCAGCGGTCATAATCGGTCTGGTGCTGAGGATTTTTACCGATTTCAACACCAATACCCTTCATCTGCAGACCTCCTGGATGGACGAGTCCCTGCTTTACGGCTGGATAAAGAAGCTGACCGATGCCATTTTCCCTTTCCTTGAAAATCTTTTCTCCACTATCAGCAATGCAGCAGCAGAAATCTAGAATACTTCTTATAGAAACCTCCACTTCGTTGTGCTCAGCGGCACTTGCAGAAGACGGGCGCGTTCTCGCTTACCGGGAGTCGTCCGAACCGAGGGCTCACGCGGCAATGACAGCCCCTTATGTCAAGGATGTTTTGGATGAATGCGGAATCACAGTCGCGGACTGCAGCGCGGTCTGCGTAAGTTCGGGACCGGGTTCCTACACGGGTCTGCGTGTAGGTGTATCGACAGCAAAGGGACTCTGCTTCGGTGCGGGCATTCCCCTGCTCAGCGTGGATACTATGGAAATACTTGTGGCCCAGGCTTATGCCGAAGGTCTGGTGCCTGACGGATGCCGCTACATCGTGCCTATGATTGATGCCCGGAGGATGGAGGTATATTCGTGTGTATATGAATGTGAAAGCCTCCAGCGAGTGACTCCTGTCGCTCCCGTGGTTGTTGACGGGGATACTTACAGGGGACTTCTGGAAGAAGGGAATGTGCTGTTCATAGGGGACGGAGCCCTCAAATGCAGGGACGTCATCCTCGCAGGTGGCGGCGATGCGGCCTTTGTGCAGTGCTGCCCGAAGGCTTCCGCGATGGCGGGGCCGGCAGAGAAGAAACTGCGTGCGGGTGCCAAGGAGGATTTGGCGTATTTCGAGCCTTTCTACCTCAAGGAATTCATTGCTACCGTTTCCAAGAAGGCTTTGTTCTAGGCTATTTCTTGCACTTTTTGCATTTTTTGTCGGCTTTGGCTGTACCCTTTTCGTGACAGTCAACTCCCTGGATGCACTTCTTGCATTTGTCGGAGTGGGATTTGCCGCACTTCACCGGGTGTTCAGTCTCCGCAGGGGCTGTCTCTGCCTGCACTGCTTCCACCGGAGCTATTTCCACCGGAGCTATTTCTGCGGGAGCTGTCTCGGCAGGGACGGCTACGGTCATTTCGGCCAGGGCGTCCGGCACTTCCACCTCTTCCTCCTCCGTCAGCTCCACTTCATTTACGGCAGACTCCGCTGCCTTGATTGCTGCTCCCGCGGCTTCCATAGCGGCTTTGGCTTCGATGATTGCCTTTTCCACTTCAATCGCGGCAATCTCGTTGTCGATACCTGCTATCACCGCTTCAATCGCAGCAATCTCGGCTGCAAGTGCCGACAAGGCTGAAAGCTCTTCAGGCTCAGCCGCAGGTTCCGGCTCTGCTACCGGCTCCGCTACCGGTTCAGGCTCAGGCTCTGCTGTCGGTTCAGGCTCAGGCTGTGTTGTCGGTTCAGGCTCAGGCTCTGCAACCGATTCGGCAATGACAACCGGCTCCGGTTCTTCTGCTGGCTCCGGTTCTTCTGCTGCCGATTCTACGGCCGGTTCTTCTGAGGGCTCGGGCTCTGCTATAGGCTCGTCTGCAGGTTCCGGCTCGCAAACTTCTTCCACCTCCGGGATGTCTTCATAGCTGGCTTCGACCACTGGGGCGCAGCGCTGCAGCTCGGCTATCACGCTAACCTGCATCGACTCATTCATCGAAACGCTCTGATGGAACGGCACAAAGCCCTCCTTGAAAATCTCCACGACATACTCTCCGTAAAGCACTTTCGGGACAATCATAGGAGTCTCTCCGATTACCTTGCCGTCCAGCATCACCGTAGCCTTGGCCGGGTAGCTGGTAATGATGATGTTGCCGAACACCGGCGAAGGTGAAGGCACATCAATGCACATTATCTCCACCTGAGGCTTAACCTCAACGGTAACGGCTGCGGAAGTGTAGCCCAGTTCGCGGCTCTCGAAAGAGTAGATTCCGCTTACGAGTTTGCCAGTCCACTCTCCGGTGCCGAGCATCCTGCCGTTTGCCCAAAGCTGGGCGTTAGTGTCTTCGGTGCGTACCGTTACTACAGCGAAATTGGGATTGAGGCAAGGGGATACCCTGACTGTATCATTATCCACTACAAGCACTTCGGCTGAGTAATTGTCAAAACTGTCTTTTGCTACGAGCAGCTTGTGCATTCCGCTGGTAAGAGGTCCTATGGTCACAGGGGCCTTGCCCTGATGCTCTCCGTCCACATAGATATCGGCTCCGTTGAGGTCATCGTTGCCCATATCCGATACCTGCATCCAACCGTTGGCAGCTCTGAGGAAAATGCTGACATCGGACTTGCTCCCGCTGCCTACCAGCACCTTGCCTGTGGCAGGGTAGTAGCCTTTTGCGGACACTTTGTATTCGTGCATACCTACGGTGGTCAGCTTCTGGGCCTCTCCTCCGCGGGTGACAAGAGTCTCGTTGTCCAGCTCAACCACTGCATTCTGAGGCTCTACGCTGAAGAGTACGAACTGTTGCTCGGGAAGTGTATATTCCTTGGTTTCAATTACTTCCTCTTCCACGACAGGGGCCGGCTCGGAAATCAGGGTGAGCCTGTAGGTTTTCCCGGATTTTATCTTGACAGGGAAGGTGTATTCCAGCTCGGCGCCCGTTGCAGGGTCGGTGACCTTCATTGATTTCTGGTATGCCCTCACATAGCAGATAACAGGTTGAACCGCAACCTCAGCTGCATCGGTAAGGCAGGAAGCCTGCTGCCCTTCGATGGACAGCTTGATTACTGCATATTTGCGACCCTTGACATCCTTTCTTGCTGTAGCTTTGGCTGAAGCGGTCTTGTCCTTTTTCAGCAGAGCGAAATCCTTCACGGTCAGGCTCTGTGCACTTGCACCTGCGCATACGGTCAGCGCCAGCGCAATGCTCAATATGCTTCGTAGAGTTTTCATATTATTCTTCCTGCTTTTGTGTTGTCTTGTTGTATGGGGTCTGCAGCACAACTACGCTGTCTGAAGACAGACGGATGCGCAGCCAGTTCTGCATTTTTTCGATTTCCGTATCGCTCAGAGGCTCGGTGCATTGCATCAGGGCTACAATCGCATCCTGCTTGCCTCCGCTTTTGGAGTCCACGCTCTGCCCTCTGGTCAGCACCACGGCAGCCACCTTTTCGTACTGTGAGCATATTTCCATTGCGATAAGCTCGGACGGCAGCTCCTTTTCCTTGTACCTGCGTATGGTGGTATCCATCTTTGCAATGGTCTGGTTGAGGGCTTCGATGGTCTTGGTGTTGTTTTGATATATGCCCTTCATCAGGTCGGCATCCATACCGTAGCCTCCCTTCACTGCCGCATCCTCCTGGATGTAGATCTGATTGCGCGCGATGCCCAGGTTCTCTGCGTCCGCATAGATACGCTCGCGCTCCGAGGTGCCCAGGGCTTCTCCGGCAACATACAGCTCAACCGTAGGGGTCTTGCCTTCGTGGTCAGTCTGGTAGTTGAAGATATAGCTGCGGCCTATGACCTTGTTGCGCTCCACGAGGGTCTGCACGCTGCGGTCGAAGTTGCTCTGCTTCACTATGTTGACGGCGGAGATGATGCTCGGCACTATGATTATGGTCATTATAATGCCTATTGCCCGGTTGGTCCTCTTGACCTTCGCTTCGTCAGCATCTGCCATTATGCTCGGGAAGCGCAGGTACTTGACCACGATGAAGGTGGCCAGCGCAATGAATATGCTGTTGATTATGAACAGATACAGCGCTCCGCTGATGAAATGCCAGTTGAGGGTTGCGATACCGAAGCCTACGGTACACAGAGGCGGCATAAGGGCAGTGGCGATGGCAACTCCTGAGAGCACGGTGCCCTTCTCCTTGCGGGAGTTCTCGAGCATTCCCGCTACACCGCCGAAGGTCGCGATAAGCACATCATAAATCGTAGGATTCGTGCGCGCGAGCAGCTCCGTCTGCTGGGTGAGCTGCAGAGGGGAAATGATGAAATACAGGGTGGACGCGAGTATGGAGATGATTACCATTACCGCGAAGTTCTTAAGGGCCAGTTTGATGAGCTCGGTGTCGTTGGTGCCGAGGCCCAGACCGAAACCCAGGATAGGTCCCATCAGAGGGGAAATGAGCATCGCGCCGATGATGACAGGAATCGAGTTGAGGTTCAATCCTACGGAAGCGATGATAATCGCGCAGGCGAGGATGAAGACATTAGGTCCGCGGAACGGGACGCTGCCCCGAATGGCCGTGCTGGCCGCACCCCTGTCGATGTGCTCGGACATATTGACAAGTTCTTTGAACTGCTTAGCTATTTTTGCGACATCCAATTTCATATCATATCGTGTTATGTGTGCACAAATATACAAAATTGTTGGTATCTTTGGAGACTTACAAACAAACACAGATATATGGAGACCAAATACCCTTGGCGTTACTGTTCTCTTGGAGGAGTAACCCGTGTAAAACTCAGCACTGGCGAGGATATCGCCCATCTCGGCGAGCTCGACCAGAAACTCTGGACTGTTCTCAGTTGTCCTGTTGACGGACTTATTTTTGACCGTAAGACCCTTGAGATTCTCGATTCCGACAAGGACGGCAGAATCCGTGTAGGTGAAGTTGTGGCCGCAGCCGAGTGGCTCACCTCAGTAGTCAAGGACAAGGACCTTATTCTCAATGGAAGCGATTCCCTTCCTCTGGACAGCATCAATACGGAAAACCCTACAGGTGAAAGACTTGCACGGAGCGCCAGGCAGATTCTCTCCAATCTGGGTCTCGACAAGAACGAGATTTCCCTTGCAGATACCTCCGACAGCGTAAAGATTTTCGAAAAGACCACCGCAAACGGTGACGGCATCATCTGCGCTGACGCCGGTCAGGACCCTCAGGTGCGTCAGGCCATCGAGGCTGCCGTTGCAACCGTCGGTTCGAAGACTGACCGCAGCGGGGCGCAGGGAGTGGACGCCGCCCTGGTGGAGCAGTTCTACGCTGAGCTTGCCGCCCACAAGGCCTGGAAGGCTGCCCGCACCCCTGAAATCCTCCCTTACGGCGAGTCCACCCCTGCAGCCCTCGCTGCGGTTGAGGCCATTGCCTCAAAGGTGGAGGATTATTTCATACGCTGCCGCCTGATTGCCTTCAATGGCAATTGCGCTGCCGCCCTCGATTCATCAGCCGCAACCATCGAAGCCTTTGGCTCACAAGACCTCAATGGCAAGACCGCCGAAATCGCAAGCTGCCCTCTCGCACATCCGAGAGCAGAGCTTGAGCTGCCTCTGGATGCCGTCAATCCTGCCTGGGAAGCTGCTATTGCCGCCTTCAGGACTGAGGTATTCGACAAATCCTTCCCTCAGAAGAATGTCCTCACCGAGGAGCAGTGGAAGAGCATAGTTGCAAGCTTCGGCCCTTACAGAAGCTGGCTTGCAGCCAAAGCCGGAAGCAGCGTGGAGAGCCTTGGCGATGCCAAGATAGACGAGCTGCTCGCTGCTGACAAAAAGGCTGATATCCTCGCGCTCATAGATGCGGACCTCGCTGTGGCTCAGGAGGCCAATTCCATCGATGAGGTGGACAAACTGATGCACCTGTTCCGCTATTTCTACGAGTTTCTGGACAACTACGTCATCTTCGGAGCGTTTTATGACAAGAACCGCAAGTCCGTATTCGAAGCGGGCAAGCTCTACATAGACCAGCGCTGCCTTGAGCTTTGCATCAATGTTGCCGATATGGGCAAGCACGCAGATATGGCATCGCTTAGCGGAATGTATATCATCTACTGCAACTGCGTCTCCAAGAAGACGGGCAAGACCGCTACCATTGCTGCAGTTCTGACCGACGGGGATGTAGATAACCTGCGCGTAGGTATGAACTGCGTTTACTATGACCGCGACGGCCTCGACTACGACGCTGTCATCACCAAGCTGGTGGACAATCCGGTCAGTGTACGCCAGGCCTTCTGGGCGCCTTACCGCAAGCTTGCACGCACGATTTCCGACCGCATCAACAAGAGTGCTGCGGAGAAGGACGCCAAGGTTACCGCAGCCCTCACTCAAAAGGCCAACAATTTCGATATCGCCAAGGTCAAGGATGAAGCTGCCGCCGCTCAGGCTGCGCCGAAGCAGAGTTTCGATATAGCCAAGTTTGCCGGTATCTTTGCCGCCTTGGGTATGGCTGTGGGCTTCATCGGCTCCGCACTCGCGAAGCTCATTCATCCTTGGTACACACCGTTCATCGTGCTGGTTGTGCTGGTTGTGGTGATTTCCGGTCCTTCGATGTTCATTGCCTGGACCAAGCTGCGCAAGCGCAATCTCGGACCTGTGCTCAACGCCAACGGCTGGGCAATCAACTCCCGCGTGCTGGTGAACATAGTGTTCGGCTCAACCCTCACCACTCTTGCAAAGTATCCTAAGCTCGCCAGAACCTCCGACCCTTATGTGAAGAAGAAGTCTCCTTGGCCGGCCGTCATATTCATATTCCTCCTTGTCCTTCTTGCCGTCGGACTCGTACTCTATTTCACCGGCAACCTCGGATGGTTGGGAATTACCAAATAGCTTATGAACAAGAATTTACGCGGAGCTGCGGCGCTCCTACTGTCGCTCGCAATATTTGGCGGATGCTGCAACGGCAGCGCTCTGCTCAAGACCAAGGTTCCTGCAATGCCGGCAGGACAGCAGACTATGGTCGGCTATGCCGACGACCCTATCGACACCGTCCGCGTGGCTATCGTAGGCCTTGGGGACAGAGGCTCCTGGGCGGTCAAGCGCTATACCCAGGTGCCTTGGACCAGGACAGTGGCCGTGTGCGATGCCGAGTCCGACAGGGCAGAGGCCAGTGCGAAGTGGCTGGTGGACCACGGCTATCCGGCTCCGGCGGTTTACAGCGGTCCGGAGGCCTACAAGGAGCTGTGTCTCAGAGATGATATTGACCTGGTTTATGTATGCACCGACTGGGCACACCACGTGCCGGTTGCACTCTGCGCTATGGAGCACGGCAAACACGTTGCCGTCGAGGTGCCTTCCGCCAATTCCCTCAAGGAATGCTGGGACCTTGTCAATACCTCCGAGCGTACCCGCAGGCACTGCGTGATTCTGGAGAACTGCTGCTATGATTTCTTTGAGATGATGTCCCTGCAGCTTGCGCAGCAGGGTGCGCTTGGAGAAGTGCTGCACGCTGAAGGCTCATATCACCACAATCTCGATTTCTATTGGAACCAGTATTGGGAGGACTGGCGCCTTCAGTTCAATGCCACCCACAGGGGAGACCTCTATCCTACCCACGGACTCGGACCTGTGGCCCAGGCGCTTGACATCAACCGCGGAGACAGGTTTACCTCCCTCGTCGCGATGGATACCAAGTCCGTCAACGGCAAGGAAATCCTGAGGACCTGGCGCGGTGTCGAGAACCCGGAATTCAAGAACGGAGACCTCGTATGCACCCTTCTTCGCACCGAAAAGGAAAAGACCGTGCTTATCGAGCACGATGTGATGACCCCGCGTCCTTACAACAGGATGTATCAGCTCGTCGGCACCAAGGGCTACGCTGCCAAGTATCCCGTAGAACAGCTGACCTTGGGTCAGGATGTTCTGGATGCGCTCGGAGTGGACTACAGCATCACCGATGCCCACGCCTCGCTTCCGGCAGATGTGATACAGCAGATGTACGCCAAGGTGCAGATTCCTATTCTCAACGACGAACTCAGGGCCAAGGCCAAGGAAGTCGGAGGCCACGGCGGTATGGACTGGATTATGGACTACCGCCTTGCCTATTGCCTGCACTATGGCCTTCCTGTGGATATGGACGTATATGACCTTGCCTCCTGGTGCTGCCTTTCCGAGCTCGGTACCATTTCGATGGAGCACGGATGCCGCGCAGTGGAGGTTCCTGATTTTACCCGCGGACACTGGCAGGAGAGGCCCGGCTTCTCCTATGCCTTCGCCCGATAACAAACCTTTTAACATTTATTTGGTATGAAAAAAACTTTGTACATCTTAGCCCTTGCCCTTGCAGGCCTTTTCGTGTCCTGCCAGGAAAAGGCTCCTGTTGACCCTGCTGAAGGGGACTTCACCAAGGGTGGTACTGTACTTGAACCTACCGTGCAGCAGAAAAAGCTTGAGAATACCGCCATCGCGGCTGTCGATGCGGTCAATCCTCAGGACTTCCGCCAGCTCATCGACCTTACGGTATATTTCGTAGAAGAATACTGCAACGAGAATGTTGACTTCTCCGAAATCGAGGAGGCTCTCGGACAGAAAATCGAGAACGCTGTTACCGTGGACGAGCAGGTGTATTCCAATACTAAGGAGCAATACTCTGCTGCTTATTTCGAGACACTGATGCTCCAGTTCTCACAGCTTTGCGGCAAAATCGAAGCCAATTCCACCAAGTGGACCTATGAGCCTTCCGACAGGCTGACCATCAACTTCAAGGACCGTGATGGCAGACCTTGCGTGATTGAGGCAACAGCCAAGGGGGAGCTTGGCTATGTGGAGGTTTACAGTTCTTACGAATACTTCTCCTTTATTGATTATGACGAGAATAGCGACGGCATTGCCGAATATGACCATTACGAATTCGAGGTGACCAATAGCGTAAAGGTAAATCTCCCTGAAGAGTTTAACTATGTTGTAAAGGAAGACGGCACCGAGCTGATGAAGGCTGCCTATGAATTCAAGACCAATATTGCCTTGGTTTCGGATGAGGCTGATCTTGACAAGCTTTACTTCGACGGAAATGCCGTATTTGAGGTAGCCGGCTACAAGTTCGAGCTCAAGAAGGCTTTCCTTGATGTGCACACTCTGGAAATAACTTCCGCTATCTCGAAGGGTGAGCAGATAATCTTCTCCGAGAAGGTGGCTGTGAGCGATTTCAACCTCAATCTCAATGAGGAAATCGGTTTCGAGGGAGGAAAGTTCGAGGCTAAGTGGAATGTGCTCGGCGAGGTGCAGCTCTATTGCGAAGTGCCTCGGATGGACGAGTTTGCAAGGATTCTTCTCGAAGGAGTTCAGGGAGATAGCGAGGCGGATATCAAGGCCTACCTTGACCGCTTCAATGCTGCCTATAAGCTTGAACTCCATTTCGACAATACAGCTGCAGTTCAGGGACATCTCGAGCTTCGTCTTTTCGTGTTTGACGATGCTATGGCAGTGCTTCCTGTGATTGTATTCAACGACGGAACCAGCTATGCCCTCGAAGATTATTTCAACGGGGAAATGCTTGAGCGCATCAGCGAACGCATCCAGCAGCTCGTAGCCCAGTTTGAAGCAATTACGACATATTAGGCTTTTAGCTCTGATTCAGGGGCTGGTTTCTGCCGGTTTGGCTTTATACGCTCAACCGGCAGATTCCGTTCGTTCGGGTTTGTCCGTGCAACCTGCAGATTCTGTGTATCTGGATTTGGAGGGTACTGTGCTTACTGCCGAAAAGCGGACGGGAGCAATTGTCGGGACTTCGGCTGCTTCCACCAGGCTGGAACTTGACCGTCTTGAGGCGGTTCCCCGTCTATTCGGTTCTTCCGACCCGTTGAGGATTGCCCAGAGCCTGCCGGGAGTGAGCACCAATTCCGAAATTGACGGAGGAATACATATCCTTGGCTGCGAGTCCCAGCACAACATAGTGAGGATAGGAGCTGCGCCCATTTACGGAAGCAACCACCTGTTCGGCCTCTTTTCCCCTTTCATCCCGAGTCATTTTTCCACAATGGAGATATCGACGGAGGCTCCTTTGCGAAACCGCCTTGGCGGGGAAGTGTTTTTGGATACCCCGGACACGGTCCGCACAGGACGGCCTTGGCTGAGTGCCGATGCGGGGCTGTTTTTCTCCCAGGGCACCGTGGATATGCCGCTGACGCGGCGTTCGTCCCTCAGGCTTTCTGGCCGCGCGAGCTATCTCAATGCCTTGTATGGCAATTATTTGAAGATAGGCGGCGAAGATCTGAGCTACGGCTTCGGGGACGTGAACCTGACCTGGACTTTCAGAAGGAGCAAGAACCGGCTCCGCAAGACTGATGTGTATTACGGAAGCGACAAAGCTGCGATTGATGCTCAGGGCTACGGCATCCCCCTTTCTTTCGGATGGCGCAATATGGCCCTTTCCCAGCGTTTCATCAACACCCGTTTTGGAGAACAGGCTCTGTATTTCAGCCAATATGACGCTACGGTCAATCCGGGAGATGGGGGCGGGTTCCATCCTGTCGATCACCTTCTGCGCACCATCGGCTACAGGGCTCAGGTCAATGCCTTCAGAAGTGAAAGAGGCAGGGCCGTGCTGGGCTTCGAAGGGGCATTCCATCAGTTTGTCCCTATAGGGGAGGATATCCGTATGCCGTCTTTGGAGGCAAGCCTTTTCCAGTCCTGGAACCGTCATTGGGGTGATTTTACTCTCGATGTGAAGCTGTCGGAGACGCTTTATTATTATTTCCGCGACGCCTGTTTGGATGTGTCTCCGGTGCTCGGCATCAGTTATGACTTCCACCGTTTCGGCAGGCTTGCCCTGAATGCGGGCCGCAAAGTGCAGCATATCACCCGTACGGGAGTCAGCGAAATCGGCTTCCCAACGGAGTTCTTTATGTGTTCAAACTCCGCTCTCCCGTCTCAGTATGCCGACTATGTGACTCTGGACTACAAAGCTGATTTTGGCGCCGGACGCTATTCTTTCTCGACCCAGGCTTATCTCAAGAGACTCGAAGGCCAGCCTGTGTTTACAGGGTCCCTGTTCGACTATTTCAGCGAAGACTTCTGGCCATTCGACCATATGGTTTTCACCGATGGCCTGAATTACGGTCTGACTATGCTTCTGACCCGCAATTCCGGCAAACTGACCGGCTGGGCGGCTTATTCTTTCGGAAGGGCCCTGCGCTCGGGTTCGATACCGTCTTCGCACGAGCGTATCCACGAACTCAATCTTGTGCTCAATTACGAGGGCGGCAAATGGGATTGCGGAGCGTCTTTCGTGCTGGCGGGCGGGACTCCGTTCACTGCACCGAGGGGATTTTTCATAGCGTCCGGTATGCTGGTTTCCAACTATGGGGAAATCAATTCCAGCAGGCTTCCGGCCTATTCCCGTCTGGATTTGTCCTTCAACTGGTATTTCCTGCGGGATTCGGGCAGGACCTTCGGGGCCAATGTTTCGGTCTATAATGCTTTGTGTCACGATAATGTGCTGTCCTACAGGCCGGACATCGCGGATGACAGCTTCGTTTACAGACCTCTGTCCTTTTCCCTCAAGTTTATGCCGTCCCTTTCAATATTCTACAGATTCCGATGAGACCTTTTGTTGCCATATCCCATCTGCTGCTGCCGCTTCTGCTTGCTTGCGGCTGCGAGGCTTCTCTGAATGTCAGCCGGGAGCCTGAACTCGTTGTCGAGGCCTGGATTGAGGAGGGAAAGAACCCTGTGGTTATAGTGACTACCAGCGTGACTTATGATGAGCTGCCAGCTGATGAGGAGGCGCTCGCAGGGCATATTGTGCGCTGGGCCAAAGTGTGGATGAGCGACGGGAGCAAGACGGTGAATCTGACCGGAGTGCCTACAGACAAGTATTTTCCGCCTTATGTCTATACTACTTCCGAGATGCGCGGTGAGGCCGGCAGGAATTATGACCTTCAGGTGGAATACGGCAATGTGACGGCGACGGCTTCTACCACTATCCCGGAGTCTGTTCCCATTGTTGATGTGATGCTCAAGCACGAGAGGGATTCGCTCTACAGTGCTTATGTTGTACTTGAGAAGGTGGAGGAGGCTGCATTCTGCCGCTTTTTTGTGAGGTTGAATGATACTTTCTGGGTGCCTTCCCTTTTCGGGAATTTTGTTTATTCTTCAGCAGAGGATGAACCTGACAAGGTGCTTTTGCGTCGGGGGTACGATCTTGATATGCGGGACTATGTGTCGAATTTCATTTCCGGGGAGACCGTTGAGGTGAAGCTCTGCACTATGACTGAGCCTATGTACAAGTACTGGCAGGATTTCGACAATAATCTTTTCTATGGCCGCACTCCGTTTTTCCCTGCCAAGTCCAACCCCGCCAGCAACCTGCTCGGTGCCGTAGGCTACTTCGCCGGCTACGGCTGCTCCACCGCCCGCTTTGTAGTCCCGTAATTACCCGGTATTCCTCCTGTTATGCCAGCTCGGGCATACCGCAACAGCAAAGAACATAGCGAGACTTTCCCGTTTCTCCCTCTCAGTCTCTCATATCCCTTTCCCCTCTCCCCATTTCCTCCTCCCAGCTCCTCTCCCGGTTCCTCCTCCCCTGTTTCTTCCACTCAGTCTCTCTCTCCCGTCCTTTCTCCCGCTCCTTCTGCCGGTCTTTCTCTTCCCAGTCTTTCTCCCGCTCCTTCTGCCGGTCTCTTTCTCTCAGTCTCTTTCCCTGTTTCTTCTGCCGCTTTCTCTCTTTCCAGTCTTTCTCCCGCTCCCTCTGCCGGAAGTGTCCATCATTATCGCTCAGTTCTTGTCATTCCGGAAATTCACCGCGCGGCGGGCGGAAATCTAACCCGTTGATTGTTAGTGGTTTGCATTTTTACGAATCGCGCGGTGAGACCAAATTGGCGTCACCGCGCGACTGTGAAAACAGTAATATGTTGATTATAAGGCATTTGCAAAATCACCCGCCGCGCGGTGAATGTCCCGAAGTTCCTTCCCGAAAGTGCTGGCAGTGAATGTCCCGAAGTTCCTTCCCGAAAGTGCTGGCGGTGAATGTCCCGAAGTCGATTGCGCTGCTTCCCGGAAGCCACCCACAGCTACCTGCGGTGACACCCACAGCGATTCCCAAGGCACTGGCGGTGAATTTCCTCTTTCCGCAGTCTTCCCAGACAGGGACCGGAAATCACAGCAAAGCCCCCCGGACTAATGAATCGACGGGTTGTGACGGCCGGTGCAGTCCCAGTCAATGGTCTCCAGGACTTTCACGGTAACAAAAGTGTCACCCTTCTCATCCTTGAGCACAAGGGAGAATTTGTAGTACGAATCCTCTCCCTCGATAACAACAGCTTTGTCATCCACTGCATTGATAAAGGCATTCCACTCACTGCGGGCCTGCTTTTCGGTAGCATATTGCTTGCTGGCCCTGTCACCATAGGCTGCATCAATCGCAGACACATCGGTAGCGCCGGATGAGTGCAATGCAACCTTGGGCTCTATCGTGTAGTAAGCAAGTGTTCCTTCAGAAGAACAGGAAGTGCAAGCCAGGCTGACAATCGCCATAGCAACGCCAATAATTTTTGAAAAAGCTTTCATTGTAACTGAGTATTTGAATCGGCCCCAAAAATATGAATTTCCTGCAAATGCTGCACTCGCAGCAGCAACAAAACTTGCAGATTGACCGAAAAATTCATAGTATTGCGCAGTAATCTATGGGAAAAGGACTGCACAGCATTATTTGCCTCCTGCTAGCCCTCGCCATCAGCGCGAAGGGGCAGGGTGCCGCACCCGCATCCACCG
>SAMEA3663028__coassemble_140_pt1 | contig 32672 bp, 20 predicted proteins | sample SAMEA3663028__metabat2_high_PE_014 | metagenome-assembled genome bin SAMEA3663028 (sample SAMEA3663028) | pig gut metagenome | biome: pig gut; feature: pig-associated habitat; material: faeces | place: France | collected 2012 | reverse complement strand
CCGCAGAAAGGTCTTGCTCTCGTAAATGTAGTGCTACTTTTGGCATTATCTAAAGTTGATGAGATCGTAGACCAGTATAAGGAAGATCTGCCGATGATGAGCGACGAACTTGAGCGGTGTAAGAATCTGCATGATGAATATCATGAGTTGAGCCGCGTCTTGAATTCGGTTATGCTGTTTGTGCTTATGACGATGATTGACAGCATGGTCGCCAGTAAATATTTTATTCTGGCAGACAAAGAATATGATCGACGATTCATGAGAGGCAAACTGATGGTAATTCTGAATGAGGGCTTTAAGAAGATGTATGGCTTTGATGAGAAGACGCACAAGAAATCAGAATGGGATAAATTGAAGCCTGTCCTGAAATACTTCCCAGAGCAGATTCATTACCAATATCAAGAGCTAACTAAGCTACTGGAACAGCATGCTACTACATCTACATGGTGGAAGGAAGAGCGAAATCTAGAAACACATCTGGATGCTGAAAAACTATACCACTCCAGGCAGGAGGAGGTTATTGAGAGTAAGGTTATGATGGATTCGATGATGCTTTTCAATACACTTCAAGCGGTGAATCTCTTCCTGACAAATATGCACGGATGCCTTACAAATCATCTGATTGAGATGTATAGAAGAGGAGAATTAAAGGAAGAGTAATAATTGTGCACATCTCTTGCATAATTTCTTGTCGAATAGTCAATATTTTCGTATTTTTGTGAGTAGAACAATCTGACTCACAGAAATAAATTGAATGGCAACTAACAAACATGCCATGATCAGGTATCAAGCCCTTGATGCCTGTTTCGCCAATAGGTATAAGAGGTTTTTTATTGAGGACCTCATTGAGGCGTGTAACAAGGCTCTCCAAGAATTCTACCTGTCTAAAGAGGATACTGTTAACGACGTCGAATACTACATCAAGCGACGTACTATATTCAATGACATTGCCTTCATGCAGAGCGAGGAAGGTTGGAGCGCCCCTATCAAGCGCTTTTACGAAAGCCATCGATGTTATTACCGCTACGAAGATGAGAATTTCTCCATCAACAAGCGGGATTTCTCCCAGGCGGAACTTGACACGCTTGACGAGGCTTTGATTATGCTCAACCGCCTGAACGGCACTGCCGGTTTCGACTGGGTAAGCGAATTTATCGCGAATTTCGAAGATAAGTTGGGGCGGAAGAAGAACACAACCCCAGTGATAGGCTACGAGAAGAATCCCTTTCTGACCGGCATCGAGAACCTCTCCGTCCTGTATAACTACATAGTAAATAAGCAGGTACTCAAGATATCTTATCAGCATTTTACTCAGGGAGAAATGGTTCATATCATGCATCCCTACTACCTGAAACAATACAACAATCGCTGGTTCCTGTTTGGTATTACTGAGCAGAATAAAGAAGTCCTTACCAATCTGGCACTTGACCGAATCGCTAATATCGAATTAGCGGATACACCATATATTCCCAATACATCTTTTGACTTTGAAGAGTATTTTGATGATGTTGTGGGAGTATCCGTACCGCGTAGTGGAGAGCCGGAAAAGGTTGTACTGAAAATCAGTGAAAAACAGTATCCCTACATTAAAACCAAGCCCCTCCATCCATCCCAGGCAGAACTTGATAAGGATAATAGAATTATTCAGCTCGATGTTTTCTTGAATTGGGAATTGGAATCACTTATTCTTTCTTACGGAGATGATATTGAAGTAATTGAGCCGATTTCTCTCCGTGAAAGAATTCAAAAGAGAATTAATAATTTGTTAGAAATATATAATTGTGCAGAATGAGTGCACAATAGCCCCATACCTTTGCAGTCAGAAACCAGAAATAGCAAGCAAAACATGATTCAGAGCGAAGCACAACTCGAGCAGCAGTTCCTTGAGAAACTGCAGGAAATGAAATACACCTATCGCAGCGACATCCGGGACCTAGACTCGCTCGAAAGGAACTTCCGTCAGAAGTTCGAAAGGCTCCATTTCGTCTCGCTCTCTGACGATGAATTCCGCAAACTCCTTCAGGAAAATGTAACATCCGACGTGTTTACCGCGTCGAAACGCCTGCGTGAGAAGCAGACCTTTAACCGCAATGACGGCACCACCTTCGATTATAGTCTCGTAAATCTCCGTGATTGGTGCAAGAACGACTATGAAGTCGTGAACCAGCTCACCATCAATACCGCCAACAGCCGCCAGCGCTACGATGTCATTATCCTTATCAACGGCCTGCCCCTGGTACAGATTGAGTTGAAGCGCCACAGTGTTTCACCGATGAAGGCGGTCGAACAGATAGTCAACTACAAGCAGGATCGTGGCAACGGTTACACCAATACGTTGATGTGCTTCATGCAGCTCTTTATTGTCAGCAACGGCGGCAGCGACACCATGTACTTTGCCAACAATAACGACGAGCATTTCCATTTCGATGCGACCAACAACTATCTTCCGGTTTATCATGCTGCAGACCAAGACAACCATAAGATTGCCGAGCTTTTCAAGTTTAGCGACATAATGCTACATAAGACAGCTTTGGGCCGTCTTCTGAGCAGATATATGGTGCTGGTCGAGACAGAAAGGAAGATACTTGTGATGCGCCCTTACCAGATATACGCAGTAGAAAGCATCGTGAACTCGGTGTCGGAAGATAGCGGAAACGGCTTCATCTGGCACACCACTGGCAGTGGCAAGACCCTCACCAGCTTCAAGGCTTCTACTCTCCTTAAGTTCGACCCCAATATCGAGAAATGCGTCTTTGTAGTAGACCGCAAAGACCTTGATAAGCAGACTCGCGACGAGTTCAATAAGTTTCAGGAAGGCTGCGTGGAGCAGAACGTAAACACAGCAGCGCTGGTAAGTCGCCTGGAGAGTACTGACTATGCAGATAAAGTCATTGTGACAACAATCCAAAAGCTTGGCATTGCCCTTGACCCTTCAAACAGGAATCGCTTCTGCCAGCGCCTGGAGCGCCTCAAAGACAAGCGGATCGTCTTCATCTTCGATGAATGCCACCGCAGCCAGTTCGGTGAGAATCACGCAGCCATCAGGAATTTCTTCCCCAAGGCACAGCTGTTTGGCTTTACCGGGACCCCGATATTCGAAGAGAACAGTAGCTACACCCGTGTCAACGGTCAGCAGGCAGAGTACGTTACGACCGAGGACGTATTCCAGAAATGCCTGCATCAATATACCATCACCAACGCTATCACCGACAATAACGTTCTCCGTTTCAAAGTTGAATATTATGGAAATACCGATGCCAACGGGAATCCGACAAAGGATCCCCTGAATATCTGGCAGATCGTAAAGCATATTATCGATAACCACAACACTCTCACGGGGAATCGCCGTTTCAACGCCCTGCTTGCAACGCCTTCCATCCCGGAGGCCATCATCTTCTACGATATTTTCAAGGAATTGCAGGATGCGCTTGTTAAAGATAATCCGGACTACGAGCCGCTCAACGTCACAGCAGTGTTTACGCCGCCTATGCGAAACAACTCGGACGAAGATCTTCCGCAAGAGGAAGCCGACAACCAGGAACGCCCGGACGAGAATAAGAGCGAACTGGCAAAAATAATTGATGAATATAACACCAAGTTCGGAACCAATTTCAGCGTAGATCTTTTCGACGAATACTATCGTGACGTGCAGGGCCGCATCAAGGATCAGAAGTATCCCAACAAAGACCTCCCGCACAGCAAAAAGCTGGATGTGGTTATCGTTGTGGATATGATGCTCACCGGCTTTGATAGCAAGTTCTTGAACACGCTCTATGTGGCTAAAGATCTCAAATGGCATAGTCTTATCCAGGCCTTCAGTCGCACTAATCGTATCCTGGACGGCACCAAGCCCTACGGAAACATCATTTGCTATCGTGACCTTGAGAAAGAGATGGACGATGCCATGGTGCTCTTTAGCGGATTCGATCGGGACAAGGGCAAGGAATACTGGCTTGTAGAGTCGCCAGAATCTGTTGTAGAAAAATACAAGACTGCAATTACCCAGCTGCAGACCGTGATGAATGGGATGGGGCTGGATTGCAAACCGGAGGAGGTTGTGAATATTCCTCAGGGCGAGAATACCAGCAACTTCATCGAGGCCTTCAAGGATGTCCAGCGCCTGTCCATTAAATTGGACCAGTATGTAGATTTGCCCGAAGACCTCAAGACAGCCATCGAAGCCGCCATGCCGGAAGACACCCTGCAGCAGTTCCGCACGGCTTACCTTGATCTTGCACGTCGCAGACGTAATGAGAAGGGTAACCAGGCTAAGGATATTCCTGACGAAGAGCCAGACTTTGAGCTTTCCCTATTCAGCTCTGCGCTGGTGGACTACGACTATATCATGAAACTGCTGGCCAAATATACCGACACGCACTTTGAGAAGGTGAAGATTACAAAGGAGCAGCTATTGGAGATTCTTTCCAGCAGTGTGGATATGATGAACGAGCGCGATTACCTGAAGGCTTTCATCGAGGAGGAACTTCAGAAAGGCAGCGGAGTGAGCGAAGCGGAGATACGAGAGCGGTATAAAGCATACAAGGATAAGCGTTTCAATCAGCAGATTGCATACCTTGCCAAGGCATATGGCATCGATATCGCTGCACTGGAGGCATTCGTGGCAGAAACCACTAAACTTCGCCGTCTGGATGAAGATGCCCTGCGAGAGCTGCTTAGCCACATTGAGAATTGGAAGCAGCGTAAGGCGGCGAAGGAGGGACTCCTTGCTGATTTGGCCCCGCTATTCGATTTGCTTTCCAGCGGAAATGCCATTGAGGGGCTGAATGCATATGTGAAGTAATATCCTAAATATAGTGTATATGGATAGAAACAAAAATAACAATAACGTGCCTAAACTGCGCTTCCCTGGATTCGTTGGAGAATGGGAAGAAAAGACTATAAGCGATATTGCTGATGTGCTTCAAGGATTCGGATTCCCAGACAAGTATCAAGGGCAAACTACTGGGGATCTGCCTTTCTGCAAAGTAGGTGATATATCAGCTGCTGTTGATAAGGGGGAAAGAATTATCTCACATGCAGCAAATTATGTCAATTATTCCTTGCTTCCCACACTTCACGCGAGAGCAATACCAGAAGGAGCAACGATATTTGCCAAGATTGGAGAAGCAATCCGTTCTAATAAGAGAATAATGACAGGCTGTCCGTGTCTAATTGACAATAATGCAGCTGCAGTTAAGGCTAAGGAAGGTGAATCAGATGAGTTTATTTTTTATCTGATGTCAAATGTTAATCTTGCGGACTATGCCGGAGGAATAGTGCCTTCCGTGAATAAATCAACTGTTGAGACTATTCCTGTGTTAATTCCACCTACTATTGACGAACAGAAGAAAATCGCCAGTTGTCTTTCCGACATTGATAGTCTTATCGCTGCTCAAAGCCGGATAGTTGCTGCTGTGAAAGAGAAAAAGAAAGGCCTCATGCAGCAACTCTTCCCTCAGGGAAGCGAAACCACACCTCGCCTCCGCTTTCCTGGATTCTCTGGTGAGTGGGAAGAGAAGAAGATGAGCGATGTGTTTACCAGAATAACCAGGAAGAATGCCGAGAATAATCAAAATGTTCTAACAATATCCGCTCAGTATGGACTTATAAGCCAACTGGATTTTTTTAAAAAGTCCGTTGCTGCTGCTGATGTTACCGGCTATTACCTGTTGAAGAAAGGAGAATTCGCCTACAATAAAAGCAGTTCCCAGGGTAGACCTTTCGGTGCAATAAAACCGCTCCGGCTTTACGACAAAGGGGTGGTCTCCACATTATACATCTGTTTCAAATGCAATGACCCGAGAGAAATTGATTTCTGGGATCAGTATTTTGATGCTGGCCTCTTAGACAAGGAACTCATGTCGATTGCTCAGGAAGGTGCTCGAAATCACGGATTGCTGAACATCCCAACCGGCGGATTCTTCAGTCTTTCTGTTCTATCCCCGTCCATAGATGAACAGCAGAAGATAGCATCGTGCCTGATGGCTTTGGATGATATCATTGTGACAGAAACCAATAAACTGGAAGCATTAAAGGCACACAAGAAAGGCCTTATGCAGCAACTCTTTCCCCAACTCGATAAATAAAAGCACCTCATGGCAAACAATGACGTTATAATAAGAGCCCTGCAAAGGACTTTTGAAGTGGATGACAGAGACCAGTTCACCAACTGTGCGTTGGTATTCGCATACAACGGCACAGGAAAGACGCGGCTCTCTTATGACTTCGCCCACTATGGACGTGGGGAAAACGCTCCGCAGCACACGCTATATTACAATGCATACACGGAAGATTTGTTCACTTGGGACAATGACTTGGAGAATAACACGAATCACCACCTCCTCATCAATCAGAATTCGGCATTAATACAGGGTCTTGCCGGTTCCAACTTCTCGGAACCATTAGGAAAGTACCTGCAAGTTTTTACCGATATAGACTTCAAGTTCCATTATGATGAGCAGAACGCCGAGATTCCCGATTATGTCGTTTTTAGCAAGAAAATCAAAAAGAAAGAGATTGAGAACATAAAAATCTCTCGTGGAGAGGAACGACTCTTTGTGTGGTGTTTTTTTCGCTGCATTCTTGATCAAGTTGTAGGAGAGACAGAGGCCTACAAGAATATTGAATACATCTACATTGATGATCCCATGTCGTCACTTGATGACAATAATGTCATTGCTTTCGCCGAACAACTTTACAGCGTTATACGTACTCAGTTCAAGAAAGAGTTGGAAGCATACAAGGCTGGTCGGCAGGATTTTCGCAGAATCAAGTTCGTGGTTTCTTCTCACCATGCGCTTTTCTTCCACACTATGCTTCACGGTCTTTCAGCTGACAGGAAGCTCGGAAAATTCTACCTGAGCCGTGATAAAGAAACGAATCGCGTGACGCTCAAGAGCATGAGCGACAATACGCCTTTTTATTACAACGTAGCAATGATGAGCGAAATACAACGGGCAATCAAGAACGGAAAGCTATATACTTACCACTTCACGGTACTGCGCAGCGTCATGGAGAAGATTAAAGAGTTCTTTGGCCATAATGACTTCAGCTATATCCTGGAGGGGATTACCTACCGGGGAGAAGTCTTTGACAAAGACGAACTGGCTGAGTTTTACTCCCGCGTCATGAATGTACTTACCCATCAGGGCTCCATGTTCTCTCCGACGCTAATGAACGATGATAATAAACAGTTAGCAACGGCAATCTTTAATCATTTGGTGGCAAAATATCATTTCGTATTGCCGGATTTGAACGATTTTCGAAGTGAATCTAGGATTGCCCGAGAAAACGAAAGACAATAACAGAAACCAAAACACGATAGAAAAATGGAAAATACAGCGAATACCCAGCTGACCAAGCAAGAAAAAGAGCAACTGTTTCGCGCCCTTTGGAATGTGGCCGACGTATTGCGTGGCGCTATGACAGCGGATAACTTCCGCGACTATATGCTCTCGCTGCTCTTCTACCGATATATCAGCGCCCGATATGAAGCGGCTGCCCGCCTGGAGCTGGGAAGCGACCTGCCGGTAGATAAGCCTCTCTACGCCTGGTACGAAGAGAATGAAGCGGACGTAGCAGAGTTCGAGGATATGATGCTCAAGGGTACGCATTATATCATCAAACCCAAATATCTGTGGAGTGCCATCTATGAGCTGGCTCGCACCCAAGACGACAACCTCCTGACGGAACTCAAGGATAGCTTCCGCCACATTGAGGAAGAATCATTCAAGGGTGCCTTCAAAGGGCTCTTCTCCGAAATCAACCTCGATAGCGAGAAGCTTGGAAAAGACCGTTCCTCCCGCAACAAGATGATGTGCAACGTTATCTCCAAACTGGAAGAGAAACTGATTGAGTTTGACGGGAAAGGTGACATCCTGGGTGATGCCTATGAATATCTCATCGGAAAGTTCGCTGCGGGCAGCGGCAAGAAGGCCGGTGAGTTCTATACTCCCCAACAGGTCAGCACTGTTCTATCGCGTATCGTCACGCTAGACTGCCAGGACCCTTCGACCGGCAGCAAGAAAGAGATCAGAAATGTCCTTGACTTTGCCTGCGGTTCTGGCTCTCTGCTTCTCAATGTCAACAATGAGATGAGGAAGGCAGGCGGCAAGATCGGCAAAATCTATGGCCAGGAAAAGGAAGTAACCACCTTTAACCTTGCCCGTATGAATATGCTTCTCCACGGTCTGCATGACTCAGAGTTCGAGATATTCCACGGAGACACCCTCACCAACGACTGGGCTCTGCTCAAGGACAGTAATCCCGTGAAACCGGTAGAGTTTGATGCTGTGGTGGCAAATCCTCCTTTCAGCCTCAAATGGGATCCGGATGACGAGGCCTCAAAAGACCCTCGCTTCCAAAATTATGGCGTCGCTCCAAAGAGCGCTGCGGATTTCGCTTTCCTGCTTCACGGTTTCCACTACCTGAGCGGAAGTGGCACTATGGCTATTATCCTGCCTCACGGCGTTCTATTCCGTGGCGGTGCGGAGGCGACCATCCGCCAGAAACTCATTAACGATGACAACATCGACTGCATCATTGGTCTTCCTGCCAATCTGTTCTATTCCACGGGTATTCCTGTCTGTATCATTGTGCTCAAGAAGTGCCGCAAAAGCGATGATGTTCTTTTCATCAACGCCGCGGAGCATTACTTCAAGGACAAGAAACAGAACACACTTTTGCCGGAGCACATCGACAAGATTGTCGAGACCTATCGTTACCGCAAAGAAGAAGACCGATACAGCCGTAGGGTTAGTCTCCGCGAGATCGTCGAGAACGACTACAATCTCAACATTACTCGCTACGTCAGCCTGGCGCAGGAGGAAGCCCCCATTGACCTGGAGCAGAACCAGGTGGAGTTGGAGGCAATTGAGAAGAAGCTGTCGGAAGCGCGTACTAAGTTTAACGGCTTCCTTCGAGAGCTAGGCCTGAAAGAAATATAAATTTCTCTCTGTTTTGTATTGTGCAGATACAATGCACAATAATGTTTTAACTTTGCACCGTCATTAGGAAAATAACCCTATTGTCGGTGTTTATGCAAAAAGAATTAGTTAACCAAAAAACAAACAAAAACATGAGAGAACTTAAATGCCCCAAGTGCGGAAATGTCTTTTCCGTAGATGAAGCTGACTACGCTTCCATCGTTAACCAGGTAAAAGGTGCCGAGTTCGACGCCGAGGTAAATCGCCGTCTTGCTGAGTTGCATCACCAGCAGGAGGTAGAAGAGAAGGCGCGTGCTGCTGAAGCAGAGAAGGCTCACCAGAGTGAGCTGTTCAAGAAAGAACAGGTCATCAGCGAAAAAGATGGCGAGATTGCCCGACTGAAGGACCAGATTTCAGCGATGGGTGACCGCCAGAAACTCGCAGTGGGGACTGCTGTGGCCGACAAAGAAAAGGAGATTGCCGCCCTCAAGGCTGCCATCAACAAGGGTTCGCAGGACCTAGAGATTGCAGTGCTGAAGGAGCGCCAGCAGGCGAAGGAGGCCGCACAGGCCAAGGACTCCGAGATTGCAGAACTCCGTTCCCAGGCTAAGTTGGCTGCTTCCGAGGCTTCACTCCGCGAGAAACAGATGCAGGCAGAGTACGAAGGTAAGCTGCAGGTAGTCAAGTCAGAGGCTGAATCTCGCCTGCGAGTTGCAGAGGAGGAGGTGCAGCGCCTCAAGGATTTCAAGACACGTCTGTCCACCAAGATGGTTGGAGAGAGCCTGGAGGCCCATTGCAGCACCGTTTTCGAGAGCGAGTTGCGTGCCCTTTTGCCGAATGCGTACTTCGAGAAGGACAATGACGCTTCCGGCGGCAGCAAGGGAGACTTCATCTTCCGTGACTACGAAGATGGCATGGAATACGTGTCCATCATGTTCGAAATGAAGAACGAGATGGACGAAACGGCCACCAAGCACAAGAATGAGGACTTCTTCAAGAAGCTCGACGCAGACCGCACCGCGAAAGGTTGCGAATACGCTGTGCTTGTGTCACTCCTGGAACCGGAGAGCGAGTTGTACAACAGCGGTATCGTGGATGTTTCCCACCGCTACCCTAAGATGTACGTCATCCGCCCCCAGTTCTTCAAGGCCATCATCACCCTCCTGGTGAACGCCGCAAAGAAGACTATCGAGTACCAGCGCCAGCTTGCAATCGCACGTAGCCAGAGCATCGATGTGACCAACTTTGAGGGTCAGCTGGAAGCCTTCAAGGACGCATTCGGCCGCAACTATCGCATTGCCAGCGAAAAGTTCAAGACCGCCATCGACGAGATTGACAAGTCCATTGCACATCTCCAGAAAATCAAGGACGCCCTCATCGGTTCAGAGAACAACCTGCGCCTTGCCAACGACAAGGCCGACAACCTCACCATCAAGAGACTCACGCGTGGCAATCCCACTATGAAGGCAAAGTTTGACGAGGCTCGTCAAAACAGGCAGGAGGATGGACCAGAGGTCCAGGAAGCGTAATTTGAACATGTTATGGAGCTAGTAAAAGACTAGCTCCATAACAATATGGTAGAACTATAACAATGGAAGACCATTTGATATACAACAAGATATTTCTATTTCAAGTACTGGCATGTTTTCGGCGATAACCACCCACTTTGGCTAGCGGTACTGCCTGGTTCGTGGCAAAGTTATTATTAGCTATCCATAACTCAGGAGAGTCTAAGAAAAAAGAATTAACTTCGTAGCAATTATCTGTCTTTACTCACAAAAAAGTGAACGGGTATCACCGGAATGCTGAACGGGTATCGTCCGGAATAAGTATTCAACCGAGTTTTAGTGCCTCATTGACAAACAGAATTTGTGAAACAAATAATTATCGCTATATTTGCACTGTTATAAATAGTATTTATAATCGTGCAAAATTTGGATAATATAATAGTTGCTGGAATTAAGATCGCCCTAAATGAGCGCGGGAGGGGTAGCCTAAAGGGAATTACCGTGGATGATTCCATGAGGTACAATTTCTATGACTTCTCCTTCCAAGGTATTTCCATGCTTCTTCTTGTCTCCAAACTATCGAAGGAGACACCGCTGCAATATCAAAGAAGGGCGGCGAGACTCAGCGCTGTTTTGAGGACACATATTGTATTCTACTTCGACCGTCTTGATTATTACGAGAAAAAAAGACTTCTGGAAAAGGGCGTGTACTATGTGGCTGGAGAGAATAATGCGTACCTTCCTACGTTACTTACCACACCTTCAACCAGAAGAAAAGCCGCTGGACACCTTTTGGCTTGTGGCCAGTACATTCTGCTATCGCAATTACAGGGAAAGACAGTTGAAGGCAGTACAATTTCTTCCCTGGCCGAATGGATGCCTTACACATATGTAAGTATTGCAAAAGGCGTTCAGAACCTGGAAGACCTTTCTCTTGTTGCATCCAAGAAAAAGCCGGATGGGACAAAAGTGATTGCCTTCACAAAATCAGGACGGGATTTATGGAACGCGGCGAAGCCATTCATGGCCTCTCCTGTAAAGAAGACGGTGTTTTGTGACGTGCTCCCAAGTGGAAAATATCCAGCGGCCGGCATTTCTGCTCTGTCTTCTTTCAGCAATCTTGCCGATGATGATACGACTACAGTAGCCGTCTATGCAGGACGCTTTAAGGAGGTTGATTTTGGGGGTGTGAATGGTTTTGACGGACGCTTCAAGGTGGAAATATGGAAATACCCTCCAATCGGTGAAGATGCTGTGGACAAGCTGTCCCTGTATCTGTCCCTCGAAGAAGATCAGGATCCACGTGTGCATAAGGAAGTAGAAATCCTGCAAAGCAATTTTACCATCGCTCAATGAAGATTCAATACGCATCAGACCTCCATCTGGAATTTGCTGACAACTGGCGCTACCTGAAGACTCATCCCATTGAGCCTGTCGGTGATGTGCTGGTGCTTGCCGGACGGAAAGATTCTCTCCGTCAGACCCAATGTGAACGTGTACTACAATGGCGTGGTCAACCTTGAGGACGTAGAGTTTATTCTTTCCACCCTGTGGGCGCGAGTCCCCTTGCAGGATGCCTTTGCCACTGAGTATGGAGTAACAGATTTCCATCGGATTCTTTTCAACGGAGAGACGCTGACTTTTGACCAATTCAACAAGGAGCATGAGCGCTGTATGGCTTTCATGAGAGATGCTGTCAATCAGTCTAAGTCCTCCAAAAGAATTATGGTGACGCACCATCTTCCGTCCTTCCAACACTGCGAATCCACTCGAGCAATGTCTTATGAGTAGGGAACGTCTCTTTCCGATTTTCTGCAAGAAATGAGAACAAACAACAATTTGTTGATTTAGCGGGACGAGATAATGAGGTCGACTAAAAAGGGTCTGCCTCTTCTATTTATATGAGCGGAGCTCCGCAGCGGCAAGAAGGTGCTTATACTGGCGGGGAAGGCCGCTCTTAAGGTGTTGATGGAGGATCGCTTGGCACTCGGTGCTGCTCGATAACTATGAAACCTGACAAACCTATGTAACGGCTTTCTTCTTTTCGCCTTATAATTCTTAACTTTGTATGCCTGTGTGGCAATGTCTATTGGGGATGTCGAACAAATTTGAATTAAAGAGCATTATATGGGATTTAATATGAAGAAGTTAATGTCATTTGCAGTAGCCCTTGCAGTGCTGTTTGTATGTTCGTGCAGCAATCCTTCCGCCGCATTTCCCGAAGATTGTCTGAAATTCGAAACCCCGTCAGGGAAGACATTGCAGGTGGCCTGCATATTCCACGGCTCCCTTGCCTTTGAATATGACGGTACGGTCATTCAGGTAGATCCGGTAACGCAGATGGGTGATATGAAAATCGATTATTCTGCATTTGCTAAGGCTGATGCCATATTCATAACCCACTCCCACCCGGACCACCTTTGCGCAGAGGCGCTAGATCTGCTCTCGGACGACAAAACCCGGCTTTATGCAAACGCAGAATCGGTTTCATCTCTGGGAAGGGGAGAGACCCTCGCCAATGGCGACAACGGAGCCCTGTCCGGAGACATTCTTTACGCGGCTGTGCCTGCATACAACACCAGCGAAGGAAGGGAAATGTTCCATCCGAAAGGCAACGGAAACGGTTATGTCTTTGAATTCGACGGGTTCAGAGTATATGTTGCCGGGGATACCGAGCCTGTGGAGGAGATGTCCGAGCTCGGTGAGATCGATCTCGCTTTCCTTCCTGTCAACCAGCCATATACTATGACTGTCAGCCAGTGTGTCGAGGCAGCGGAACTTATTCGGCCAAAGACGCTTGTGCCTTATCACTACAGCGATACCGATCTTTCTGAACTTCCGTCCTTGCTGCCGGGAGTGGATGTGAGGATTATCGAGTCCTTGAGATAGAGGCTGTACGTTTCCGGGTTATCGGCAGGAAACCGATGCAGAGGCGCTGCAGAAGAACAACAATTCGAAAATAATATGACAAAAGAACTGATCGGCCATTGCGGTCTTGACTGCGAATTGTGCGATGCCAGAATCGCAACCATCAACGATGATAATGAACTCCGCGCAAAAACAGCGAAACTGTGGTGTGAGTGGAACAATACGGACGAAATCAAGCCGGAGCATATCAACTGCTTGGGTTGCAGGGCAGAAGGTGTTAAGACATATTTCTGTGCCTGTCTGTGTGAAGTGCGCAAGTGCTGTATTGCCAAGGGTTTTGAGACCTGCGCCGAATGCTGCGAAAAGGCAGTTTGTGAAAAGCTTGCCCCATTTCTGTCCAATGAGACGGCAAGGAAGAATATACTTTGACGGCTTAAAAATGTGATGATGAACAAGTTCAATGAGCTGCTTCTGGACAGGGGCCTGCCGGGGTAACGATAGTAACCATCAGATGAAGGCTTATGCCCGAAAAATTTTCCCACATTTGACCGAAAAATATTCCAATAAATGACGGTTTTTGTATATTTGCAAAAATTCGAGTCCTATGTCAGACTATAAACCACGCATAGCAGATGCGCTTTTGAAGAGGAAACTCGCCGGGAAGGGTGCCGTATTGATTCAAGGCCCTAAATGGTGCGGCAAAACTACAACAGCTGAACAAATAGCTGCAAGTGTCATATATTTGGATGCTCCTGACCAACTCAGGGAAGTCAAGATAAAGGCAGATATCAATCCCCAAGAGCTTCTTGCCGGTGCTACGCCCAGACTTCTTGACGAATGGCAGATAGTTCCTCAGTTATGGGACACTATCAGATATGAAGCTGACCATAGAAAAGGCTTTGGGCATTTCATCCTAACAGGATCGTCAGTTCCGCTCCAGCAGGAGGAGGAAGAAGTTATCAAGCATACTGGGACAGGCCGTTTCGGTCGTCTGCATATGCGACCGATGTCTCTTTTTGAATCGGGAGAATCAACGGGAGATGTCAGTTTGGCCCAATTGTTCGATGAACCTTCAGCCATATTTGGGCACAGCAATATCAATTTGTCCGAACTTGCTTTCCTTACCTGCCGTGGAGGTTGGCCCAGTGCCGTTGAAATGGACCGTGAGATTGCTCTCGACCAGGCATATGACTATTGCGAGGCTGTAAGGGAGAAGGATATGTCCAGAGTTGACGGGATCAAGCGCAATCCGGAGAAAGTCGGGCTGCTGATGCGCTCATATGCAAGGAATTTGGCGACTCAAGCTTCCCTCGAGACAATAGCCGCCGATATGCAGGCAAACGAACCGAAAAAGATGGATACAGATACCGTTTCCTCATATATCAGCGCACTTGCCAAACTTTTTGTTGTCGAGGAATCAAAGGCCTGGAATCCGAATCTTCGATCCAAGACAGCCATACGCACATCAAATACCAGATATTATACAGATCCGTCAATAGGTACTGCAAGTTTATCTATCGGACCTAAAGATTTGGAAAACGACCTCAATACTTTCGGTTATTTCTTCGAAACGCTTGCCATTCGGGACTTGAGAACCTATGCTGAGGCATTAATGGGCGAAGTAGCACATTACAGGGACGCGGACAAATTGGAATGCGATGCTGTAGTACACCTTCGTGATGGCCGGTACGGATTGATTGAAATCAAACTTGGAGGCGAAGCCCTCATTAAGGAAGGAGTGCAAAGTCTTACAGCCTTGAAAAATAAGCTGGATACGACAAAAATGAATAAGCCCTCGTTCCTTATGGTACTTACAGGTGTAGGCAGCATTGCATACAGACGCCCAGAGGATGGCATTTATGTCGTTCCGATAGGTTGTCTGAAACCTTAATCTGATATCTTGCCTTTTTTCTTGCCAATTTCTTCGGGTTATTTGTAAATGTTGGCAAGAAAGGCAGAAACCGATATGTGTCTGGCCGGACGCTTTCAAAAACCAACATTTTGTTGATTTAGCGGGACGAGATAATCGGAATTCATTGCAAACTTGCAACAAATTCCGACGGCGTTTATGATATTTACTTAGAAATAACAACTAAAACCAGTGGCCGGGGTCTTGTCTCACAGACACAATGCGACTATGGCATATACCAGTCCGGTAGCGACTGCGGTGGTGCCGAGGGTGCGCAGGGGACTGAATCTACGGCCGTCCTTCACCAGACTGCACAGCAATGCGCACAGACCTGAAAACTTAATGATCGAACCACGCATACCCTATTTCAGCTGTACTTGTGCCTCAAGTTTGTGCAGGAACTCGGAAGGGACATTCTCGAAGGAGTTGAACTCATCAATAAGCTTCTGAGTGTCAATTGCTTTCAGATAACTCTCGGCTCCTGTCGGGTCTTCCGTAACAAAGCTTCCGCACTGCGAGATGCTCAGGAACGAAACCGGCTGCTGCATACCTTTCACTACATAGGTCGCAATCATATACTTCTCCTCAGGAGCAAGTTTCATCATCCTCCCGATAAGTCCCTTCCTGCCGTCCAGAAGGGCAAGGTCGCAGTCGGTATCATATTCCACCTCCACCGTCAGCAGCTCATCTGCCGGAAGTTCGCCCGCGTGAACCCAGGCGCACAGCTGGTAGCCGTCATATCCCCAGCAAGGTGTACTATTTGCCGCAAAGCGGCTGTATTGCACTTCCACTCCGTTTACGAGCACACGCTTCGGAGCGTATATGCCCTCAAGACGAAGGGATACATTACGGGTTGGAAGCATTCCGGAGAAGGAGCCTTCCCGCGGCTGCACTGTCAGCGTAAGATGCTTAGTATCAGAGTCTTTATGTATGCGTGTGATTGCATATTCGCTATGGTATGACTCCGTGCTGCCGTCATCCTCATAAAGAGAAGTCTCGAAGCTGCCTGCGCCCGGAGCAACCATCAGCACAAGCTCGGAACTCTGATGCTGAAGGTCGGTGATGCTGCTTCCCGCCATTGGAATAACGGCGCCGCAGCGTACGAAATACGGATTCTCATCAATGGTGTAACGCAGCTGCGCTTCAGTGCCGCCAGCATAGGTGCTGCCGGTCGAAACATCGTACCAATTGCTGCCCTGAGGGAACCACATATGATGCTCCACGGTACCGGTGATGCTGTCTACAGGTGCGCTGATAGCAGTTGCAAGGATGTCGTCTCCGAACATAAACTCATATTTTTCGTCATACGACCTGTCATCCTCCGGCCACTCGTAGTACAGAGGGCGGCAGAGCGAAATGCCTGTGTCATAAGCTTTTCTTGCCATAGTATAGATATATGGAGCAAGGTCGTAGCGCAGGCGTATCGCGCTGCGCATAGCTTCGAAATGGTCAGGGAAGACCCAGAAGCGCTTCTCCATCGTCATATCCTTGGTAGAGTGGGTCTTGAAGATAGGAGTGAATACTCCGGCCTGCAGCCAGCGGGTATAGAGCTCAGGGTCTGTTTCGCGAACGCCCTTAGGCTGCATATGGCCTCCGATATCGTGGCCCCAGTAGCCGTAGCCCACATTGGATGCTGTAGCCGTGAAATATGGAAGGAATGAAAGCACGTCCCAGGTCGCGTAGGTGTCGCCGGAGAAGCCGACCTGATAGCGATGGCTTCCGAGTCCACCCCAACGGTGATAAATCATAGCGCGTGGTGCCTTGTCTCCAAGAGAGGATGTCATCCTTTCCTTGTCGCGGAAGAAAGCATAGTTGAGAAGGAAAGTGTTGCTGAGGTCAGGGTGGTACTTGCTGTTTTTCCACTGCTGCCAGTCAAGCCACCAGAAATCCACGCCATCGTTCTCGAGAGGGTGGATGACGCTGTTGAAGAAGGCGTCAGTCCATTCTATCTGGTCGATGCGGAAAGGAACTGCGGCCGCAGAGCCGTCTTCACGGATGTAGCCCTTAGGACCGTCATAATCTGAAGTCCTTGAAAGATAGTCATTTACAAAGCGGCTGTAGGGCTCCTCATAAGGCTGTATGCCATTGTTGAAATGCAGGTTCAGGGATGTCTTGATTGACATCGAGTGCAGCTGGGTGAAGAGATTCTTCGGGTTAGGGAAGAGTTCTTTCTTCCAGGTGAAACCTGTCCAGCCAATCCTCTGGCCGAATTCGTCCTTCTGATACTTGGCCTTGAGCTCGGACCAGGTCTCGTGCCAGTCCATATCGATAATCATCACATCCACAGGGATATTGTAGGATTTGAAGGATTTCGCAAGGTCAAGCAGCTCGTAATCGGAGTATTCCCAATAGCGGCACCACCAGTAGCCGAATGTGTATTTCGGAGGGAGAGGAATGCGTCCGGCTACCTTTGTGAAGTCACCGAGAGCCGCTGTGTAGTCGTGACCGTAACCGAAGAAGTATAGGTCCTTAGACTCATTGTCCTCACGGCTGACAATCCATTTGTCCCAATCTTCATCCACTTTTTCATATACCGGACGGCCGCTTTCGTCAACTACTGCCCAGCCGGAGCGGGAAACGATTCCCTGTTCGAAAGGATCCTTGTGGGCAGGATGCTCCATCATATCGAAACCCCTGCAGCCATCGAGGGTACGGGTTGTGCCGAGAAGATTCTCAGGGTCGGTGTCTCCGTAATGCCAGGTTAGCTTTTTGCCGTCGAGCTTCAGTGAAACCGTAAGGGAATGAGGGGTGAATTCTCCTCCACGATAGCTGAGAGTCAAGTCTTTTGTCTTGATAATCACTCCTTTTCCCTTCTTCTGTACTGAGTAGTCAGGAACAGGCAGATTGCGGTTTACGATTGCCAGGGAGGCCCTGTCTTCAAATTTCGCCTCCGGAGACCATTCCATCCTTATCATCCTGGAGGTGAGGACGGTGAAACGGGCATTGCCGCAAAGGACGACAGCCTGCGGGTCAGCCTGCGGGTCCTGGACATCAGTGTTTGCAAAAAGGCTTGCTGTGCAACAGAACAGCATAAGCATTACAGCGGATAGCTTTCTCATAACGAAACAGTGTTATTAAGTATATCAGCGCTAATTTCGCAAATTCTTGCTGCAATTACAAGACAAAAATTGAGATAACATAATGCCTGTTACCGTATGATTGCGTGTTTGTTGGTTGGCATATGTGCGAATAGGCTTTACTGTTTAAGGCAAGCTAATGGTATTATATGAACTCCGTCTGCTCTTGTATAGGCATATTCGCCGCCTGTAATAACTATCAAAAGATCTGGTTCGCGGAGTGGAACTTGTTTCTCCACTTCATTGTGTTTGCGTATCAGTTCGACAATTTCTTTCAGGTGTCCAGCTCCTTCGTCAATTTCTTTGCTTCCTAATTTGCATTCTATCAGGGCATAGCGACCATCTTCCAGATGAAGGACAATGTCTGCTTCCAAACCATAACGATCCCTGTAGTGGGAAATTTCTCCTCCCAACTGTGATGAATAGACTTTGAGGTCCCTCACACACATACATTCAAAGATGAAGCCGAAAGTCTTGAGTTGAGTTGTCAGTTGCCTCGGACCGAGACCAAGGGATGCTACAGCAACTGAAGGGTCGCAGAAACTGTGTTTTTCACCACTGCGGATGGCAGTCTTGGAACGTATGGACGGGTTCCATGCACCAATATCCTGAATGACGAAGAGTTTCTCCAGTGCAGCCACATATTTGTCAAAGGTGCTGCGAACCAGAGAGTCGTTATTGACTGTTACATCTGCAAGAATGGTTGTTTTAGGTGCCGTTGTAGATAGATTCCGGGAGTAGGAACGAAGGATAGAAAGGGCAATCTTAGGGTCAAGGGTTTCTTTGGCAGCCCTGGATATATCTTTGTTGCAGACGCTTTTGACATAATTCTTCGCAACCAGCAGTTGGCCTCGTTCAGTCTTTGGTTGAAGTGCAGCTGGCCATCCTCCTCGGCAGGCAGCGAAAATCAATTTTTCGATACTCATCTTGGAATGTGCTCCGAGTTCAAGTTCAGGATTGTCGAAAAGCTCCTCCAAAGAGATTTCGCCTGTAGACTCTCCGGATTCATATAGACTCATAGGGTACATTGTAAGGTCAGCTATGCGTCCGGTGCCAGAGTGGGCAGTTTCATTTGTGTCAGCTGCGGCGGAGCCCGTAAGGATGAACTGAGACGGCTTTTGCCTGCGGTCGCAGGCAACGCGTACGGCATCCCACAGAATTGGAGCATCCTGCCATTCATCAATTAGACGTGGCGTTTCGCCTTCCAATAGGAGGGATGCTTTCGTAAGTGCAGTTGCAAGGTATTCCTCCCGTTTATCGGTATCCTGTAACTCGATGATGCTGGATGCCATTTGTTTTGCAGTAGTAGTTTTACCGCACCATTTAGGTCCTTCTATATTGACTGCTCCGAAAGCATCAAGATAGTCTTGCAGCTGATTGTCAATAACTCGTTTAAGATAGTCCATAAGATTTGTTTAATTTAACATCGCAATTTAGGCATTAAATCGCACTAAACCAAATATATCCAAAATAATTGACGGTAAGATTTGTGGTAAATTGACGGTAAGATTTGCGGTAAATTGACGGTAAGATTTGCGGTGTACCAAACATCTTTATGACATAGTTCATGAATAGCGAATAGCTCAGGCTTTGGATGGTGAGGTATATCATGATAGGAATAAGAAGAATCTTGAATGTGATTTGTTGGTGCCCTGCGTGATGGCCGTTGGGTGCTATTGAAGTGAAACTCGGCAAGGTCAGAGTCAGAAGTTTTTCATATATTTGTGTTATGAACGGTAAAATTGTATTCAGGGTTTTTGTTTTCAGCATTCTGATAACTGCCCTCAGCTCGTGTGCCACGCTCAAACGATGGGTCTCCGTGCCGACCTATGCTCCGGTGGAGGAAGAGCTGAACGCAATATGGCAGGGAAGCAGCTATGCCGATATAGTCAAGGAGTACGGTGCCCCGAACCGCAGCGTGAACGACGGCCTGGGAGGTACCATCTATGTTTACGAAGATATACAGACTGAATATACCACCGTTTCCAACTCCGGAGTTGTCAACGGCAGTATAGACAGCAAAACCAAGATGGTTACCATACGCAACTTCACCGAATTCTATGTCGATGGGAATGACTGCTGCTACTCGGTGCGTTCCAACCGCCTTGAAGAAGACGGCACCCGCCTCAGTCCTATGCGCATAGCCATTTCCGGTATCCTCGGCACTACAATCATTGCTGCCATCATCGGATTGGCAGCATTCTGAGAAAGAAGGCTACTGAAGATAATCATCTATCCACTGCATACGCGCAGTGTAGATAGTGTCGCGCCAGTGCTCCCAGTAACGGGGCTTGGGCTCGTCGTGGTAGCGCCAAGGGGAGCACAGCACCGTCACCTCCGGCCCGTAAAGGCCTGAGCCGCCTTCACCGCAGCACCCTCCCTTACGGCTTGCGCGATTGGCATTGAGCGCTGAGAAAATCGCCGAAGGACGGCAGGTCTGGTCCATCAGGCCGATTTCCACAAAGAGCTTCGCGCGAGTGTTTGCCAGAAAGTTGCAGCCGTCGAAATAGCTCAGTATCTTCTGACCCTGCTGAGAGTTGACGAAACTCTTGTAGGTATATGGCCAGCTGTCAAAGCCAGCCTTGCGCGCGGATCCTGCAGAATTGCAGCCTCCAGGGACAATACCCACCACGGCGCTCACCCTCTTATCCAGTCCTGCAAGAGCGAAAGCCTGGGCTCCTCCCTGACTCTGACCATAGGCCAGAACCCTCTTCCCGTCCCACTGCGGGAGGGTGCAGGCAAAATCCAGGGCGCGTACGGCCCTCAGGTACATATTCTTGAAAAAATAGTCCTCGCGGCTCTCGGAAGCACGTTTGGAGTAGTCCTTGTAAAGGCCCTGCTCAAGGGCGTCGTAGTACTCCTGCTCCCGGCCGTTCTCCATACCGAAAGCATTGATGTTCACGCATATCGCACCATTGCCCCACTTTGCCATAGAGATAGTCTCCTCGGGCCAGCAGCGACACCATCGTCCCGCAACGCCGGCTGCGTGGAAGTACATCACGACAGGGTAGCCTTCCTCGCGCTCCGCACGGGGAATGGCCACATAGCCGCGCACCGGATTGTCGCCTATACAATTGATTTCCAATTCATAGCAAATCACGTCCGGATCGCTGACTCCGCTCATCTCCCTGAGCACGGGTTCCATCTTCTCTCGGCGCATTGCCTTGAGCTGTTTGTGCCACCATCGCTTGAAATCCTTGGGGCAAGGCACACCCTGGACATAGTTCTGAGGTGCGACCACCCAGCCGATTTGGGTGTCCTCATAGTCAAAAATCCTGTTCTCAGGGCCCTCGCAGGCCACTTCGCTGTGCACCAGCTCCGTCTTGTCGCCAAGAGAAGCATAGACCTTTACCGTGTCACCGACCTGATAGATTCCGTCAGGGTGACTGAGACTCAGCAATATTGTTGCCGCTGCCGATAAAATATTCATCATTATTCCAATGGAGGGTTTTGGAAAGCGTAATCTGCGTAATTGTAATTCCTTGCATTGTAGAGCGGGAGCAGGGAAGTCTTCACCCTCTGCACAAAGCAATCGTAGTCTGTACGCCCGTCTTCGGACCACGCGACTTCCGCGATGGCCGCAAGGCGAGGCAGCAGTTGATGCTGAATCTGCTTGTAATCAGGAATGTACTCAGTCCAAAGGTTGCACTGCACACCTTTGATGTACTTTCTTTGCTCCAGTGTGAGCTGGTCGTATGGGTCGAAACTGTAGCACTGGCGCAGAGGCAGCCATCCGCCTATTGCCAGAGGCTCTGCGTTCCCCGCAGGGTCAGCGGTCTGGTACCAGTCGAGGTAGCAGTAGTTGGACGGAGTCATAATCACGTCGTTACCCATTCTGGCAGCCTCGATTCCGCCTTGGGTCCCGCGCCAGGACATCACCGTTGCGGTCTTCGTGACTCCGCCTTCCAGGATTTCATCCCAGCCGATAATGCGGCGGCCCTTGGAATTGAGGTAATTTTCTATCTTTCTGATGAACCAACTCTGCAGTTCAGCCTCGTCCTTCAGTCCTTCAGCCTTGATTCTGGCCTGGCATTTAGGGCAGACCTTCCAACGGTCCTTGCGGGCCTCATCTCCTCCGATATGAATGTACTCGCTCGGGAAGATTTCGCAGATTTCATCCAGCACATCCTCAAGGAACTCGAAAACCTTGTCGTTGCCGGCGCAGAAGAGTTCGGGGCTCACACCCCAGCGGGTCCATACCTCGTAACCCTCGCCGGTACAGCCGAGCTCAGGGTAGGAGGCAAGCGCTGCGATGGCGTGGCCTGGCATCTCGATTTCCGGGATGACGGTGATGCATCGCTGCGAGGCGTAGCGCACGATCTGCTTCGCATCCTCCTTGGTGTAGCATCCGCCATATGGTATGCCGTCGTACCCAATCATGGCGTAGAGCGGCCCTATGAGGGTTTCCTTGCGACGGGACCCCACTTCCTCGAGCTTAGGGTATTTGTCTATCGCGATTCTCCATCCCTGGTCTTCGGTCAGATGCCAGTGGAAGGTGTTGATTTTGTGAAGCGCGAGTATGTCGATATAGTCCTTAACTTCCTCCACGCTGAAGAAATGCCTGCAAACGTCCAGATGGGTGCCTCTGTAAGCGAAGGCCGGCTCGTCGGCAAGGAAGATGCCAGGCACTGTTTCGCCGCACTGGACCTTGATCTGGATAAGGCTCATCAGGCCGTTCCATACGCCGTGGGCGCTACCTCCGCGAAGGCTGATTTTACCATCCTGAGTCTCAAGCACATAGGCCTCCTCGGCAAGGCTCGGATCCAGGCTCAGCAGCACATCGGCATCGCAGCTGTTGCGCACGCTCTGCCACTGGCCGGCGCCGTATTTGAGCGCGAGGCTGCAAAAGCCTTCCAGCAGCTGTGAGAGCTCCTTGTCGTGCAGCCACAAGCGTCCCTTTGCCAGACTGGCAGGATCTCCGCTGGCAATCAGGGTGGTCGGCTGAGGCACTATCGAGACTGCTCCTGCAGGCAGCAGGCCCAGCTCCGCTGCAATCTTGCGGGACACCTGCAGGGCATCGCCGCTCTCTTGCCACTCGAGCGGATGGTCCACCTCTCCGAAGTCCAGTTCGAAGGCGCGTATGCGTTTCTCGAAGGCCTTCTGGTCGAAGGCAGGGCCTGTTCCTTCGACATCCGCAATGATTTCATCCCAGAACATTTCCCACCTCTGGCGGTAATAGTTCCGCACCAGACCGCTCCACTGACGGTTGGCGTAGTCGGTAAGCTGGCCGGTGCCGCCCCAGCTCGTGAGAATCACGCGGGCGCAATGCTCATAATAGTCCTTCTCCTGCGGCGTATCTCCCCAGCTTCGGGCCTGTTCTATCCAGTCCCGCAGCGAGAATGCGCTGTGGCAGGCGAGCAGCTCTTCCCACAGATCATAGAGATGGCGCATATTGTCCCTATGCTCCTTCAGCCCCTTCAGGTCTCGCCTGTAGTAGCACTGTGTGAAGGCGTCCCTTTCGGCAGGGAAGCAGAGTTTCAGCACTTCGCTTCCTATGTTCACCAAGTCGAAGCGGTACCAGTCCGTATCTGCCGGACTCTCAAGGAGTTTGCGCCATACTGCGGCAATGCTTTCGTAGGTGTATGGCACCTCGGGCAGTGTGGTCCAACGCCAGTTTCCTTCGAGGCAAGGGTGTATGCAGGCGATAGGGCATATTCCCGAATAGGTGGTCTTGATATAGATGTCATCCGCCAGCATACGGAAGGCATCCTCGATGGCTGGGTCCGGGCGTCCCACGTGGCGGCGGGCAAGAGTCTTGAGCCACTGGTCATCGCTCTGCCCCAGCTCCCAGCCCCTGTCCAGCACATATTCGTAGAGCCACTGGCTTACGCCGAAGCCCTCCAGCGTGCCTCCGAGTCCAAGCAGGTTATCCCCGCCGTTGCTGTAAACCGCGTCAATGCGGCGGCTCAGCTCGCGGAAGTTGCCGGAGAGGTTGGTATTGCCTCCGAAATTGCCAAGGAAGCAGAAGAAATACGGCTGGCCGTAGAAGTTTCTGTTGAATTTATATATTTCCGCTTCATCGCAGAAATAGTCCAACATCGCTACTCCTCCCTGCGGCACTGCACCAAGATAAGCCTCCACATTCTGCGGAGTCCAGTGTTTCATGTCGAAATACAGCATCCAGCCCACCTGAAGCCAAACAGCCTGCGGGTCTGCCGCTGCCAGGGTCTCATAGACGTGCTTGGAAATGCGTGCTAGCATCTGCGGGTCCCACTCGTCCCCGGCAGCCCCTTCAAAGAAGTCAACTTCGTTGAATATGTCGAGCCCATAGACGTGGCTGGTGCCATAGAGCTTTTCCTGCTCCTCAAGGAAGAGTTTCTGCACCTGACCGAAAAGAGGGTCCTCCGGGTCGAGGAACCAGCAGCCGTATTCCGGCTCGAAGCCGTCCCATTTGGTCACCTCTTTGATTGTAGCATCAGGATACAGCTCCTTGAGCTGGGCAGGCACGTGACCGTTGAAAGCCGGCAGGACAGGTTTCATATTGAGCTCCCGTTCGCGGCGCAGTATCTTCTTCTGCAGAGCCTCCTGCCCGTCTATGAACTTCTGCGGCAGAGGGCCGTTCCAGCGGTCTATGTCCATCATCCTGTTCCAAGGCAGGAAAGGAGGACCGGTGAAACTCTCGCGCACCTTGTCGGCAGGGATGCCGAAATGCTCCCAGACCTTCAGCAGCACGCTTTCCTGTCCGGTGATGTTGAGAGGCATAGTCACTCCGTTGAGCGCCATCCAGTCTATCATATGCTCCCATTCCTTCCAACCCCACCAAGGCATAGTGTAGCCGTAGGTGCAGTAATTGAGGAAGAAGCGTTCCTTTGCTTTGGCCTTGATTGTTACCTTCTGCGGTACGGAAGGTAGGACTTCCGGCATCCAGAGTGGGTCTTGAACATTCCAGCTGACAGTGGTAAGACAGCAGTTTTTGAGATACCAGTTCAGACCCACAGCCATAGAGTTGGCATTGTTGCCGGAAATGACAATCTTGTCGCCCTTGGATTCAACGCTGAAGACATCGCTTGTGTCATCGGTGTGGACGAAACGGAATGAGCCCGCATGCTCGGGGATAAGGCGTTTGGTTAGTTCCAGGGCGCTGCGCACCTCCTGGTCGCGGCTGCACGAAACCAGTGCCAACATTGCAGCCAAAATCGTCAGAATGCTTTTTCTTATCATTATTCTTGTTTTTTTTAGTGCTCGCTGTCATTGATGAACTGACATACGAGCTCATAGAATTCCCTGTCTTTTTCGGATGAAGAGTGTGCAAGTTTGTAGAGAGTATTGCCTCCCATATAGTAGGACAGCTCCCTTGTGCGGTAAAGCCCCATTTCCTTGCACATAGAAATATATTTGTTGAATCTTATCCTGTAGTCCTGATAGCCTGCGCTTTCTTCCAGTACAGCGTCGTCAAACTCGAACTCCATTGACATGCCGTAGGCGGTAACCTCGTTCATATACTTGGTCATATCGTAGTTCGAATGCCAGAAGTAGTTGGGCTGCATCATAGCATAGTCGAAGCCGAACTCCTCCCAGAGCTGGTGTCCCGCGGCGAAGTAGTACGGAATCCAGTTCATAGTCTCGTTGCAGGAGTGCACATATTTTGTGATGGCCGGATAGACATCCTCCCAGCGCTTGAGGTCCTGGCTGTAGCCGTAGCCCGGCACAGCGAGATCCTCGCTGACGCAATAGAAACCGATGAACTCAAGGTTCTTGTAGCCGGCATTGTCCCAGCGTCTGCGGGTTTCGTCTATGAACCAGCGCATTGCGCTCTGGCGCTCGGACGCCTTGTTGAAATCGGGCATAACTCCGTCTATGAATCCCCAGTATTTGGTAGGGGAGCTTGCATCCTTGAAATTCTGATGCAGGATAGGGTCCGGCACGGTCATTACTACCTTTCTTTTGCTTGGCGGGGCTCCGAGGCGCAAGATAGCATCTTCTACGGCAGCATCCAGAGCGGAAAAGCCGTAGTCCTCCTCGAACCAGTAATCCAGAAGTCTTGTCCAGGAGGCTTGGTTGGCGGAAGTGCGGCCGTAACCTCCGGCATATTCCATATTGTGGCCTGTGTCCACGAATTCAATGGCGAGAAAGGCATCGAAGAGCCAGTGCTCCACCCCCTTGCCATCCACCCAGCTGACGTGAGTGGCGAATCTGTCCTTATCCCATTTGAAAGGGTCGCGGTGCGCACTGCCGCCGTAACACAGGGCCATATTCGAATATGCAGGCAGTTCTGTGCGGGTCCTTTCCCAATCGTAGAGAAAGGCTGCACCTTCGGTAGTAATGAATTTAACGCTCTCGACCAAGCCTGTGGCCCCTGATGCGGTACTTGCCACTCCGTAGGCAACATAGCTAGTCCTGTCCTTCAGACCGTCAACCGTTATCTTGCCCGGCTGCACTTCCAGTCCCTGGGATATAATTGTTTGGGCATCCGGTGCCGCCTGGTCTTCTTCCAGGCAGAGTATATGGCATAACGAAGCATTGACAGCTTCGACCTTCAGGGAAACCCCTCCGGCGAAACTGTCAAGCACGGTCAGTCTCAGAGCTGGTCTGAGTTCATCCTCCCTGCTTTCCTGCCTGCACGAACACAGCAGGCAGGAAAACAGAAGGACTATAATGCTAATACTCCCAGCCCTGTGCATAGAATTCGGACAGGTAACCGCCCTTGATATCAGCATAAGCGCCGCTCTTCTTGACTATTACGAACTTGATGTACTTTCCGCGGGTGTAATTGAAGATTCCGTCAGGGTCTTCTGAGCTAGGAATAGGGTAGCTGAATCTGGCAAGTATATCTTCCACATTGGAACCGTCTCCGAAACTCTGCCATCCCCTGTGGCCGGTATTGCCCTTGGCTGCGAGTGTCCACTTGGTGTCCTTGCCACTGTATTCCCTTGCGGTATAGACTTCAAAATCCTGGAACTGTCCCTGGACACCGCTGGCATCCACCTTATTGAAGCCTCCGAAGATGTACTCCCTGTCAAGTTCAAATACAAACTCCATAGGGAATTCAGGCTCGGTCCAATACCAGGAGCCCCAATATCCGTTCACTGTGGCATCGGTTGAGGAGTTGGTGAAATTCCAGTCAACAAGTTTGGAGACATTGTAGTTGCCGTACCAGGCAGGTTGTGGGCAGGCAGGGTCGTTGCCGATATGGATTTCCTCTCCCTCAAGTATATTCCAAGGTCCGTGGAGAATCTGTATAGGCTTTCCTGCCGGAGGAGTCACGGTGCCGTCCTCTGCAATCGATACGATAACATAGCCTGTCGAGAGGGAATCCTTTCCGATAAGCACCGGGTCTGTGTCCGTCATCTTGACAGGAACCATATACTTCACGTCCTTCTCCTTGAATTCGCCTTTTTCGTCAAAGAGAACCGTGTAGTCAATTGTGAACTTGAAATAGCCGAATGATTCTCCTGCCTTTATGACAAGTTTGTCTTCTTTGAGGCTGAACAGTCCCTGAGGAGCCTGCTTGTAGGCAGTTCCCCTCTTTTCCGAAACTTCGGCAATCAGGCTGTTGTCCACTTCGAGTTTGATGGTGACATCACCGGTGGCGATAGGATTGTCGATTCTGGCAGTACCTTCGTATTCGATGACCTCGCCATTCATCTTCTCTTCAGGGTAGAAATTTCTGATGTCCTCACCGGCAAAGCCGACGGAAGAAAGAAGGGGCCGGACAATCAGTACAGAGCGGAGGGAATCCACCTTGATGGAGCTCTCTGCTATCTTGAGAGCGATTACGCAGTGGTCTCCGGCTTCGTTGGTGTTGAAGAAGTAATTCTTGTCCCAATCCACGTGTAGGGTCTGGCGTGCGTCCTGGACAGTGAATTCGAGCTCACTCTTTTCAAGTGTATATTTGCCGGATGGGGCAAGCAGATAGTCGGTGCCGTTGGCCTCATTGTACAGGTCCAGCTCCGCCTGGGTGCAGGCTGCAAGGATGACGCTTGCAGCTTCGCTGGTGGCCTGACCCTTTCCGCTCTTCAGTACGGAAATATTGATTCCGTCCTGAAGCAGGGATGGCTGCGTGATGCCGGTAGTGGTTGCGAAGCCTATGACATCATCGACCATATTGTGGTCAAGGTCGTGGGTGCAGCCCGCAAAAAGAACTGCGGAGACTGCTAATATTGGTATGATGCGTTTCATCTTCATTTTCCTTTAGAATCCGTAATTCTGTGTAAAGTTTGGCATCTTGGCGATGTCCTGTGCAGCGATAGGGAAGAAGTAATCCTTGTTGGAGAATCTTGCAGGATCGCCGATAAACACATCCTTAACACGCTCGTACGAATCTTCATAATTATCGGCCTTGGTGTTGAGGGTCCAGTTGTCGCAAGGATAATCTTCTTTTGCATCCATCCAGCGGCAGGCGTCGTAGTGGCGCATCGCATCCATTGCGAATTCCACCATCCTCTCCTTTTTGATCAGGGTGCGCAGAAGTTCCTTGTTGCCGATGACCTCAGGGTATGCCTCTTCTATATTGTTGAGTCCCACGCGGTTGCGTACGAGATTGAAGTACTTCAGGGCTTCAGCCTCGTCGCGGTTAGGCTTTTCGTTGCAGGCCTCGGCATAGTTGAGATATATCTCTGCAAGACGTATTGCCGGATAGACGGTATTCAGATTCTTATAGTCGTTCTGCACAAGAAGAGGATGGTCGGTAGGGTAGAACTTTCTCCACGCATAACCAACCCGCACTGAAGACTTGGAAGCGTCCCAAGGTGCTGAGCATTCCTTGTTGTTGTAGCAGGTGAACTTGACCTTGATATCCTTGTTAGGCCAGTAGAAGCCGTTAGGCACTACACAGGAGTAGTAGCGCGGGTCACGGCCTATGCAGGAGTTGTGAGCCTTGAAGGCAGGAGCCCAGTCGGCATCTATAGGCTGCTTGTAGCCTTCAGTAAAGCCGGTGGCTACATAGCCTGAGAGTTCATCCACGATAGGGCGGGAGTAGTCGTTGTTGCCTTCATAGCCGGTGACAGGATAGCGGCCTGTCTCCCACATAGGATAGGCGTCCACGAGTTTGAGCGAAGGTGCGATTCCTCCGAAGCCCCAGAGGATTTTGTCGGAGGTGAAGGCAGGGCAGGCGCAGCCGAGGCAGGCACCGGAACCTCCCATATAGGCATAGGCACTGGAGGTGCGCTTCCACCATCCGAATATGGTTTCCTTGTTCCATGTCTCGAAATACACTTTCTTGTAGCCTGCTGCTCCGTCCTTGAACTTGTCGCCGTATTCGGTGGAAGTGCAGAGCTCGTACATGTTCAAATCAATCACTGCCTTGTTGGCCTTAGCGGCGATTTCCCATTTGTTCGGGTCGTATTCCTGAGGGAAGATATAATCTCCGTAGTGGTTCTTCATTCCCTTGAGGAACTCGGCACCGTTGTACAGAGGCGAAGCTGCCCAAAGCAGAATCCTGGCCTTGAGGGCCATTGCGGCGCCCTTGGTCACACGGCCTAACCATATATTCTCGGACTCACCGCTTTCTTTAACGGTAAGAGGGAGCGTCTCTATGCATTTGTCCAGCTCGGACACCATAAAGTCTATGTTCTGCTCAAGTGTGTGGCGGTCGATTTCGGTGGATTCGAGTTCGGTATCAGCCCTCCTGTCTCCCCAGATGAATACCGGACCGTACTGGCGGAAGAGGCAGTAGTAATAGAATACACGCAGGAACCTCGCTTCTGACTTCATATACTCACGCACTGCAGCTGTATCCTGAGTGTCGCGGTCCACCCATTCGATAAAGATTGAGCAGTTCTCGATTGCTACATAGAACTTGTTCCAGTAGTTGAAATATGTTGTGCTCGACGGTGTTGCGCTGGAGTAGTTGCCTGTGCGGTAGAGTTCGTAGTAAACCCACTGATACCAGGAGAAGCGGGATTCATCGCTGCGCCCGACCACCCATCCGTCGCTTCCGACTATTTCCCCGTCGAGAGGCAGATAGCTGTAGCAGTTGGCCAGGAACTTGTGTGTAGTTGTGCTCTTGCTGAAGATTTCCTCCATTGTCGGTTGGTTGGAAAGGTCAGCATCAAAGTAGCCGTCGCAGGCAGTCAGGGCTGCCGCTGCAATGAGTACTGCAAATATATTATATGCTTTTTTCATTTTTTCATCCTTTTAGAAGTTCAACTGAGCACCGAAAGTGAAGGTGCGCATTGTAGGATATACATTTCCGTAACTTGCGTTGAGCTCCGGGTCCCAGAGCTTGAACTTACTGAAAGTAAGGAGATTGACTCCCTGCCCGTAAATGCGCACAGTGGAGAGCCCAACCTTCTTTGTAAGCTTTTTCGGAATTGTGTAACCTATTTCCGCGTTCTTGAGACGGATGAAGCTCATATCCCTCTGCCAGTAGGTGGAAGCCTGCTGGTTGTTCTCTATCTTATTGAGGGAAAGACGGGGATATGGAGCGTTAGGGTTCTGGTTGGAAAGAGTCCAGCGGTTGAGGGCCACATCTTCGTAAATCTGACCGAGTTTCATAATCTGGCTGGAGGCTCCGAAAAGGTTCTGACCGCCTATGATTCTGGTCACGTGGTCAACGCCCTGGAAGAATACGGAGGCATCAAATCCCTTCCAACCCAGACTGACACCGAAACCGTAGTTGATTTCAGGAATGACGGTGTATCCTATTGCCACTGCATCGAAGGTGTTTACAACGCCGTCTCCGTTCACATCGCGGTATTTGATATCACCCGGACGGACAGGGCCGAAGTCCTGTTTCGGCCAGTTGTCTATGTCGTCCTGGCTCTCGAAAAGACCTTCAGCAATAAGACCCCGCTGCTGTCCCTGCGCAAATCCTGCATAGTTCTGATATGCCCAGTCCAAAGGAGCCTGGTCATCGTAGAGACGTTTGTTGCGGTTGAAGGTATAGTTTGCACGGGCGGAGAGATAGAGGTCGCCGATTTTCTTTTCGTACTGAAGTCCCATATCAACGCCCTGGTTCTGCATCTTTCCAATATTAACATCCATTGCGACGAGTACACCCATAATTCCAGGGGTTGACTGCCTAGGGAGAATGATGCCGTCACGAAGGTCATAGAAATAGTCAGCCTGAATGGCCAGGCTGTCAAAGAGTTTGATTTCAAATCCGGCGTCGAACTTGGAAGCCTCCTCCCAACGCAGGTTGGGGTTTCCCGGATAGCCTACGGAGATACCTCCGATAGGAGAAGGATATATACCGAATGTGAAACCGGCCGCTGAATTGGTATTGACGGTGGTGTTGTATCCGTAACGGTTTCCGGAAGCTGGCTGATCATTTCCCGACTTACCGTAGGAAACTTTGAATTTGAGTTCCTGGACCACGCTCTTCAGAGGTGCCCAAAAGCGCTCGTTGCTTATAAGGTAACCGAAAGCTATGGAAGGGAAGAAACCGAAACGGTAACCCGGAGCAAACTGCTCTGAACCGTTGTAACCGAAGTTGACTTCGGTGAAATATCTCTTCTTGTAGCTGTAGGTAGCACGACCTGCGAGTCCGAGGTATTTGTAAGGGAAAGCGATGAGGTAGGTTCCCGGCACATTGTTGTATTTCACGCGGTTGGTTACAATAAGCATTGCGCTCACATCGTGAGCGGAGTTGAACATCCTCTCGTAGTTGAGTCCGGCTTCGAGGTTGGTGATAGTGAAGCTGGAGTTGCTGCGGCTCAGCGACATATAGCCCGTTCCTTCATTCCAAGGCTCATAGATGATGTTGCCTTCGTCATCCCTTCCGCGGTCGAAATAGAAAGTCTCGTTGAGAACCCTGGTAAGCACGTTTCCGTTCTCCGCATCCCAGGAGTATTTGATATTGGCCTTGAGTCCTTCGGTAATGAAATCGAGTTTCTGGGTTAGGGTCACAAGGGACTGTGCCACGATATTGGTGGTGCGGGTGTAACCTGAGCTGTTGAGCATACGGTAAGGGTTGTAACCGCCGTCCGGGTTCGCAAGGGTGCCGTCCGAATATACGGGAGGAGATGCGATAGGGGTGGAGTACATAGTGTATGCGTAGAGTTCGCCCATATTGGTGGCAGGACCGGTTTTGGTATTGTACTGGGTCGAGAGGGAAAGGGCGAGCGAAGTGGTTTTGGTGATGTCCAGGTCCACATTGGTGCGGAAACTGAACTTGTCGAAGCGCATCTGGTTGTCATAACCCACGTGCTCGGTGTTTTCCGCAACATTGAAGATGCCGTCCTCCTTATAATATGAGGCGCCTACATAGTAGCGTACAGATTTGTTGCCTCCGGTGACATTCATATTCACGCGGTCAGTGCTTGCCAAATTCTTGAAGATGGTCTTCACCCAGTCCACTGAAGGATAAATGTCCGGGTCGGCTCCGCTCAGGTACATCTGCCTTTCGTAATCGCTGATGGCAGGTTCTGCACCGTTGTCGATAAAGAGCTCATTGTAGTAGTCTATCCACTGGCTGGTGTTGGCGAGAGACGGGAGTTTCACCGGC